>Ga0207142_1021_pt1 | contig 32127 bp, 34 predicted proteins | sample Alteio_BWMinHeat_2_FD_153561 | JGI IMG/M metagenome (GOLD analysis project Ga0207142, IMG submission 153561) | Enriched cells from forest soil in Barre Woods Harvard Forest LTER site, Petersham, Massachusetts, United States -... | ecosystem: Environmental > Terrestrial > Soil > Temperate forest >... | reverse complement strand
TCCCTGGAATTTAAACATCACATCTTTTCGATCAATGCCTAATGGCCAAAACGCATTCAACCGGTCAATGCCCGTATTTTTTATTGAGGCAATGCCGTTTCTTGTCTTATTTAACTTCCTGACCCCTTCCTCACAAGCCTCGGATATGCTGGATTTTACTTCATCGATATCGTCATCCAGTTGCTGTGCCACAATATTGGCTAAATCGCTTACTGACGAACTAAGTTCTGCGGTATCGACTGGCGGAAGTTTTTGAAAAGCGCTTATCATTGCCTTTATTTCACTGTAAGCTCCTATTATATCATCGAACTTTAACCTTATAAAATTCGCCTCAGTACTGTTATCGGCTAAATGAAAAAGATCATTGCCAATGGCAGATTCCAGCCCATCAATATTCCGGAACTTATCTTTATTAGCTTTTATAACTTTCAGCATCGCTGTGGCCTTGTCCAGGTAGGAATTTACATTCGCATTCAACTGTCCGTACAAGCGCGCATAGGCCGTAGAAATTTCATTTTTCAGATCCCCCTCCAGGTCATGCAGCTCAATAAACTCATCGGTAAGCACCTCTATTTTTTGAAATGGCAGAGATCGCTTAACACTCCGGACATAGTTGACATGGCCTTGATAAACTCCCGTCGTTTCCCGGCGAAGTACAGAGCTATCGATACTTTGGTCATCCTGGTCAACATCATCCCGGTAGACAACCACCTTTTCAAGCGGCGCGATATATTGTCGACGTTCTACGATATAAGCACCGTTCCGGAGTACCCTCGTTCCGGTGGTGACCTGCACTACCCGGATCCCTAAAGGATACATATAACCGAGACGCTGTACCTCTATATAACTATCTCGACCATATTTGATCTCTTCTTTGAATTTTTGCAGGAGTGCTAATCCATTCGGACTGACATAATCGATCGAGCTGTTGAGCCCCAGCGCGCTTATCCTAAATTGCTCAGCATATACATCGATGAGTTGGCGGTCAGAAAACTCATTCTTTAATGAATTGTCATCATGTTCAGTAAACTGTGTATACATATCCCTTTTGTCCGTATAGGTGGGCAACAGATCAGGATCGTGATTAATGTCATCGTTGTAGCCAATGATCTTTAATGAAGGTTTAACACCCGGTTTATTTTTATAAGAAGGAACGGATGTATTTTTAAGTACAAGATCATTGTACCATAGCTCCGTATACTTTTTGAGCCTAATGGTATCGGCTGTTGTCTTTTGATCTTTTACAGCAGTGGTCAGCGTCATTGCCTCTTTGTAGGCCTTAAACACATCATCTTCAGTATCTTTGTTTTTATCAAAATAATATTGAGAAGGTGCTTTGATCGTATTATCAAAAACGAACAGGGCCTTTGTTTTGAGCCCTGCATAACTCACCGGTGCGAGGCTCAATCCGTAGGGCACTTCGAATGTTGTTACAGGTGCAGCTTTTGCAACCATACCCAATCCTGGAAAATTCGTTTTGGTATGATAGTCAACAGCCACTGAAGGATAATTATCCTGATCTAAAATCAGCAATTCAAAAAATCTATTTGAACTCCAGTCAAGCAACATCTCTGACGTCAGCTGGAAATCCGATAAATTTCTGTCCTGCCTAAATTTGAAAGCCAGGTAGGAGTCACCAGCCACATAACTTGCCGCAGTAGTAGTGTCATCCACCGCCTCGTCGATGCCATATAGTTTTTCCGCAACATGCAATTTCGGCAATCTGACGATCATATATACATCCTTTACGCTGGACCGCTTTAACCGGAGGCTACCATCACTATGTTCCTGGACATTAAATAAATTAAATTCAAGATCGAGCAGGTCATCAGGGCGGATAATATATTTCACGATATCGGGGACCAACTGAAAATCATTGTCAGCCGTCAAAAACAGACTTGGAATGAAGCCTTTAAGATCTAATAAAGGGACACTGAAAATGCCGCTGATCCGCAAAAATTCTCTTCTTGAAATCATGATAAAAGTTTAAGGTAATTAAAAAAAAGAAGCGACCGGCACGGTTCCAACAGGTCTTTAAATCTAAAAAGAATATTTTTAAAAAACCTTATAAAAAGACAAAAAAATAAGGCTAACCGTTTACAAAACAAACGATTAACCTTATTTTAAATAATACTATTTATTATTAACTGCTGGAAAAATATTTTGCGGTAATATTTAATTAAGCGTTGAGGCTTAGCCTAATTTGCATTGATCAGCGATACTAAATAATTCCAGGGTATATTGTCGAAACCTGTCCTGTCAGGAACATTGAGATTTGCAATAGTAGCTATGTCAATAGTAAAGGAAAGACAATCATGGGTCAGTAACTGATAGGTGCGTTGATTTGCCCAATCTTGCATTTTCTGATGCGCCGAGTCATATACGCTCTTATCAACCTGGACGATCAAACGGTTGTACCCGGAAGTATTCAAGCCATCGTCACGCATCTCGCCGGGTACCATACCTAAAGTTAGCGCTTGCAATTGACTGTCTGGGTGTAATCCCCAAGCCTCAGCATAGCTCATTTGCCGCGTGTTATCTTCGACCCCCCAAACAACATAAGCGTGACCGGCGTGTTCGCCACCTTGTAATATGGTTGGTTTAGATATAAAAACCAAATAGTAGACGTTCCCGCTCGCATCAGTTCCCGTACGCTTATCGATCGTTTTAACGGTGCCATCGGTGGCGTTAGACCTGTGAGAACTGGGCGCATCATGATTAACTGCGGCTGAGGAAACTGATGTAAACCCCATCATGCCACACAAGATAAATGTGGTTAAGACAAAAGTATGTATTTTTTCTTTCATGGTAATAAGTGATTAGTTAACTCTAAAGTACTGAACATTAGCATACAAAGCAAATAAATTGATCGTTCAATTATTAGCTAAAATAAATTGATATACCGCTTCTGTCAATCGCTTAGCGCCCTCAGAAAGATCATCGTAACCCTTTAAATGAGCTACGGCCGCGCGGGCGAATTCCGCCTTATCGTACAAGCGGCCTTGTGCCTTTCCTTTTGGTGAGGAAAATATTTTTTTTATTTCACCGGCGCTAATCATGTTTTCGACGACAACAGCCAGCGGTTCGGTATCAAAGGTTTGCTGATCAATGTCCTTGAATTCCAGCTTTTTTTGATTTGGTACTTGAAAATCACTGAGCGTTTTTCGAAGTATGCCTGGTGTCAACAAATTCTCGATCTCGCGAACCGGGAGCTTTTCATAATTCTTTCCCAACTGATGGTAAAGCAACTCATGACGGGCCTCTTTGCCGTTGTCGGCATCATGAATGAGGAAAATACGATTCGAAAGTTTGTTTGCAGTGATGGCTTCTTTATATTCCTTTACGTCGGCAAAATCGTAGTGCAAAACATTATTGCCGCCAAATTCCAGGAAAGCGTGGTGCAGGTCCTCCTTAAATTCCGGCTGTCGGTGCTCTTTTCTTCCCATGTACAACTCCAGGTATTTACGTAAATACAGCCGATCGGAAATGCCCTCTACCCATAGCGTACAGTTTGCCAGAAAAACAGATGAATTCCGCACACCCAATAAGTTCAATACCGAACTTCCAGGTGCCGCAAGACTTTCAACCTGGAAGGTTGCGCCGTCTTCCATAAGCTTTTTATCGACAGAAAACACGGACACTTCTGCCGGGTAATCTAGTGAGGCTTCGAGCAAATGATTGGAGTGGGTCGCAATAAAAAACTGAACCTTTGGGAAACTCCGCATCATATCGGTAAATATGCGTTGCATACCGGGATGCAGGAACAATTCCGGCTCTTCGATAAAGACGAGATGATCCGGTTCATCTTGGTAAAAGAAAACCGGAAAGCACAATAAAATAATGGCTTGTATACCATCACCGAGCGCATAAACCGGGAATTCATCTTCTTCTCCGATTTTGATATGCAACTCCTTCCCGCGCTCATCTTCGATACTATTAATCTCGACCTTTTGTCCGCTGAAAAAACTTCGGCTCAGGAACTCCTCAAAAGCATTGACAAATGCCCGTTTCGGTTGCTTGCTGGTCTTATAATCCCTAAAAAGATCATATAAATGTTCACCAGTAAAAATCGAACTTGGATTAAACGTTATATCAAATTCGCTTTTACCGTCGGGGGATGTCTGTTCCGTTTCCGTTGTAAAATAATCCAATAGGGTCCTAAGCTGCATGGTTGGTGTGCCGATTCGTTTCAAATTAGCATACAGTAATGACTTCCAGGTTTGAAAGTCGGAGTTATTACCGGCTTCGTAAAAACCGCGCAAAGACCGTAATACCGGGATATAGGTCACTTTAAAGCGTTTGCCCTTGGGTGTCGGCATCAATGATAAAAAGTACTTGCGAAGTGACGTTAGTGCTTTTTCCGTCGCGTCTTCTTTAGCTTTTCCCAATTCTGTATCCAGATCATAATTACCAAACGGATGTTTGCTGTCAAAAATTTGCTTTTTTAATCGTGCCAATATCTTGTCGAAATCGTGCTCGTTTAAAAATACCTTATTGGGGATTTGGTTTCTTATAAATTTCTTGATATCCTTTTCATCAAGTCCGTCAGCGATGGTTTGGAGTTCGCGCCTGGATTTGTCAACGAGTATATTCCTTTGTACAGCGGTAAGCGCTATCAGAAACCCTTCGTTTTTAAATTCGGCCGTACGTTCTATGGTATTTTCGTAAAATGAAAATTCCTTTGCTAAGCCACGTAACAAACGACTCTTACCGCTATTGTTCGCCCCCACAAAAAAATTGATTTGTGACAGTGGCCAAAGATTAATCAGACGTTCGTCACCGTTCCTGTAGGGATTGAAATACTCGGACGGTTCACTAAGTTCTACTTGCTTGATCATATAAAGTGATAGGGAAAGTAAAGTTAAAAAATTGCACGAAAAAATATTTTTTTTACCTACCACCCCAAAGATTTATCCAACATTATATTTGTCCAACAGGCAGCCAACCCGGCTGCCATTGTGATAAGGTTTAGGTTTAAAGTCCCCTGGCGCGAGGCCGTGGGGACTTTATCATGTTAAGCCTCGGTCATGCTGACGTTCTTCGGATGAGTTTGCAGGTATCTGCGGGCGAGTTGGGTGAAGGCGGCGTCGGACTTCAGGAACTTCAGATAGAGCGTGTCCATCGGGCAGGCCAGGGCCACAAGCGCCTGAACAAAACATACGCCCTGCGATTTTTAAGATTTGTATTCCTCATCATGTTTTCGCATGGAGCTTATGGTTCTCATCGGATTGCTCATTCATCGCCACTATAACCGATGCAGGTACAGGCGTCAAGACACTACCGCCAGGACGAACACATGCGTAACTATTTGAAAAATAACACCTAACACTATCTACCGCTACCAAGCTATATAGCACTATAACTTTGCAGCATGAAACATATTTTTATCGGCGATATACACGGGCGGGACAACTGGCAAACCATCAATGTCCGCAAATATGACAAAATAGTCTTTGCCGGCGATTATGTAGACAGCCATACGCTGTCCGATCACGCCATACTGGAAAACTTCAAAAAGATCATCGCATTGAAACAGCGGCACCCCGATAAAGTGAGCTTACTGCTGGGCAATCATGACATCCATTACCTGCATTATCCCGGCCACGAATGTTCAGGTTTTCGCGAAAGCATGCAATGCGGCCTTACCTATTTGTTTAACAAACACCGCACTGATTTCCAGGTCGCCTATCAGTCCGGGAAATATCTCTGCACACATGCCGGTATTACAAATGCCTGGTACGGGGAATTAAAACGCCTGCCCTCTTTTACAGGCTTTCAGGGTAACCTGACAGATTACCTCAACCATATCGAGTTCACGACATCCCGAAATTTACTCTATGCGACCAGTATATACCGGGGCGGATACAGCAACGGCGGCCCCCTATGGGCCGACTACAAAGAAACATCCACCGACATGCTTAACGACTATCACCAGATCGTCGGGCACACACAGGTTCAGGACATCCATTCCGTCAACTACACCAACAAATCCGTCACCTACATCGACGTCCTCCAAACCCAAACCAAATTCTGTGAATTGGAAATATAACCCATAATGAGGACGGAGCCGGCGCAGATTTCTAACCTAACGCAGGAACGAACCCCGCGAACGCATCGCCTACAAGCCTCAAGCAGAATAAGATACACATTATTTAAGGTTGCCAACCATCGTCCTACCCCATTCCCCTTTCGCATCCCGCCAACTTTGTCCTGTCGCCGGCAGCCAAAATGTAAGCCCGGCCACAGCAAGTTATTTGACGTACAGGGGTAAAGCATTAACCGGCCCAAAAACCGGAAATTCCGTGAAGGTGAGATCATATCAACAAACCGAAAGCGCGGAGGCAGGCGACAGCCCGGATCGTAGGATCCGACGTGAGTAACCCCGAAATCAAGATATTACAAAGGGGCGGCCCACCAGGTCCGCCCCTTTTGTTTTATATGGAATACCAACGCAGGCGGCGACACGCGATAAAGCTGCCGCATTATGAAATTGACAACATACAGCCCCTCGGCTTTAATCCGCTCATCACCGCTTTCCTGAAAGAAACCGGGTTATGGCAGGCCGCGCAGCAAAAACTAAAAGAAGTTTACTACCATGTACAAGACGAAAAAGGCACACGCAAACAATTCTTTGCCGCCGGGCACCAAAACGAGCTGGGAAACTGGCAGGTCTTCGGCCGGCATTTCAGCGGCTGCATAGGGCTCAAAGCATTGACCATCATCGACGGGACACCCGGCCAGGCCAACATATACCTGAGCTATGCCGATTACCTGCTGAGCCCGACCGAACATACCGCCATCATCGTCAACGACGGAACGCTTTTACAACAAGCACTGGCCAAAGCCAGGGCATACCCGAAAGTAGTTTTCAACAATCCTTTGCCGGAAGCTCAAAAACTTTAAATTTGGAATACCAATGGAAACAGCAGAAGTACCGGCCTACATCGCACACGAAACGGACATCAAAGGACAATTCATTTACGAATATCCCAACGGCCGCCGCGTACTCGTAGAGATCGACCCTGAAACCGGCACGGAACATTTCATTCGCGAATTATAGCCAAATAATTTCTTATCTACCACTTGCAAATAGATTACCAATTACATTTGACGTAATATTCTTATTTTTGTAACCATATATAATCTCATGGCTGCAAAACCGAAAAAACCAGTTTACGAAATGAACCCAGAAGAACTTAAAGAATTGCTTCAACCGGTTACCTATGACGTATTGCAAAAAAAATGGGAGAAAAATGGCTATATCACCTATTTCGACGAAAACCTTTGCGAGAGTTCCAATATTATGGTACATGAATTTAAGGACCACCGTGAATTAGTTCGCATTGATGACAACGGAAAAGCGACCTTGATCAAAAAAATAGATGATGAGCATAACCGACAACCCTCAGCTATTCATTATCGCCGGACCTAATGGAGCAGGAAAAAGTACCGCATCAAGTTATATTGCTAACAAACGCGCAATAGTCTACGATCCCGATAAAGAAAGCAAACAAATTTTTGATAAATATGCTCAATTACCTGTCGAAAGTGTTTATTACTTCATTAATAATCATTTTCAGGATACGGTAGTGAAGGCCGCGAAAAGAAAAAGCGATTTTATACTGGAGTCCAACTTCAGAGACCATCAAATCATGGACATTGTGGAACAATTCAGAACCAGTGGATACCAGGCGAATTTAATACTGGAAAACCTTTACTATTTCGCACCTCGCTTCGACCGTATACTATTATTTAATGCCCGGCAAGACTCGGCGAACTGCCCCCACTTCTAGACATCGACGCCATGAAAATCAAATATGTTAATGATCAAATCCCATCCTGGGCAGAACCAGCGGTACAAAAGCTAATGACCGTAATTTTAAATACTGACCGAGCGAGCGAGCGTTCAAGTATAAACCGTTAACCGCAAACAATCAAAAACTTCACGACAGCTACACTGCTACAAAAACGTTTTTTGAAGGGCAAGATCCGGAAAACCCAACGGTTTGGCTGCGCGGCATCCCCCAGTCAGACATCGTCGAAACCTTGCGCGAACGCATTCTCAAAACCCGCCGGCATAACCAAATCATCGAACTCAATTGAAAACATTCATCCGCTTTTGCCTCACCTGTCTGATTTCTACCGGGGCGCTGCTTGGCGCAACAAAGGCTGCCAATCCCTGGCCAGGTTTTGCGGTCATGGCGATCGTTTGGATTTTATTTTTCCGGCGCAGTTTTGACATAAAGTGATGGCTTTTATTTATTAAATTCGCGGCACAATTTTTTGTAGTGAAACCCATTTTTGCCGCCGCCTTAACCTGTCTTTTATACCTTCATGCCAGTGCACAAAGGCAAATTCCCATATTATGTTATCACCAGATCCGTGACTGGCGCCCGTCCGACAGGAAGATCGACAAGGACTACATCATTCCACCGGCGAATTTCAAAGCGCATATAAAGATGCTGGCCGATAGCGGCTATCATACTATCCTTCCCGACCAGCTATATAATTACCTGGCCAAAGGCTTAGCGTTACCGACTAAGCCTATAATGCTCACCTTTGACGATACCGATGCCGATCAATTTAACCAGGCCAGGCCGGAATTACTGAAATATGGATTTAAAGGCGTGTACTTTATTGTCTGGAACAACATCGCCAAGAACAGGGGCTATATGAGCCGCGCACAGGTACGGCAACTGGCCGCAGAAGGCAATGTGATCGCCTGCCATACCCTGACGCACCGTAGCTTCAACAAACTAAAAGCGGCGGACTGGGATACGGAAATCGCTACGCCGACCAGGAAACTGGAAATATTGACCGGTAAACCTGTCCAATATTTTGCTTTTCCTTATGGTATTTGGAACGCCAAAGGCCTGCCCGGCTTGCACCGGCAAGGTTTTAAAGCGGCTTTCCAGCTTGACCAGCCGCGCGACCCTGCTGATCCATTAATGACCATACGCCGGGTCATCGATTGCGGTTACTGGGATACGACCAGGCTGGATTATATGATCAAGCACGGTTTTGGTCAGTCAAAATCAGCCGTAAGCTATGCCGCCGGCACCGTATCCGTTAACCAAAAGCCGTTTGCGGATAAGAAAAACAGGTAACTATCCTGCTGCATTTCCCTGCCGCTACTGTCAAAACCACGGACTACCGTGCATGCCGCCAACCTATGGCCTATATTAGCTTGATGGTGTCGATTTGCCACGCTATGCATGAAAGATAAAAAATATAAAATGCTGCATATTATCATCATTATAATTATTTTTGGTGAAAATATGCATCATGCCCACATTTAAAAAACATATCGTATTTCCAAAGCAAATCAAGATACTGGAGGTATTTGGAGAAAACCTGAAACTCGCGAGGAAACGTAGGAAGCTAACCATACAACAAATGGCAGAACGGGCCGGGGTAGATCGGGGAACGCTTCGGGAAATCGAACGTGGAAATCCCCGCGTCTCTTTGGGCGCCTATATTAATGTATTAAGTGTAATGAATCTTCAGGATGATTTTCTTAAAGTAGCGACTGACGATGTTTTTGGAAGGAAGCTTCAAGACTTATCCATCTTAAAAAACGCAACGAATGGCAACAACAAATAAAACAGACATTTTGGTTTATGCGCATTGGAAAGGCATGGCTGAGCCCAGATTGATCGGCATATTAGCTGCTCAGCAAGCCAAAGGGCGAAAATCTTTTAGCTTTCAATATGATAATGGCTGGATCAATTCACGTGAACAACTGTTATTAGATCCCGATATTTCTTGGTATAGCGGCCCGCAGTTCCCTAACAAAAAGGAGAATTTTGGAATTTTTACAGATTCCATGCCAGACACCTGGGGACGAAAATTAATGCAGCGGAAAGCGGCTCATGATGCAAGAATAGCAGGAACACGAACGCCGACCCTATATGAAGTAGATTTTCTTTTAAATGTCCATGACTTTACAAGAATGGGGGCTTTAAGATTTAAAACCGACCCACAAGGGCCGTTTTTAGACAATGACACACAAAGACCTGTTCCGCCGTGGACTTCCATACGGGAATTACAACATAGCGCGAGATCATTTGAGGCTGACTTAAATGAAGAGGAAGAAACCATGTACAAATTGTTGTTGGCGCCGGGGTCGTCACTTGGCGGGGCACGGCCAAAGGCAAATATTTTGGACGATAAAGGTAACCTATGGATCGCAAAATTCCCCTCACGGAATGACGATATAGACAAAGCAAAATGGGAGTACCTGGTGCACTTACTCGCTATGCAGTCGGGTATTGAAATGGCTGAATGTAAAATTGAAAATGTCTATGGTGATTACCATACATTTTTTACGAAGCGATTTGATCGTTTATTGAACGAACGTATACATTTTTCTTCTGCTATGACAATGACCGGCTACCATGAAGAACTGATAAAAGACTACAATCCAAGTTATTTGGAAATCGCTGAATTTATACAAAAAAACATTACTCAAAGTAAAACGCAGTTAAATCAGTTGTGGCGCCGTGTCGTGTTTAATATTGCCATATCCAATACCGATGACCATCTAAGGAATCATGGTTTTTTTGTTAAGCGATAATGGCTGGAAGCTGTCACCTGCCTATGATCTAAACCCTTCAACTGACAAAAGTGGGCTAGGCCTTAATATCGATTTGGATAGCAATGACCTCCATTTAGACCTTGCCAGAAGTGTTGGCGAGTACTTTCAGTTGGACTTTAAAGAGATGGAGCTGATCATTAACGAAGTAAAAACAGGCACTGCAAATTGGCGGGAAGTTGCTGCTCAATTAATGATATCACGACACGAACAGGAATCAATGGCAAGTGCGTTTACATTCGACAAAGACAGAAACCAAAACTACTTTTTAGGACGCTAATCTTCTATTAACTATGGCCAACTGGTGCGACAACCTCGTTACGTTTAGCGGGCCGCCTGAAAACCTAAGCCATATCCGTCCTGGCCACATCAGGCTGATGACTTCATAGCCCTTCCGGTTAAAGGAAACCAGGACCTGCCCGACAAGGCCTCTCTTGTCTTCGGCGCAGATCGAAAAGATGGTGGTTTTGGTGCTGGCTGCTTTTTAAAAATTCAGGATCATATCCTGTTATTCCCGCTTTTACAGGACAGCAACCTGTTTTTTACGCAAGCCGCACAGCAATAGATTTTTTTACAAACTTTTGCGGCTTAACCAAACAATTATTTAACATGAAAAAAATCTTATTGGCGATCGCCCTGCTGGGCGGCGCAGCGACCCGCAGCTTTGCACAAACCACAACTACCCCAACCCCAGCCAGCGGTAAATTCAGCATCGGCGTGGAAGCCGGGCTGCCCGTAGGCACCACTTCTGACGTTTCCAACTTCGCGATCGGCGGCTCGTTAAAGTATGAATTGCCGGTGTCTGCCGGTACATTCGTATCATTATCCGCCGGTTATACCGATTTCCTTTACAAAAGCGATATCAAAGCTGCCATCGGCAAATCAGGCGAAGGCTTCATCCCGGTAAAGGCCGGCCTGAAATATTATTTCAACGCGGGATTTTATGGTGAAGGCCAGCTTGGCGCGGTATTCTCTACCGAAAGCGGCGGTGGCACCGGGTTCGCTTATGCGCCGGGTATCGGTTATAGCTTTAGCGGCGGTCTCGATGCCGGCGTTCGTTATGAAGGCTGGTCACATGACGGGACCACAAGCCAGGTGGCTTTGCGTTTGGCTTACCGGTTCTAAACGAAAACCAGCAACAAAAAAGCCGCCCGGTTTCCGGGCGGCTTTTTTGTTGGTATCCGCACCATCATACGATGAATGCTAATATCAGCTAATTATTTTTGAGGTTAGCGCACAGTTGTCCTTAATTTTGTTGCAAACATCCATTACAAGTGCATGCATATTTATGGGCACTTACCTTAAAAGTTAAGAAGTTAAATTACGCGCCGCCTCTGCCTGTTTGGCTAGAAACAAGTCATATTCCATTTGCATCCCCAGCCAGTAATGTGAACTGATCCCTAAAAACTTTTCGAGCCTTACGGCTAATGTGGCGGATATATTCCGTTTGCCCGCGAATAGCTCGCTTAAGTGGTGTGGCAAAATATGGCGCGATCTGGCCACCTCCTTTTTGAGCAAGGCGCGTTCTTCAATTTCCTCCCGCAAAAATTCACCGGGGTGAAATGCTGCTATTTCAATTTCGTTACCGCTATGATCTAAAATTGGGTTATTCATCAAAACAAATATAAAAAATTTAGGCAATGCGATAGTTGATATTTCAAATTCGAGATGATTTTCATAAACTACTTTGGTTTATTTTTTGAGGGATGTTGCGTGATTTTTTTTATTACATTTTCTGCTGAATCATATTTCATGCCATATTTAGCAAGCGTTAAAGTAAATGCACGTACTGTCTCAGCATTCCTTTCATCATTCCATCTTCTCGATATGGAATCGTCTTTGTGTTTATCGATTTCTGCCTGTTGAATTTTGCTGGCTTCATCTTTATCAGCTTGTAAATCTTTCAAGTAAGTTACTATAATTGTCGCAAAAAAGGCCATGCAAATAATCCATCCTCTTGTAGTAAGTCCTCTTAACCATCTACGTCTCCCATCGTGAATTTTTCCAGTAAATGGTAATATTACCATTATGAAACCAAGTATGCCGAGGATGGTATTGAATAAATAGGGTTTCATTTCATCTTCCTTTTAAGCAATATTAGCTAAATATAATCAAATCTTTCCTGTGTACCCGTTTCACGTGTGTTAAATCTTAACAGGTCTTCGTTGACATACATCTGCAAATGATGCTTACTAACCCAATGATCATTAGGATCAATCGTCCTTTTTAAATGTGAGCAGAAATTCTCTGCACCCCAGTCCTTTTCGATATTGGCAGCATTAACGACCAGCATATAAGTTTCATCGTCGATGCGGTAAATCAGCAGGTCATTGACGATGCCGCCACTGTGATTGGGCATACAGCTATATTGCACTTTGCCGTCCTCCAGTTTAGCAGCGCCGTTACTGGATACTTTTTGAATCAGCGCCAGGGCGCCGGCGCCGCGAATGAGGAATTCGCCCATGTGGCTGACATCGAACACACCCACCGCGTTCCTTACCGCCAGGTGTTCGGCGTTGATGCCGGCATACTGCACCGGCGTCCCGTAACCCGCGAAGGGACATAGCTTCGCGCCAAGGGTCACATGCACCCCATGCAGGGCCAGCTGTTTCAAGGCAGTCAGTTCAGCTTCCATGACCGGTCATTTTCTGGTACTGTTCACTGGTCAGCAGGCTGCCCGGTTCTGCCGCCGCGGTGATGACCAGTTTGACCAGCCAGCCCCTCCCGTAAGGATCGGAATTAACCAGCTCCGGGTAAGCCAGCACGTCCGGGTTCACATACAGCATTCCCCCGCTGACCGGCGCAAAAAGATCAGACACCGTCTTGACCGCTTCAATAGTGCCAAATACCGTACCCGCCTCTATTAGCGGCGTTTGGGGTATATCGATAAAAACAATGTCCCCCAATTGGTCAGCGGCAAATGCAGTAATGCCAATATAAGCGTCGTCACCCTCCAGGCGCAGCCACTCATGGTCTTGGGTATAATAGAGTTCTTCAGGAAATTCCATAACAACAAATCTTTCAAATAAATTGATCTAAACTGTATATTTGAAAAAATTCAGTTGACCATCCTGAATTATAACCAATTAACAGGATACCATCCTGCCAAAACCCATTTTATGCCACAGGAAACCTTTGACGATATTGTACCGGAGGAGATCGCTGAACTTGATGAGGTCGATATCAAGATCCTTCGCCTGTTACAGGATAACTGCCGTCTGACCAACAAAGAGATCGGCGAAAAACTACACAAAACCTCCTCCCCGATCAATGACCGCATCCACCGCATGCAGGAACAGGGCGTGATCAAAAAATACGCCGCCGTGCTCAACCACCGCAAGATCAACCTCGGACTGATCGCCTTTACCCATGTCCAGCTGAAGGACCACAGCGAACAAAGCCTCACCCTGTTCGAAAGCGAGATCATCAAAAACCCCGAAGTACTGGAATGCTACCACATGTCCGGCGAATATGACTTTATTCTCCGCGTCGCGACCGTCAACCTGCCCGCCTATCACCACTGGCTCATGACCAAACTGTTCCGCATCCTGCCCGTCGGCTCGGTGCAAAGCACCTTTGTAATGAAAGAAGCCAAGGCCCAGGCGCCTTACCCCATAAAACCAACAAAAAAATAAACAACGTGCCTTAGCCGGCCTCCGAATCAAAAACCGGCGTAACGGCGGCACTGATGGGGCTGGAAATCTAACTAAAAATTCTATTTTCCTTTGGCCTGGAACATCACTTTTATTGTCCTTAGAATAATAACCAAATCACTTTTCAGGCTTATATTTTCCAAATAGTCAAGGTCATAACCCATTCGAATACACATTTGTTCCACATTTTCCGCATAGCCGTAAAAAACCTGCCCCCGTGAAGTGACGCCGGGCTTAATGCTATGAAGACGGGAATAATCAGGATTTCTTTCCTTGATTTTTTCTATAAAGTGAGTTCGTTCCGGGCGCGGCCCTACGACTGACATATCACCTTTAAATACATTCCAAAACTGTGGCATTTCATCTAACCTCGTACGGCGAATTATCCTTCCCCAACTAGTTATACGAGGGTCACCGGCGCTGGATAGTCTAGGGCCGGCCGCTTCAGCATCAACAACCATACTTCTGAACTTATAGATGTAAAATGGTTTGCCATTTTTGCCAATGCGTTCCTGCTTGTAAAATGCCGGGCCTTTTGATGAAAACTTAGTTATAAAATATAAAACCATAAATATTGGAAATCCCAGGATCATTACGGAAGAAGCAAAAAACAAGTCAAAAAAGCGCTTTAATAGTATTGCTTGCTTATCGACAGCATTGCGTCTTTTTAATTGAATTATAACTCCGGTAGTCTTTCCGGATTTGAGAAAGGCTTGACCTTGATATGGCTGCTCCAGGGTCAATACGTTGTCTTCACTGAGCGTAAATAATGGTAATGCTCTTGCATATTTTTTATCAATGGGTGAATTTTGCATAGTGTACAGCTTAAGTTAAACTTATACCACCGGTGGGTGCCTGTTAACCTCTTGTACATCACAATTTTTGCACCACTAAATATATTTCTAATTAATTATTTTAATCTCTTAGAAATTAAGCGCTTTGCAACTTTCAAAAAATAATGTAAATTTTAATTTATACAGTAATTTAGACAATAGCGTTTACTTCGTCCATTTTATAAGTCAGTTATGCGATACGGCCACGCCAATACCTATGATGCATAGAGAACTTTCCTATCCACCCGGAAGGTATTCGTTTATAAAATTTCCCTGAGAAATAACCCATGTATTTCGCAAATATGGATAGTATCACCCTGGGCAAGGCTGTTGGTTCATGCTGCGCAATAAAAAAGAATTCAGACTTCAGGAACCTGAAGCCTTCGCCGGTAGGTGCACCATAAGTCTCAATCAGCCACTTATGCTGTTCGTGAAAAACACGCGTATCAAAATATCGTTTGAATTCTTCTGATAATGAATAGCTATGCGAATGGCGTACTGTGGCGCCTGGTATGTAGGCTATTTTATAGCCCTGCATTAATAATTTAGCCGCAGTAATAGCATCCTCGCCCATTATACTTTCTGATGGAAAACCACCAGCGCTATTAAGTGCGACCGTGCGATAGGCGGCAAAGGAGTTTGAACAAAAAAAGACTTTAAAACCGAGGCGATCTTTGTCTTTAAATGAACGCACAGCTATTTTATCGGGGTAATTGAAAAAACGGGCATGAGATTCCTGCGCCCCTGCACCTTTGTGCGGTAATTGACGGCCGTAGGCTAATCCTATTTCAGGGTCTTTAAAAGCGTTGATCAATTGGGCAATGCTATCGGCAGAATCAAGTATAGCATCCTGCGTTAAGAATACGCAAATATCGGCATTCGCTTTATCTGCCATCATTTGCCTTGTAGCACCATGATTAAATTCTGACTGCGCTATAAGCGTGACATCAAAACCTTCTACGGACGCTAACTCAACCGTTTTATCAGTGGAACCCGAATCAACGATCATTTTTACATCGCAAGCTACGGTTTGTTTGTTTATGCTCCTCAAAACCTCGATCCACCTATCCCCCGCATTATAAGTAGGTATTAACAACGCCACTTTTACCTTCGACACTTTATCCATTACATCTATTCAAAATTTTTTAATACTTCCCAGGTTTGTTTTGCTGCACGCTGCCAGTTAAACTTAGCCGCCTGGACAGTAGTTCTTTCCGAAAGTCCAGACCTGAGTTTTTCGTCTGTTATTAAGCTTAACAAATTTTCACTGCATTCGTTTACTGAAGAAGTATCCACAAGCAAGCCCGCATCACCGATAACTTCGGGCAATGATGTTTTGTTTCCTGCCAGGACCGGCACGCCAAAGCTTATTGCTTCCAATGGCGGTAACCCGAATCCTTCATAGGCTGATAAATAAACAAAGCAAAGTGCTTCTTTATATAAACGGATAACCTGGTTATCGTCAATGTGGCCGGTAAAATAAACCCTATCAGGTAAATCCCCTATGCCAGCGTCCCTGAATATTTTTTGATTACCGGTAGCGCCAACAATAATAAGTCCTACATCACCAGGGATTTTATGCAAGATATTTCTCCAGCAACTTATCAGTAAAGGGATATTTTTACGTGGCTCAAGTGAGCCAAGGGACAACACATACCTCTTAAATGGCAGTGCACTTTCCGGCTGACTATCTAAATAATGATCGTTATTTACAAGATTTGCCCCATTATAAATAACTGTTATTTTTGAATCGGGCACGTTAAATACTTCCTGTATCCTTTGCCTGGTAAATTCAGATATAGCAATAATGTGGGCTGCGGAGCTGCACAAGCGCGGCAACATAAACTTATACCACCTGGCATAAGTTTTATTGAACCATTCCGGGTGATCAACAGAAACCAGGTCGTGGATAGTAACCACCTGCTTACTATAATTTATCGGACCTGAATTACTGGGCGACCAAAGCAGTTCGTTGTTGAGTTTGCGAGGTAAAATAAATTGCTCCCAAACGTGTCCCCTGGTCCCTCTTGAAGTCCCTTTCTTAGGGGCTATCTGCTGCACATCAACCGGGAAACCTTCGAGTATTTTTTGAGTATAACGCTGTGTACCGGTAAGTGTGGCGTCCAAACACCTGGTATTACATATAATGCTCATTGATCACTATCTTTTAATTTTTTCTATGATCCTGGGATAGAAAAGCAGCACCTGCAAAAACGGTGCAATGGTTTGCCATAAGCCATTCCTGAATAAGCGGTAACGGGCCATAGCATAGATTACCTCTATCCTGCCGGATGCAAACGCGTTTAAATAGCGTTCCAGCATTTTATGATCCGCTTTTGACATTTTTTGACCGTAACGATGTTGAAACTCCCTAAACATATTCAGTCTTTTAGCCATGTTATCAATTTCCCTTCCGGGAGATAACAAGTTTCGTTCCACTCTTGCCAATAAACTATTGTTACCGGCTACATTACCCGATGCATTTTGATCATGCTGCCGGTAACGTAACAACCTGACGTTAATAAATCTTGACTGGTAAAGCGAGGCAACAAGTGCCAGCCAATAATCATGATTAATGCACGACAGCGGAATGTCCCCAACTTCTATTATCATAGCACGATTAAGCATAGAGGTACATCCGTACACGTAATTAAAACTAAGCAGGCTATTTAGTTTAACCTGGTGTTTCAGGCGAAACTCTCCGGGGACATAATTCCCGTCGTTGTCCATTAGTTCAAAATTGCCATAAACTAAAGCTGGTTCTGCCGGGTACTGTCCTTCAATAAGCTGCATAGCCGCCATGGTCCTTTCAATTTTATCGGCTTTCCATATATCGTCCTGGTCGCAAAACATAACATAATTAACCTGCCGATCATGGGAAACAGCAGTAAATAGTGCTGAAAAATTTGCAACGGCGCCTTTCTCGCCGCCGGTTTTAATTATTCGGGATAATTGCCTGTATCGGCTAATGTATTCGTCAATGATCTCAACTGTGCGGTCGGTCGACCCATCATCCCTGATCAGCAGGTGCCAATTGGGATAAGTTTGGGCCACCAGACTATTGAGTTGTTGCCGGATATAGCATTCACCGTTATAGGTCGCCATTAATATGGTCACTTCAGGCTTATCCATTACCTGAAATTTTTAGTCCGGCCTGTGATTTAAAACCCTGTTGCTGCGGAATTTTTACTAATAAAATGAACAAGAAGAAACAGATAAATAGCAGCGCCGGAAAAATGAGCATTACATTTTCGAGGTTTGATATGGCCATAGGCGGATCGGTTTCCACACCGGAAAAGTTTAAATAAAAAAATACGAATGCAAGTTGGCCAAATAGGTTTTTGCGCAGGTTGAAGAAGGCCTTATTACGGATAAGACTTAGGGTAAATCCAATAACGTATGAAAAAACTATACTTCCCCAAAAACCAAAATAAACATAACCAAATACATTTTGTCGGGCATTTGGCCCGGCAGTGATATCCAGGTCAGAGAACATTCGAAATAACTGGACCCCCAATATTACAGGCTGGTTTTCGCGGGGAACGATCCGAAGCGTACTAAAAATATCGCCAAACAATGCGAAGAAGGGTTGTGAGCCGTTAACATGCTCGATATTATGATTTGGATACGAAAAATAATAAGTATCCCCCGATGCTACCAGCCGAAATAGAAACTGGTTAAGGCTGCTGTCATCCTGTGTAGATTGAACAATAATGGTTAAGAAGGCTACGCCTAAACCGGCCAGCAATAAAATAACCTCTAAACGTCTAATTCGCAAAAATTGGTTCTTTAACTGAGCGCCATTAAGTAACAGGAAACAAAAGATAAGGAAACCCAGTAACATAAATTCGCCTTTACTACCTGACAATACGAAGAATACGACAACGGCTATTAAAAAAAACCAGGTATATAGACGCATTGAAAGCGTCACTCCCTTTTTAAAGAGGAAATATATAAGCATAAATATCGAACAGGGTTTGATCACATCGAGCACGCGGCCCAATATACCCCAGCCACCACTATTACTATACAGATCAATATGTGTACCCAGCAACAGTGGAATGCCGATAACACGATAACTGAGCAGTTGTAAGACCATGTAAAGCAAGGAAGATGTAGTAAAAAATACCACTTCGAATAACTGCTGATGGGCAAATGTGACCGATGGATACTCCCGTATTATTGAACTTTTCCGTAAGCTTTTAAAAGTGAACAGCCCGGCCCAAAAGGCTATTTGGGTCAATAAATAGCTTACCAGGTAGATCGTATCCATACTGTGTGTAAAGTAAAGGAACCAGACAACCGAAAACCCAAATACAGAGAACAACAAGGCAAACACCAGGGGATCAAGTACAGAAAGGTACAAGCTGCGAAAAAGGAAAATATAAAGCAATACAGATACGGCCAGTATCACAAGATAAAGCGCTATATGATCGTATAACAGTAAACCGAAATTAACCCAATCCATATAATTATTCTTTTAACAGCCGCGCTGCCGCCCTTCGCAGGCGGGCATATACATAAATCATTAGCGGGAAATTAGCCCTGATAACATTCATTTTATCTGCAAAAAACCCCGGGTCTATATTAGCGGCTGAAACACCGTCGCCCTCGTAAATGCAGATCAGCACTGGTAAATATTTGAAATCAAATTCCTTATCACCATAGCAGCGCATATTCAGGTCATGATCAGCAAGCAGGCGATACCTGGTATTAAACCGGTATTTTTTTAAGGCAGTAGCCGGATAAAATATAGCCTGGTGACAAATATTTGTTACCGCAAGCTTATAAGCCGGAAAACGTCCGTCATATATGCGCTGTAGGTCCTCGCGGTATACATCGCCATAATAAATGCATTTGTCATTTTTTAATTGTGGTACCATTTTATCCAATACCTTTAACAAAATATCCCCGGCGCCTAAAAAATATATCCAATCGCCCTTAGCCAGATCAATTCCCTTGTTCATTGCATCATAAACTCCTTCGTCGGTCTCACTTATCCAGGCAGTTATCTTTTCCGAATATTTCTTTATAATGTCCACTGTCCCGTCATCCGACCCACCGTCAATAATGATATACTCCACATTTTCATACACCTGTCCCAACACACTAATTATTGTGGCCTCTATATTACTTACAGCGTTATAGCAAACCGTAATTACTGATATTTTGGTTCCGTTCATTTTAAAAATGCCTTTACAAACTCATCCACCGACCAGAACTTCGAAATATTTTCTTTCATCCATGCCTCGTCTTTATCCCACCATTTGATGGCTTGTAAAGCCGAGACTTCACGCGCTGTGAAGCGCATTTTTATCAGCCTGGCGGGCACACCACCCACAATTTGGTAATCGCCCACATCTTTTGTAACCACGGCATTTGCAGCAATGACAGCACCGTTGCCAATGGTCACCCCTTCTAAAATGACCGCATTAGCGCCTATCCAAACGTCATTGCCTATTTGCACGGTTTTTTTATAGTTAAAATGATCTTCGGATACGTAACGCCTGGTATGAAAATCAGGACGGCTATAAGTTGCGGGGTGCGTGCTGACAAATACACTGGTAGGATGTTTGCCCGTAGCTATTTTTACATCATAGGCAATTGAGCAATACTTTCCGATGTTCGCATTAATAATAAGCCCATTGCCGGCTATATAACTACAGTTACCCATGCTGCAATTGATAACAAGTGTATTCGGCCCTATAAAATTATAGCTGCCAAAACTCGAATTGTGTACAAAGCTGCCATAACCTATACGCAGGTGCTTTCCCCAGTTTTTTAACTGGCAGGCTATTTTTGAACTGATCCAACGCAGGTAATTGATAAAGGGATTTATCAGCAACGATTTATCAAAATACGAACTCATGCTATGGCTCCTTTCTTGACCAATGCTTTTAAATTGGGGTTGGTTATACCCAGGGGGAGAAATATCAACAAGAACACAGCCAGTGTTAAGCCTAATACAACTGGGGAATAATTAAAATGGGGAATTATGATGACGGTGGCAATTGCGAAGATCACACCGGCGCAAAAAAGCAAAATGTCGGATCGTGAAAATGCTTGCCGGGCACTGATAAGCAGGTTCCGCTGATAATAAAAAATAAGCAGTACCGAGGCGAAACCAAAGGTGGTACCCCATGATAAAATAACACCGTTTGCGCTGAAAAGGTAGCCCAGCCCAAAACCAAGCACTACATTCAGCACGGCCATAAACAGGTGTATATATACCAGCAAGTTAAGCTTACCCTGGCCCAGGGAACTGAAATATGCGGGCCCGCACATGATATTAAAAAACATGGAAACGGCCAGTACAATGAGTGGAAATGTAAATGCCGGTTCAACATGCCCTATCCAATAAAGTGAAATATACCCACTAAAACATATTACCGCGCAAATTAAGGGAACATTGATAAATAAAGTAACAGACATCGTACGAAGGTAAAGCCGGCGAACCTCATCCAAACCTTTATGAGAGGCCTGGGCCACTACAGGTATCATCACCTGGTTGGCATTTACAATTAATGCCCGTACCTGGTTAACGAGCCTGCTGGCCATTTCATAATAGCCAACGGCAGCCAGGCCACCAAAGCGGGTTAACAAAGTTTTAGTGGTTGGTTCAAATAATATCTGTAATAATGAGACCAGTTGAAACTTTGAACCATAATTAATAAGCTGTTTGAATATTTTTTTGTCCCAGTTCCATTTAAAGACTGCGTGACCCTCAAGGAGTGTTGTTCCGGTAACGTATGCCGTGACGAATATAACGGCCGACTGGATGACCTGTGCATAGGCTACCCCCATCAGGCCAAACCGGGGAACCAAAAGGTAGGTTATTAATAAAAACAACACCGACATACTGATGTAAATGATATTGCGCAAATAATTTTTCTGAAAGCCTTCCAATATGGATGTATATACGCCCCCGATCTCATTTAAGAACAGGCATAGCAATGCGTATGGCAATAACTGTAGGGCTACGCCTATATATTGCTTTTCGATAACCTGGTGAATAATAAGGTCGACACATAGATAACCAACCATGATAAGCACTGCAAAGAAACCCACTATAGACAGGAAAGCTGTAAAGATGAGTTTGTGCATCTGTTCGGCATCTCCTTTTTCCTTAAAGTCGGCGACAAATTTTACCAGGCCTGAAGTAATACCAAAATTGGCAAAGTTAGCAATGGAAGATGTTGAGATCACGAGCGCCCAAATCCCTAATTTTGCAGGTCCAAGTTCTTTAATAAGATATTTATACAAAAAAAAGTACATCAGCCCTACCACAACTACCTGTACGGCTGCAGATACCGCGTTTAATATTATTCTTTTACTGGTCGCCTGGTTCATAAAGTTGCCACTGATTTTAGAAATTCACGAAAGACCAGGTAAAAGGCAACTATAACAAACCCTACGAGGCCGCCCAGTAGCAAACTCAAAGGTATGCTTGGTTTATCTTCATCCAATGGCAGGTCGGGCTTGTCAATTATTTGTATCAGGGGAGTTTCCTTTCTTAACGTAACCTTTGCTAATTCCAGGTTTTGCAAAAGTTGCCCGTATACTTCGCTCGCGGCTTTTACATCTACCGTCTTTTTCTGCGACGGAGCATGTAATACGCTCAGGTTAGGATTGGCATTAGGGATCACATCATTAGCAATTGCAGCACCTGAAATAGAATTATTAAGCACATTTTTCACACTATCGGCTTGTTGCGCAAGGATGTGTAGATTATTCAACGCCCGTTCGGACCTGGTAGCTATATATAGCTTGCTCACATTTGAAACCAGTTGCTGGTTAAAGTATTTAGCGAACAACTGGTCTTTCGAGCGCACCTGTACTTCTATAATTCCAAGCTTTTTATCCGGTTTGTCAACAGTTAAATATTTTTTGTTTATTTCTTTCGAGATATCAAAAATAATGCTGTCCTGTATAATGGTAAACCTGGAGGTATCGCCATCAAAACGTATATTTTCCAAGCCATCCTTTCCTTTCCATTTATCGCGCAGGTTATTAAACCTGATATACCTTTCAATTAACAATTCTGGTCCGCCGGGAAAAATTCCTTTGCTCAGTAGCGTGGTTTTTAATAGCGTGCGTGATTTATATAACTCAATAATATTGTCTCCTGAAAAAAGCCCGTTGGTTTCGTTGTCAAGAGAGATACCTGCCAATGAAGCCAGGCTGGCGTAGGAACCCAGGGGCGATGCATTTTCTTCCTGTAAAACAAAAGTACTTTCGGCAATATAAACAGGTTTTTTTAGCAGCGCATAAGCAAGTCCCAGGCACGCAAAAAGACATATTACAGCAACCAGTATTTTCCAGTTAGCCAAAAACACTGCCCGCCAGTGCCTTACACGCGCTGCTATGACTTTTAATGAAATCTCCTCTGAATGGCTATCTCCATCCTGATCTGTTTGAACCATAATATCGAATGCGAAAACTTATAAATTATTTATGCAAGCTGATAATGCCTAAAATTATAGCGCCTAATGATGCCAGCCCTGTTGTAAGCGCGATCAGTTCGGTCGCCGTATTCGAACGCGCAGGCGGCTTTTTAGGAACATATATCTCGCTTCCCGGTTTAACATTGGGATAGCTGTTAAAAAACAGGAACTTCCGGGTGCCTTTTACTGTTCCGTTAGGATAAACAATATAAGCACCCCGTTTAAGTGCCTGTGGAGAAAAGCCACCGGCGTTGAGTACAAAATCCCTGAAAGACCTGCCCTTTTCATAAACCACCACACTTGGATACAGCACCTCGCCATTTACTTTCACCACCTGCTGTTGTTTGGGAACACGGATGACATCGCCATCCTCCATGATCAAGTCAGTAACGGATCCCGGCTTTTTCAATATTTGCCTTAAATCTATACCTATGTAATTATTCCGGGCCTGGGTATCGATAGTACTGGAATCACGGTATAACCTGTGCAGGCGCTGCAAACGTTCATTGCTTTCCCTGAGCAGGGCAGCCGAATCTGATTTACTTTTGTCTACGTTTAATATGGCGCTATTGGTGCGTTTTAATGAGCTTCCATCAGCATCTGCTAAAACTGTTAAATTCCCCGCTCTTTTTATAATGTCCGAAATCTTTTCATCTTTGCGCTGCAGGGTATAATAACCTGGGTAAAGCACCTCCCCTTCTACCCGCACCGTGCGTTGCTGCTCATAGCCGGGCAAAGTATAAACCGATACGATATCATAGGGCTGCAAAATAAAATCGCTGGTACTTTGCTTCAACCCTTCATCCACGTTAACACTATAAACTATCGCGACCTTGCCATTAGGCGCGTTCGGGTCGCTATCAGTTACCCTGCGCCCCACCTCTATTCGCCTGCCGCTTCCACCTTCCGTAAATCCCCCGGCTTTTATGATAAGATCTGCTACAGTGGTGCTATCAGCAAAAATATATTGCCCGGGCTTTCTTACCCCACCTTTTATAACTAAAGTATATTTGTCACGCAATTCGAATACAGATGCGATATAAACACTGTCTTCTCTTTGAAGAGCTATGTCGGGTGATGTTTTATTAGTTATGGCTTGAAGATTAAAAGCTACAGTTCTCCGGCTATTATCGGGATTAAGCCGGCTAATAATCCCCCTGCCGGTGAATGCCTCTTCCTTGAGACCCGCAGCTTTACTGATCAAACCGGAAATTGTCAACCCTTTATCCAATTCATACTCACCCGGCCTAAAAACTGCCCCCCGTATAGTGACCCTGTTTTCAAACCGGTTTAATATTCGCTTGACTGTATATTTATCTCCCCTTAAGGGCACATAATTCCTAAAATCAGCTTCAGTAACATCGCTCATGCGCCTTTGCTGATCGCTAACTTGCGTTACGGTTATTAAGTTGGTGTAGGCCTGATCAGTAAAACCACCCGCAAAGCGTATCAGGTCGGCAAGGGTTTCACCCGGGAGGGTTTCGAATATTGCAGGATGTTTTATTTCACCAGCCATTTCTACGTGTAAACGATAGGTCGGTACCCTTATAATGTCCTGGTCCTGGAGATTGATATTATCCTTTTGATCGCCCCTGGTTAAAAAATCATAAATATCAAGCGTACGGATCACTTTGTTATTGCGGATGATCTCTATTTGCCGAAAGCTCCCGTTGGTGTTTGGGCCGCCTGCAGCATATAATGCATTAAAAGCAGTGGCAAGCGAGGGTAAAGTATAGGTGCCCGGGCGTATTAGCTCACCGATAAGAATTACCTTAATGCTTCTTATATTACCCAGGCTAATTTGGAGACTGGTACCGTTTCCTATGCTATAATGACTCGCACGAAGCCTTTCTTTTATCCTGGATGTAGCCTGTTCAATGGTAGAACCGCCTACGTTCAGTACACCCACTCCCGGAATATTAATATTACCATCAGGCGAGACGTCAAGCTTCCAGTTGGCCAAAGAATTACCGTAAACATTTATATCCAGTTCATCTTCCGGACCTATCACGTAATTCTTAGGGGTAGCAAGCTTTAGGTCGGGCGCAAAGGTCATATTTGTATTTCTAAATATTTCCGACCCAAAAACCCTCGGCACCAAATCAGCAAACAATTCTTTCCGGCTACTTCTTACCGAATCAGTGTCCGCCGCGTAATTTAGCTTCCGGCGCCCTGAATCAAGGCCATCTTTTTGCCGATATTGATTGTCCGTTGCATTATTTTTCTTTAATGAGGTGATCCGTTGCCGCAATTTCTGGGCTTCCGCCGGCTGCAGGCCCCTTTCTTCGGCCATTTGCAGCAGCTGTTGGTCATTTAAACCCGATGAATGTGCTTGTTGCACCAGGCGATTAACCTGGGCATCGGACAAATCATCGACACTGACATTGGAAAGGTCCGCAGGGATGCCCTGCGCATGTGCAATACTACTAATGAAGATACTAAATACAAAAAAAAACAGTAGGAATTTAGGGTTTATAATGCTCATGGGGTATCTGCGTAACCAATTAATACAGAAAATAAAGTAATTAATACTATACAAAGTAGGTTACAAAATGTTTTTATATTAATTATAAAGAAAATACAGCCGACTCACAATGACCGCCCGCCCCCTCTAAAGCCATTTCCAACCTGTTCACAACAGCGGTGAGAACAGCCGGCAAAGCTTCTCGGGTAATTGCCGGAACAGCGTGCGCCCGGCCCAGTCCCTCGCGTTAATTTTTACCGAGTGCTCCAGGTCAATTGCAAACGCTTGTTTTAATTGCTGCGCCAAATCCGTATCATAGATCATCGCGTTGACTTCGAAGTTGAGCTCGAAGCTGCGATCAGTATATACCAGTTCATCGCCCGGCGATCCTTTCCAGGTAGCTGCGTACCGACCGGCTGTTCCAGCCGGCGAACCTCCCTTTTTGTATGATCATATTTTCATTTCCATGAGTGCCTAACGGATAGCTTAATACAAAAGGGGCATCTTTTGTTTGCCAGCCCTGCACTTGCTCAAACCTGGTAATATTAAAACAGAGCCGGCCGCTGTCACTTGAAATCGTATAATAACCATCGGCAAACTTGGCCAGGTAGGGTTCGGGCTGATGAAGCAAGTGGTAGTTTTGCGCATGAAATTCATAAGACACGGGGCTCTGATCAAATACTGACTGGTAGCCGGTAAAGTAACCGCTATCGGTTTTTCTAATGCAGTACCACAGCATCGTGGTAAAAGGCGCGGGGGTTGTTAAAGTAGCGTTGGGGTCAAGCCGCGATTTGCAGAACAAAGCAAGGCTAACATATAGTAAGGAAACGATTATACCCCCTCCCGCCCAATTCAGGCGGGATTTACCGCCGCTTCGGCGAACCAGTAGTCCGAGAGTAGCAACCAGCAACGGCAAGGTAAACAGCGGATCGACAACAAACAGCAAGTGAAATGAAAAGCGATGCTGGCTGAATGGTTCCAGCAAGCCGGTCCCGTAACTGGTGCAGGTGTCGAGCAGGTCGTGCAGGGCCAATTCAAGGCCAAAGAATAAGGCGAAAGCACCGTAACCGATACGCGTGTACCATTTACTGAAAAGGTAGCCCAGCAGGAGGCCTGCGAGCAGGGCGAAACAAAACGAGTGGGTGATGCCGCGATGCAGCCATAACGCCTGGTCGCCGGGTACAAATAAACCGGCGAGCGTATCTATATCAGGCACATTCGCAGCGAGCGCGCCATAGACCATGGCCTTTTTACCGAACCGCCTGCCAAGTAAAAGTTCGCCGGCGCAGGCGCCGAGCGAAAGATGGGTTAAAGGATCCATACCTTTATTTGTTTGTGATCACAAGTAATTATTGGTGATAGCTTTTAATAAGACCTTATCATCCTTTGCCTCGTCGAAGCATTCCCTTAATAATTGAACGATGTCCTGTCGCTGCATCTTACCGGCAACCAGCATCATCATATTAAAGGAAGCCATTTCGATACTTTCGATATTTTGCATATAAAATAGTAGCGAAAGATCACTTAAGGAGGGGCTTTCATTTGGCGCGCCAACCGACTGGAAAGCCTCGTCCAGGATGCCGGTCAGTCCCACACAACTTTCCGGTCGGTAGAAATCATCCAGCAGGATATATATTTCTTTCATCCGGTCTATCTGCAGCGCAACTATTTCAATAGTTTCACCTATCGCCTGGCGCAGATCCAAAAATTGCGCGCGTTTTTCCAGTTCAGGTAATTTATCCAGCAACTGCGACTTTGCACAATAAATGCGATTCAGGTGACTGATAAAAAAATGCCGCAGCTCCTGCGCGTTTAACTCTTTTGACGGGTTTCTTAGTGTTGCTGACATAGGCTGTGATTAGTGCAATTATTAAGCCACTAAAGCTTTTTTATTTTTTAATAGCGCTGATATCGCCATTGCGTTCCATATAAACTTTTTCGATAAGCTTCATATCTTCGGTCAGCGCGGATTTACGGACGCCCTGCATGATATCTTCCTGGCAAACCAATGCTTTTTTACGATGTTCTTCCACAAATTGACCTTTATCAAATAGCAGTATTTTTTGGCCCTCGATAAACCGGCCAAAAGGTTTGCTATGGGCGATCAGCCAGCCAAACAGCCGGTGCATCAGCACGATCACAAAACAGCAAACTATTACCGGCACAAAGTCCGACGCGCCAACAACCGCGCGGCTCATGATCGCGCCCAGCGATATGGTAATGATATTATCCAGCGGTGACCGAACACCAAATGAGCGCCGGCCCGATATACGAATCAGTATGAGCGCGATAAAAAATATAACCACGCCGCGGCTGCTCATTTGCAGCGCATCAAGGTCTTTCCCTTCGCCGAAGATCTTAATGAAAAATTCCATAGCTTTTATTTTAAAAGTTTAACTGCTTTCATATTTCCCTGCCTTATAATCCTTTATATAGCCTTTATAATATTGCTTTATTTTGCGCGCATACTTCTCGGCATAAGCAATTACTGCTTCCCGCCAGCCCTCGTCTGTTCCGAATGCCATCAGGTCATCCATCGTTCCCGAACCCTGCATGCCGCTGCAACGTAATTCAGCTGAGGCGGTCAGTGCCGCCATATCGTCGATCACCTGGTACATATCGCGGTAATCTTCTAATTGTTTAAACTTGATGGAGTCTTTAACAGGTTGTAATTCCTGTATAATGTAAGATTCGCCGCGGAAGACCGTGGTACTTAATAAAGCAGCCGGCACATTTTGCATACGCTGCTGTACACCGATCACGCGTACGGCTTCATTGTCCCAGGCTAATTGCTGTACCTGCACAAACGGAAGTACCGATGAAGTACGCGCCTGTTTCATATCCAGCAGCAGGTATTTGTTCTTGGTATTTGTGCTTTTCAATAAAAACAGGTAACGCTTAACACCAATGCTGCCCGTACCGGCCAGGCGGAATACCGCGCTGATCACCTTGTAATTATAAGGGCCGTCACTGCTGGTTTTGATCCATTCGTTAATATGTGCCTTTAATTCCTGGCGCAATTTTTTGTCCAGTTTGAAGTGCCGCTCGTCTTCAAGTGACAGCATGATACGTTTTTTCTTGCTGATGGTGCGTTTTTTCAGCAATTCCTTTTCACTGCTTTTGGTTGCCGCGGTTAAGAAAGCACAAACAATACCCTTCGCGGTGCGGGGCTCAATGCTGATCGCCTTGCCTTTTGCCAGCGTAGCGGAATAGGTTTTAACAAACAGCCGGGCCATGTTCAGCGCTTTGGCCGGCTCGATCTTTAAGTTGTCGAACGCGATAAAAATACTGGTTACCATTCGCACCACCTCGTAACTACAGGGCGCGAGCAGCGCTTCGTCGAAATCGTTCAGGTCGAAATAAACCAGTTTATTGTCTCCTTTATAACTGCCGAAGTTCTCGATGTGCAGGTCGCCGCATATCCAGGCCAGTGGTGATAAGGGCAATGGCTCAGCCGCTGCCAGGTCCTCGTAAAACAGGTGGCAGGTGCCGCGAAAAAAACGGAAGGCATTCTCAGCCATAGCCTCGTATTTAAGCTGTACCTTCTCGGGCAACAAGCCTTCATTGAATTTGGTTAAACGATCGTATAGTGCAGCCATTATTTCTTTTTGTAATGTTGTGATTTACGCTGCTGGTTTTCTTCCGCAGCATCAATGGAATGTGTTTTCGTGATGTCGCTTTCCTGTTCCGCAAGCTTTGATAATTGCCGGTAAAACTTATATAAGTGATCCAACTCTGCTTCGGTCAGGTCTTCGATATTAACCATGCGATTGCTGGTGCCTTCGTGCGAGGCCAACAATTCGTTCAATTTTAAATGGATCGCTTTGGAATCTTTGTTCTGCGATTTCTGTATCAGGAAAACCATCAGGAAGGTTACTATTGTTGTGCCGGTATTGATCACCAATTGCCAGGTTTCAGAATATTTAAATACCGGCCCGGTGACCGCCCAAATAACCACCGTCGCGGTTGCAATAATAAATGCGGCGGAACTTCCGGTCGCTGCGGTCGCCCAATTGCTGAAACGCTCGAATAAGTTTTTCTTTTTTTTCATTACTTCCAGTTTACATGAATTTCGCTGTCGCCGGGGATGATGAATTCCAGGTGACCATCTTTAGTTTTTTTTCCTTTTAGTTCTTCTTTACTCCCCCTTATCGTTACGGTAAAGTCCGGCATTTTGCCCTTGCCGGTCTTTACCAGCATCAGGCGGCCCATTAACCTCGCATCGCCGGCTAGTCGAAACTTGGCGGGCCGGTGTTTTTTAGGCGAAAAACCGTAGGTCGGGTAATCGGTATAGATCATGAAAGGCTGCCCGTCCAGCTGCATATAATGCCGCGGCAGGATACCAAAAGCATTACCCGCGCCATAAACTTCCTGGCCTACTTCGCCCGACTTCTCCCAGCCGTCATGCATATCTTCCAATGCTATCCACAGGGTAGGGTCCACTTCCCCGGTCTTTACTTCTTCTGATAACATTTCTTTGGGTAGCCTGGTGGGGTAATAATATACTGCCCGTTCCACCAAAAAGCGGATATATTCAGCCACTAGTAACCGCAGCGAAGGGAGGATATCCTCGTCTTCAGCGTTTTTAAGATAATCATGAAATGCGCAAAATACTTCCTGCTCTTCATACACAGCGGTATAAGGCGCATCATTCAATGGAAACAAAGCAAAAAAGGAAGGGAAGTTTTTGCCGTACCCATAATTGCAGTCCCATAGCTTTACATTCTTAAATACATTAGCCAGGCAAAGGTAACTGAGCTCTTTATAGACTTCTTTTTTTGTGATCTTATACAAGCGCAATAACGCACCGGCAGAAAACGAGGTGTTATTGGCCTGGTAAAACAATTCAAAACCCAAACCTTTTAACTTCAGCGCGGCTTTTTCAGCCTCGGCCAGGTACTGTTTCTTGCCGGTTAGTTCCCAAGCCTGTAGCATCACATGGGCATATAAACCGGGAACATCCTTTTCGCCGCCTTTACCCGGTTGCGTTTCCGCTTTAACAACCTCCAGCGTATCCATTTTATAAAACACCGGCCAGCTATAATTGAAGTGATGCGCCACTTTAATAGCAAACTCCAGCGAATCAAGAAAAAGAGTTTTTGCCACCTCATCGCCTTTCAGCGCCAGCCTTGAAAGGTTAAGCAGCGGATGCTGGAGATACCAGGAATCCATAACCATCGGCTTTTTTTGTTCTTCATCTCCCTGCATCTTATCAGCCACTTTTGGGTGCCAGCGCATAATGGTGCCTAATTCCTTATTATAAAAAGCAGGCAAGCCTTCTTTTATCTTTTTCATCACCTCCAGTTGCGCGTCGCTCCATTCCACGTAGTCCAATAAGGGCAAAAGCACGGCCAGTTGTACCATGATCTCGGGCGGTGTCGCATAATCGCAGACATAAGCATTTAAATAGTGATTACCGCCGACCTGTGACCAGCAACCGGGACTAGCCTGCAAGTCGGCCAGCCCTTTTTGAAGAATACCCGGCCAGTCCTGGTAATGTGTCGCAGGTTTTGGCAGCGCCAGGTAAACTGCTGCTAACAGATCCAGGTATTGGTGTACCATTGCAGGTTCATCCGAAGGCACTTCTTCAGAAAAAGCAATAAAGGCATCGCTTAGGCTATAGCTTTTACCCGCCTCAAGCGCTTTATGCTTTAAGGTGGGCGGCAGCGCGAAGCCAATTTCGGGCCATTCGCCGCCAACGGTGTCGCCTGCAGAGGTTTCCGTAGCCTGGTTATAATCAGCCAGCGAGGTAAGGTTTTGCAGGTATAAAACTGAGCCGGCATTTGGCCGGGTAAAATTAAAATAAAGCTGCCCTGAACGTGTACCGACCTGGCTGACCTTTATTTCGCCTTCAGCCAACAGATCACTGCCTGCGGCGTCCAGCGGCACAATATCACGTGGCCAATAGGGAAATAGTAACGGCGCTTTAGTTTTTAGATCAGTAGTCAAATGTAAAACGGGTGTTTCTTCATTCGGCAGGTTAATGACCGATTGATAATCACCCATCAGCGATTTGATCCGGAAAGTCACTTGCGTACCTTTTTCTTTGGTACCGGTTAATTCCAGTTTATCGTTGGGCGAATAAACCAGGCGAAAAGCGATACGGCTGCCTTTAGGCCACGCTGCAACCAGCCAGCAA
>Ga0207142_1020_pt1 | contig 32197 bp, 33 predicted proteins | sample Alteio_BWMinHeat_2_FD_153561 | JGI IMG/M metagenome (GOLD analysis project Ga0207142, IMG submission 153561) | Enriched cells from forest soil in Barre Woods Harvard Forest LTER site, Petersham, Massachusetts, United States -... | ecosystem: Environmental > Terrestrial > Soil > Temperate forest >... | reverse complement strand
TTTTGTTCCGCTCACTACTTTAGCTATCGGAGGGTTAAGAGGGCAGGAGATTGGGCAGGGAGCAGGCTTGAATAACATGATGAGGCAATTGGGCGGTTCGTTTGGTATAGCCGGGTTAAATACGTTGATCCACATCAGGCAGGCCGTTCACCGGAATAACCTGCTGGTGAATATCAATCCTTACAATTCGTACTTTACCGAAAGATTGAATACTTTAACCCAGGGTTTTATGGCAAAAGGCAAGTCAATGCTCGACGCTACCCATATGGCCTATGCTGCAATAGACGGAGTGGTACAAAAGCAAAGCATACTGCTAAGTTACATTGATACATACTGGGTGGTAGGCATTGCTATGTTATGCGCTATTCCGTTGGTTTTCCTTGCGCCATTTGTTAAAGGGCAAAAAGCGATTTCTGATTCGCATTAAGCTGTTTTATTAAATTTATTTGTATAGCATTGGTTAGCTTTACAAATAAATTTAAAATTGAACATGGCTTTAGTTACCGAGATTTCGACAGAAGAAAAGATAAAAGGCGCGGCGAGGAAGATTTTTACCAAAAAGGGTTTTTTGGCGACTACCATACGTGATATTGCTGCCGAGGCCGATATCAACATCGCATCTGTGAATTATTATTTCAGGAGCAAGGAAAAGCTTTTTGAATTTATAATGGACGAAACAATAGGTAGGCTTTTCAACAAGATAGAGCCGGTTTTAAATGATGAAAACATGGCGGTTAATGAAAAGATCGAACTTTGCGTAGGCTATTATATTGACAATGTATTAGAAAATCCCGACTTCGTTTTTTTTACGGTGAGTGAAGTGATGAGCGGTAGCTTAACTAACCTAACAATGGTGAACAGGATGAAATCATTGGAGAAATCGCACTTCGCCCAACAGTTGAAGGACTTGCATAAAGAGAATAAGATCAGCTTTCACCCGGTTAACCTGTTTTGGAACGTTTCAGCCATGATATTTTTTCCGTTTTTAACCCGCCCACGCATGCTGGAATCGGGTTATTTTACTTCCGCTGAATTTGTTGCGCTGATGCAGGAGCGGAAGAAATTGATCCCCATTTGGATGCGGCAAATGATTAACGGTTAATTATGATCTAATGCGCCTGAAAAATACAATCATCTATTGCCTGCTGTTTTTTACACTGAACAGCTATGCGCAAAACACAGGTTCGATACCAAAAAATGGTGATGAGTTTGTAGGGCCGTTCAAAAGCTGGCTGAACGCTAAAGATGGCTTCGGCGCCAAGGGTAACGGAGTATCGGACGATAGCAATGCTTTGCAGGCTGCATTTGATGCCGTTGCAAAAGGCGACCGCGGAACTACGCTTTACCTGCCCCCGGGCACCTACCTGATTACGCGCACCTTGCTGATGAATTACCATATTAATGTTTCCATTATAGGTGCCGACCCGGCTGTTACTGTTATTAAATGGGGTGGGCCTGCGCATGGCACAATGATGCAGGTTAACGGCACAGCCTATTCAAAATTCGATCGTATCACCTTTAATGGAAACCGTGTTGCCAATGTAGGCATTGAACAGTCATGGGATTTTAAGAAACCAAATTTTGATACGGGTAATGAATATGCCGACGATGTTTTTGTCGACCTGGTATTTGGTATCAACGGGGGCAATTTAAAATATGGTTTTGCCGAAACAGCCATCCTGCGTGATAAATTTATCCGCAATACGGCGGCAGGGGTAAGCCTGGGTAACTTTAATGCCCTTGATATATGGATAAGGGATTCGTATTTCCAGGATTGCGGAGTAGGGGTAACCAATACTTATGGCGCCGGGAATTTCCGCTTATACCATAACCTGTTCCTTAATTCAACCATCAGCGATATTTCGATCCGTAATACCGGCGGGTTTTCTATTCGCGATAATACATCAATAGGTTCAAAGCAGTTTTTTAACGCGGGCGGCAGCGCTAACCCGGCAATAACTATCATACAGGGTAATACGATAATTGATCCGGTCAATACGCAAGCAATTAGTATAAGCAACCAGGGGCCGACCGTGTTTATGAATAATATTATACGCTCGCGGCCGCAGACTACCGGCGGCCCTGTTGCGCAATTTACGTGTGTGGGGCAGTCCACTAGTTTTATTGCAGGCAATACATTCACGGTTCCGAACCCTGTGGCTGCGGATAGCGATCATATTGAATATGATGACAGGGTTGTATCCACAGGCAGCCTCAATAACCTTCCAAGGCCCGTATTGCCCGGTGTAGAACCTCATTTTAACCGACAGGTATTTGAAGTGCCTGCGGGCGCTAGCGCCGATGTTATACAAGCTGTTATAAATAAAGCTGCATCAGCTTCCGGCAGCCGCCCGGTGGTTCATTTTCCTTACGGTAATTATAATATAGCAGCTACGCTATACATCCCACAAAATACCGATATGCAGTTGGTTGGCGATGGTTATGGAAAAGCTACAAGTCTTAACTGGAATGGGGTAGGTGCCGGGCCTATATTAGTTATAGCCGGACCCAGTAAAGCTACACTGCGCGATATAAGCTTTAGGGGAAATTCCAGTTCCACTAATATCTTAATTACTAATGCCGATCAAAAAGGCTCGCGGGTTTATTTGCAGGAATTTATACAAATGGGTGGCAACCAGGGGCTAATAGCAGATCAACTTGACCATACAATAGTATTGGGTTATAATGTTGAATTTTCCGGCCTTCAAAAAGCAGTAAGCGTTATTGGTGGCCGACTTGCAGCTACAGGAAGGCCCGCTGAAGGGAGAACAATTATTTATAGCGGTGCTGAATCAAGCAACCGGATTTCGCATGAAGTAAGTAACGGCGGCAATTTGATGGTGCAGGATACCTGGTATGAAGGTGGTAACAAAAGCACTTTCGCCAATCTTTCGGGCAATGGGTTTTTTATTGCTGATGGTGACCGTATTTCCACGCCGCAGCAAACGGATGTGCCATCAGTGGTGATGAAAAACTTTTCGGGCAAAGCGGTTTTTATGGCTAATAATTTTAACGACAGGTTTGCTATAAGCGGGAACGGATCGCGTGCCAAAATAATGGCGATCGGTTTGATGACGGAAGATTATCCTTTTGTAGCCGATACTACATCGCCGCGGGCAACCATTAATGTACTACTAAGCAGAACACGCAATCATCCTACTATACTTAACAGGACGGGAAGTAATAAGGTGACCAACCTGGGTGCGTTTAATCAAAAATTTACAGCCGATATGCTGACGGATATGTTAAAAGTTCAGCCGGTTAGCCTTAACACATTGCCAGATGGCGTTAGTGATATACGGTTTTACCGGGTAATGTCGACAGGCGGTGCTAAGGGGCTGGATATCACAGCCGGCAATAAATAGCGGTATGCGCTATTGAAACAAAAAAGTGACAAAACATATTAAACTTTTCCGAACTAATTAGTTCTATCCTACGTAAAATATACCGAGATGGAACACATTGTAATTATTGAAGACGACGTTTACTTTTTAAAAGTAGTCACTTACCTGCTTGAAGAGGCGGGTTATAGGGTAACCGGCTTTACCGAACTTACAAATGTTGACGAATTAACCGCGTTAAAAGCCGATTGTTTTATAATTGATGAACAGCTCCCCAATGTTAACGGGCATATTATTTGCATCATGCTAAAATCGCGCGAGCAAACCAAATATATACCTGTGATACTGGCTTCGGCGTATGAAGGGCTTGAAGGTTTTGCCGGGATGTGTAAAGCCGATGCCTTTTTAAAGAAAATGTCATTCAACCCCGAAGATCTGCTCGACCTGGTGGCATTGACCATAGCAAGAACAGCAGAAAACCCATCAGGGTTATCGGATGACGATAAATTGATAGCTAATGGCTAATGGCGGCCAGTATTAGAAACTGAAAGTTTTATTTTTTACGCTGGCCTGGATGATCTTAGCTGAAATTTCAAGCAGGTTGTCTGTTTGTTTTAATTCATCAGCTGTAACACTGTATTTTTTTGTCCAGTGTTCATCTTCGTAGATATCACGAATCTGTTTCAAATCTTTTTCTTTTTTTTCTGCAGTGGTATTTTCCATGATGATAAATTTTTGAATTCGTAATATTTCAAAATTACCAACACACTATTAAGTGAGTGTTTATTGTATATTAAGTTAATGTTAACAATGTGGCGGATAGGAAGGCAGTACTGTTTGAATTTAAGGGCTTTAGCCAATGCTAAAGCCCTTATTGTTTTATAATAGATTATCTCCAGCCGCCGCCTAAGGACCTGTACAGGTCAGATACGGCATTCAATTCGTCACGTTTTATGGTGGCCAATTGCAGCTGGCTTTGCAATACATTGCTTTGTGCTGTAATTACTTCAAGGTAGTTGGCCAGGCCATTTTTAAACAGCAGGTTTGCGTTTGCGGTTGCCTGGTTTAATGTGTTTACCTGGTTTGCCACAATGATTTGCTGGGCCTTTAGTTTTTCAACCTTTACCAGTGCGTCGCTTACTTCGCCTACAGCATTTAATACCGATTGACGGAATTTCAACACGCTTTGTTCTCTTTCAACTTGTGCTACCTGGTATTGGGTTTTTAATTCTTTATGCTGAAAAATGGGCTGCAATATGCTGCCCCCCACCGTACCAAATAACGATGCCGGAATATTGAACCAGTTATTCGCCATAAATGAATTAACGCCGCCGCTTGCAGTTATATCCAGCGAAGGATACATGCTGGCCTTGGTAATGCCCACTTTCGCGTTAGCGGCTACTAATTCAAGCTCGGCACTTTTAACATCGGGCCTGCGACTAACTAAAGCCGAAGGAATTCCGGTTGATAAAGTTTCGGGGAACTTTATGTCGTCCAAACTTGCTGTACGCTCAATATTGCCAGGCAGTTCCCCTGTCAAAATACGAAGGGCATTTTCCTGTATGGCTATGTTTTGCTCAAACTGGGGTATTAACTGCGCGGCAGTTAATTGCTGTGCCTGTGCCTGCTGAACTGCCAATGATGTTACCTGCCCGGCATCGTATTGCAATTTAATAATGCGTAACGTGCTATCGTTCAGTTTTACGTTTTGTTTGGCAATGTTTAACTGCACATCAAGCATCAATAAGTTGTAATAGCCTTGCGATACATTGGCCACAATAGTGGTTTGTATAGCCTTTTTAGCTTCTACAGTTTGCAGGTAAGCGGCCAATGCCTGTTTGCTTTGGTTGCGTATCTTGCCCCATATATCGGCCTCCCACGAAAGGGATAAATTTGCCGAATAGTCTTCGATATGCTTCGTGGTGATATTCTCCTGGCTCAGGCTTAATCCGTCAATACTATTGTCCGACGGGCGATCTGTGCTGGCGGTAACATTTAAAGCAATAGCAGGCACGTTTTCCCATTTTACCTGTTTAAATAATAGCTGCGATGCTTCAATGTTTTTCACGGCTATCTGCATATCGTAATTTTTTACGATGGCGCTGTCGATCAGCGTTTGCAGGGTAGGGTCGGTGAAAAATGTTTTCCACTGTATATCAGCTATGCTGCTGGTATCGCTTGTTACGGCCGCGTTCCTGAAAGTATCAGGTAACGCGGGTTTGGGGTTTTCGATATTTTTCGAAACGTTACAGGCGCTTAGAAGCAATAGCAATAAGAACCCGTTTATATATGTTTTCATTTTAATTATCTATTTAAATTAAGCTGTATATTCCTGTTCTAATTGAGCAACGGTACTACCATTATGAGGTTCATCACCGTTCATTAGGGCTGCTACCGGGATGCCGGTTACGCGTTCCTGCAGGGCCTGGAATATCACGAATAATACCGGTATGATGAACAAGCCCAATAATACTCCTGAAACCATGCCGCCTGCTGCGCCTACACTAATGGAGTGGTTACCCTGTGCCGATGGCCCGGTGGCTATACTCATTGGGAACAAACCGAAAACGAATGCCAGTGAGGTCATGATGATAGGGCGTACCCTTAGCCTGGCGGCTTCAAGGGCTGATTGTACCAACCCGTGACCAGCCCTGCGGCGCTGAACCGCATATTCCACAATAAGGATGGCATTTTTGGCTAACAAACCAATAAGCATGATCAGGGCTACCTGTACGTAGATGTTATTCTCAATACCGGTTAAACCTAATGTAACAAATACCCCTAATATACCTGTAGGTATGGAAAGTATTACTGCCAGAGGCAGGATGTAACTTTCGTATTGTGCTGCTAACAAGAAGTATACAAATACCAAACAAAGCATAAATATTATACCTGATTGCCCGCCTGATGAGATTTCCTCACGTGTTTGACCTGAGAACTCATAAGCATAACCGGTTGGCAATTGCTCCTGAGCTGTTTCCTCTATAGCTTTGATCGCATCACCTGAGCTGTATCCAGGTTTAGGAATAGCGTTTACCTCAATAGAATTGAACAGGTTATAGCGTGAAGCCGTTTCTGAACCGTAAACACGGGTTAGTTTTACAAGTGTGTTGATAGGCACACTTTCGCCTGCGTTATTTTTTACAAACACCTTGTCAATAGCAGATGGATCTGTCCTGTCGGCAATATCGGCCTGGACGATCACACGATAGTATTTACCAAAGCGGTTAAAGTCTGACGCTTGCGCGGTGCCAAAGTAAGCCTGCATAGTCGAGAGGATGTCTTTAACATTTACACCAAGTTGGGCGGCCTTTTCGTCATCAACTTCTAATTGTAACTGCGGATAATCTGCTTTATAAGAGGTAAATGCATAGGCGATTGCCGGTTTCGCCATCAGTTTCCCAATAAAGTTATTGGCTACACCGCTAAATTTATCAAGTCTACCATTGGTTTTATCCTGTAGCATTACGTCCATTGCTTCTACGTTACTAAATCCGGGGACGGTTGGAAAGCTGAATACGAAGAACGTACCGCCAGGTATACCGGCCATTTTAGCTCTTACAATGTTTTGTATATCATCAATATTCTTAACGGCGCCCCTGTCTTTATTAGGTTTTAACAACAGGAAGATTTGACCAGCAGACGGGCTGTTGGACAGGGTTAAAAAGTTAAAGCCGGCCAATGACATCACAAATCTTGATGATGGTAAAGTATTCAACTGTGCTTCGGCCTGTTTTAATATTTTATTGGTATTGGCCAGTGAAGTTCCGGATGGGGTTGATACGGCAATAGCCACAAAGCCCTGGTCCTCTGTAGGAATAAAGCCCGTTTTTGTCCTGTTCACCAGGAAAACTGTAACAACAATTACCAACGCAAGCCCAGCCATACTGATCCATTTATTACGGATAAGAACTTTTAAAGCGCCCACATACCTGTTGGTCATATAATTAAAGCTGCCATTAAAGCCTGCGTAAAATTTCTCAACAAAACCCTTTTTAGGTGCTTCATGGCCATCTGCGGCATGTTTATTCTTTAAAAACAATGCTGCCAGGGCCGGACTTAAAGTTAAAGCGTTAACAGCTGATATAGTAATGGCTATTGACATTGTTAATGCAAACTGCCTGTAAAATATACCTGTTGAACCAGTCATAAAGCTAACAGGTAAAAATACCGCCGCCATAACCAGTGTAATAGATATGATCGCGCCGCTGATTTCACTCATAGCCCCGGTCGTTGCCGCTTTTGGGGTAAGGGTAGGGTCGTGCTCCATTTTGGCATGCACCGCCTCCACCACCACAATAGCATCATCCACCACAATACCTATGGCCAATACAAGGGCGAACAAGGTTAAAAGGTTAACGGAGAAACCAAAGAGGTTCATGAAAAAGAAAGTACCAATAATGGCCACCGGAACTGCAATAGCCGGTATCAATGTAGACCTGAAATCTTGCAGGAATATAAATACCACAATAAATACCAGCACAAATGCTTCTACCAACGTATGTTCAACCTGGTCAATAGATTCATCAAGGTCGGTTTTAGTACGATAAAACTGGTTGTATTTGATACCTGCCGGGAAATCCTTTGATAATTTCACCATCAGCTTATCAATAGCAATCTGGATCTCGTTGGCGTTTGAACCCGCCAATTGTATAATACCAATAGTAATACCATCGTGCCCGTTTAAACGGTTTATACTACTGTAGCTATAAGCCCCAAGTTCAACACGGGCTACATCTTTTAAACGTAATATAGAACCATCAGCATTTGCACGGATGGCAATATTTTGATATTCCTCGGGTGTGGTAAGCTTACCTTTGTATTTAATTACATATTCAAATGCTTCATTGCTTTGCTCACCAAATCTACCTGGCGCTGCTTCCAGGTTTTTATCCTGTATAGCTGCCATCACTTCGGCGGGCGTAATTTTGTAGGCTGCCAATTGAGTAGGATTTAACCAAACACGCATGGAGTAATCCTTAATGCCACCAAACACTTGTGCAGAACCTACACCCGGGATACGTTTAAGTTCGGGAATAATATTGATCTGTGCATAGTTATTTACAAAGGTCGCATCGTATTTTTTGGTATCTTCTGAGTAAATACCCATAGCGCCAATAAAACTGTTTTGCTGCTTGGTAGTGATTATACCATACTGTACAACTTCGGCCGGTAATTGGCTTGTTGCTTGTGAAACACGGTTTTGAACATTTACAGCCGCCTGATCGGGGTTGGTACCTTGTTTAAAGTAAACCGTGATGCCCAGGGTACCGTCGTTACTGGCGGTGGAAGTCATGTAGGTCATATCTTCCACACCATTAATTGCTTCTTCCAATGACGGGGTCACTGAACGTAAAATAGTCTCGGCATTTGCGCCCGGGTATACAGCAGATACCAATACCGAAGGGGGGGCGATATTCGGGAATCGCTCTAAGGGCAATTTTGTTAAACCAAGTATACCAACTATCACCAATAATATGGAGATAACGGTGGCTAATACTGGTCTTTCTATAAATTTCTGAAACATGACTTTAAAGTTTAAGTGTGTATTATTTTTGTACTACTGCGGCAGTTTTGTCTGACGACTTTTGAGGTTGGATCACCATCCCCTCCTGTAATTTATCTACGCCGCTTAATACGATCTGGTCGCCGACTTTAACACCATCTTTAACCAGGTAGTTATCGCCGGTTTTACCAACAATGGTAATAGCCTGTTTTTTAACTTTATTGCTATCGGCCAAAGCAAAAACAAACACCTTGTCCTGCATATCAACAGTAGCTGATTCGGGAATAATTAAGGCATCTTTATGCACAAGGCTCAACCGTACTTTGCCCGTGTTACCAGAGCGTAAAAGGCCCTGAGCGTTCGGAAAGCTTGCTCTAAGTGTAATAGCGCCGGTAGTTTTATCAAACTGACCGTCGATCATATCGATGTTGCCAAGGTTGCCAAATTCGCTATCATCAGCTAATAATAAAGTTACCTGTGGCAGCTTTTTAAGCTTATCGTTTAAAGTTGTGCCGGGATATTGTTCTTTAAAGTTTACAAAATCCTTTTCGGCCAGTGAAAAATACACGTGTACATTGTGTACGTCTGATAGTAAAGTAAGCGCGTCAACATCAGTTGGGGCAACTAAGCTTCCCTGTTTTTTAAGCAGGCGACCAATGTAACCGCTAACAGGTGCTTTAATAAGCGTATAACCCAAATTGATCTGTGCTGTTGATACGTTTGCTTTAGCCTGTTCAACATTTGCTTTGGCAACATCATAAGCCGCTTTAGCAGTTTTAAGCTGATAATCAGAAACCACTTTGTTTTGTACCAGTGGGGTTAATTTATCTATCTCCAGTTGGGCATTTGCAACAGCAGCTTCCATAGCGTGCTGGTTGGCAACGGCATTGTTTAAAGCCGCGCGGTAGGGTAGATCGTTAATTTTGAATATAGGTTCACCTGCTTTTACAAAAGCGCCTTCGTCAACAAATACCTTATCAAGCGCGCCGCTTACCTGCGGGCGTATCTCTACGTTTACCGCGCCTTCAATTGAGGCAGGGTATTCCTGGTAAGTGGTATCGGTACCTGTTACTACGGTGGCTACCGGCAATGATGGTGCCGGTGGAGCGCCCGCTGTTTGCGGTTTTGATGAACAACTATATAATAGTGTGATGGCTATAAGCCCTAAGATGATTCGTTTCATTTTTTTTGAGTTTTTGTAGTTAATGATGTGGTTTAATTATATATGATGGAGTTATGAGTTTTAGTAATTAAGTACTTTCAAAAGCCTGTTGATAAAATAAGCAACATGCATTGTTGCATACCATAGTAGTGGTTTAATGCCATTAAATTTTTTAACAGTGTTAAGTAATTGATAAAAAATGGCGATAAAAGATTTCATTTTTATATTATTTTAATTTTTAGAACCAATTTATTGCAGACTTGTTAATCTGCTGTTTTTTGAGTTGTTTTCGGGAGCTGTCGTTTATAGTCCCCCGGAATCACTTATAAGCTATTCGTTTATGGTACGAATAATGCCGCCGATGGCGTCTTTTAATACCTGGCGGTTTATTTCATCAGAGAAACCCCTGCTCAGTAAGTTGATCGACACTAATCCGTGTACAACCGACCACAAAGTGTAATATTTGGTACAGATCACCTCTGATTCCATATCAGTAATACCCATCAGTTCGCCGATAACCTCGGTTATAATGTCCCAGGGCAGGTCAGCTTCGGGCAGGTTATTTACCATCTCGCAACTACAGTTGGTGGTTACACCAAACATGCCCTGGTAAAGCTCCTTATTTGCAAACGCGAAGTTCCAATAAGCTTCCCACATCGCTTCCAGTTGTTTAGCCGGTAAGCGGTGTTTGCTTTTTGCTTCGCGAAGATCTTTAGCCAATATGAGGAACCCTTTGCGATTGAGTTCAAGCAATATGGCTTCTTTGTTCGAAAAGTATTCGTAAATAATAGGAGCGGTGTATTCAATTACATCAGCAATTTTGCGCATGCTTAAAGCCTGCCATCCTTCTTCCTTAACAATCTGAAGCGCAGCATCCAGTATGTTAGTCCTGGTTTCTTCCTTCAATCGTAATATCCTGTCTTTACTTGCCATTTCTATTTACCCTATTAAATTATTTAACAGCGTTAAGCAAATGTACAGCGATAAATTTAAAAGCGTATTCATTTAATTGTCATAAAATATTTTACCATCATTATTATGCATGATAAAGAGAGGTTTTAAGTTCAAAATAGCTGACAACAAGGCCCGTATATATAGTATTGATAAGAGCAATGTAAACTAAAAAACGTTTTTTGTGTTATAAAGAAGTTGATCATATAATGGTTTATGATCATGCATTATAAATAACAAACCTATGAAAAATAAAATATGGCTACCGCTAATAATAGTAGCGATTGCCGCACTAAGCCAGGGTTGTGTCAGCAATAAAAAATATGCTGAACTACAAACCAATTACAACCGGTTACAGGATACCAACCGTAACCTTTTACAAAGTTACCAGGTAACACAGCGTGAACTGGAAGGTTCCAAAGCCCGTGTACAAAGCCTGCAGGAACAAATTGATGCTGCAAAAGCAAATGCGGCTGTATTGCAAAATGCTTTGAACCAATGTTTAGCAGGCAATAACCAGGGCGGCGCAAATATTGCAAAGCTGGTTGATGAGATAAATTCATCGAACAAATACATACAGCATTTGGTGAATGTGAAAAATACGAGCGACTCACTTAATATGGTATTGACTACAAACCTGACACGATCATTAAGTGCTGATGAAGCACAGGGGGTTGATGTGAAGGTGTTGAAAGGCGTGGTTTATATATCGCTTGCTGATAATATGCTGTATAAATCGGGTAGTTATGAAATATCTGATAAAGCTGGCGCTACATTAGCTAAAATAGCCAAGATCATTAATGATTACTCAACCTATGATGTACTGATAGAAGGTAATACCGATAATGTACCTATTAAACAAACTAACATCCGAAATAACTGGGATTTGAGCGGTTTAAGGGCCTCGTCGGTTGTGCAGGCTTTACAAAATAATTATGGGGTCGATCCTAAACGTTTAACAGCAGGCGGCCGTGGCGAATATAACCCGATAGCTGATAATAGTACACCTCAGGGTAAATCGCAAAACAGGCGTACACAGATCATTATTACACCTAAGCTCGACCAGTTTATGGCCTTGATAGGAAAAGCACCGGCACCAACGGATGCAACTCCTCCAGCCAAATAAAAAATAATTGAATCTTATTTAAGAGCGCTTTCATGAAAATGAGGGCGCTTTTTTTAAAACCAATCGCAGTATTAGTTGTGTTATAATTAGTATTAAACTCATAATATTATGAAAGCGCAGAATTTCAAAAACAACAACAATGGGCAGGGGAGAACAACCGCTAACCGGGCCTTCACCGATCAGAATGAAATATTGAGGGAAAAAGGCATCAGCAATTCGGGCGGGCAGCGTTCGGATGTTACATCAAACAGGAACAGCGCCCATAAACCCGAGCACAAAAAACGCTAACAGTAAAAGCGCTGTGCATTGACAGACAGCGCTTTTAATTTGTAAAATAAAATACCAATTGGTATATTTGTATCATGGAAAATAAATTGTCAAAAGCCGACCGTACACGCCAGTACATTATTGAAACTACTGCTGGTATTTTTAATACTAAAGGATACGCGGGCACTTCCATGTCGGATATTACGGAAGCCACCGGGCTTACCAAAGGCAGTATATACGGCAATTTTGGGAATAAAGAGGAAGTTGCACTGGCCGTATTTGATCATAATTATGCTAAGGTTAGCGGTGTTATACAACAACGCATACAAGCTGCCAAAACCTACCACGATAAGTTAATGGTATACGCCCAGGTGTATGACCAGTTTACCCGCAGTACTTTTTTCCCGCAGGGAGGCTGCCCTATATTGAATACTGCCGTCGAGGCCGATGATACCAACAGTTTATTAAAGGACCGTGCTGCCAAAGCCATCCAGAAATGGAAAAGAAATGTGCAGGATCTGATACAAGGGGGCATAGATGCAGGCGAATTTAAGGAAGGACTGGATATTCAACGATTGGCACTCTCCATGATAGCCATGATAGAAGGCGGAATAATGATAAGCAAAGTTACCAATAGCCAGGCTTGCCTTGATAAGATCATGAACACAGTAGAGCTGTTTATTAGTGACATGAAAGTTTAATATTTTTTTGACATAAAAAATACCGTTCGGTATATTTTATGTATTAATATTGCATCGCGTTTAGCAAGAAAATAATAATAACTAATAAACTAAAATATACCGATTGGTATAAAATGTATGAGCCCGCTAAAAAGAGAACTGCTTATCATCACCGTATTATTAGCTGCTGTAATGGAGCTGATAGATACCACTATTGTAAACGTGGCGTTATCGCACATGAGCGGTAATTTAGGTTCAACGCTCGAAGATACTTCATGGGTGATCACTTCCTACGCCATTGCTAATGTTATTATTATACCCATAACCAGCTTTTTAACCGCCCGTTTAGGTCGGCGTAATTATTATATCGGCTCCATCATCCTGTTTACCGTGTGTTCGTTTTTATGTGGGCAGTCGAGCGGGATATGGATGCTGGTATTTTTCCGTTTCTTCCAGGGTTTAGGCGGCGGGGCATTGCTTTCGGTATCGCAGGCTGTTGTTTTTGAACAGTTCCCAAAAGAAAAACAAGGCATTGCCAGCGCGTTGTTTGGCATAGGCGTGTTCATCGGCCCAACCATCGGCCCGACACTTGGCGGTTATATTACCGAATTTTATTCGTGGCCATGGATATTTTATGTGAACATCCCTATAGGCATCACCGCTGCCATATCATGCTATTTCCTGCTAACAGAATCGCCTTTAGTTGTCGCCATTAAAAAAGTAGACTGGATAGGGATATTCCTGCTGGTTATTGGTATCGGCACACTGCAAACCGTGCTGGAGCGCGGCCAAACCGACGATTGGTTCTCGGCCACTTATATATTGGTATTTACCATTGTTGCCGTATTGTCGTTAGGCGGATTTGTATTGTGGGAGCTTAGGATCGATAATCCAGTGGTTGACCTGCGGGTATTAAAAAGCAAAACCTTAAGCATTGCCGCCATCCTTACCTTTATAACAGGTATAGGCATGTTCACATCCGTATTCCTTACCCCGGTAATAGCCCAGCGGTTGTTAAACTTCAGCCCATCGCAAACTGGTTTGCTGCTGTTGCCCGGCGCCTTATGTGCTTTGTGCGCGTTGGTAATGTCGGGTAAATTATTGCAAAAGGGTGTGCCGCCTGTAATTATAGTAGCTGCCGGATTTGTATGCTTTATCTATTTCAACTGGCGGATGTCGGCAATTGATTTCGATACTTCAAACGCATATATCACCTACTCATTGATATTCAGGGCGCTGGGTATGGCATTTTTAACAGTTCCATTAATGTCGCTGGCAGTTTCATCGCTAAAACCAAAGGATATTCCACAAGGGGCGGCATTAAATAATATGATGCGCCAGTTGGGTGGTTCATTCGGCATATCCATTATTGACACTTACTACGCACGCCGTATTGCTGTTCACCGGACAGACCTGCTCAGTAATGTTAATCCGGGCAATCCATATTTCATTCAAAGAATAAATGGATATACGCAATATTTCCATTCAAAAGGCATAAGCCTTATCGATTCAAAATCAAAAGCGATGGACCTTATTGACGTTACGGTGATAAAACAATCATCCATGCTAAGCTATATCGACTCGTTCCTGTTCATAGGCTGCCTGTTCGCGCTTGCATTGCCCTTGCTGCTGTTTGTAATGAAACGTTCGAACAAGCCTGCAGTAATTGTATCAGATCATTAAAAATAACTATCAAAACATAAATAAAAAAAAACAACACCATGAATATTTCAAATAAAACAGTACTGATAACCGGCGGAGGATCGGGGATCGGCTTTGCCATCGCTAAAACATTAAGCGAAAAGAACAACAAAGTAATTATTACCGGCAGGAGCGAGGGCCGCCTTAAAGATGCCGTAGCCAAATTAAATAACGTAAGCTATTTTGTAGCCGATGTTACTAAGGAAGATGATGTTACCAAACTGGTAGATTATTTGAATAAGCAGCATCCTGCTCTTGATGTATTGATAAATAATGCAGGGCAAGCCTTTGCGTATGAACTTAACGAAACGCCTGCTTACGAAAATGCAATAGCCGAAATTCAAACTAATTACCTGTCTGTTATTCGCTTGACAGATAAATTGCTGCCTTCATTAAAAGAAAAGGCCGGGGCGGCCATTGTTAATGTTACCTCGGTATTGGCTATAGCGCCTTCGCATGATTTACCTACTTATTCGGCTACAAAAGCGGCTTTGCATTCGTATACACAAGCCTTGCGTTACAGCCTTGCAAATACCAGGATAAAGGTATTTGAATTATATCCGCCATTGGTTAATACCGAACTTTCAGCAGGGATAGGCGGCGAAAACGGTATCCCGCCACAACAGGTAGCAGATGAATTTATACAAGGCGTTGAAGCTGATAATTTCAACATCCGCGTAGGCTTCGCAGCACAGTTTTGGGATGCTCATCTGAAGAATCCTGACGAAGCGTTTAAGGCGCTGAATTCGAGGAGGTGAACCAGGATAAAACGGATTTATTCAGATTCACAGGATGCAAAAAAGGCGGGGAAATTATCCTCGCCTTTTTAATTTTCAAGTTTGTTCATATATAAATTAACATCCTGAAAATCCAAAGAAATCCGTTTAATCCTAGTTTATCTTCTTAAACATCACAATCCCGTTATGCCCGCCGAAACCAAAGGTGTTGCTCATGGCTACGTTTACTTTATGGTCGATGGCGTGTTTGCCTACGATGTTTAAGTTTGATGGCAGGGCAGGATCGAGGGTTTCGGTGTTGATGGTTGGCGGCAATACCTGGTCGCGGATGGCGAGGAGGCAGATGATGGCTTCAACAGCTCCGGCTGCACCTAACAGGTGACCTGTCATTGATTTGGTTGCGCCGATTTGCATGCTGGTTTTTTCATCACCGGTTAGGGCAACCACCGCTTTTATCTCGGAAAGATCGCCTATGGGGGTTGAAGTAGCGTGCATATTCAGGTAATCCACATCATGCATTTGGATGCCGGCTTCTTTTAACACCAAACGCATAGCTTGTTCTGCACCTAATCCTTCGGGATGGGTTGAGGTCATGTGGTAGGCATCAGCCGTCATAGCAGCGCCGGTTATTTCGCCGTATATTTTTGCGCCGCGTTTTACGGCATGTTCATATTCTTCCAAAACCAAAGCGCCAGCACCTTCGCCCATCACGAAGCCATCGCGTTCCACATCAAATGGCCTTGAGGCTGCCTGCGGATTATCATTGCGGGCCGACATGGCCTTCATGGCGCTAAACCCACCGATAGAAGCTTCAACAATAGGCGCTTCTGACCCACCTGAAATTATAATTTTAGCCTTTCCTAAACGGATATAGTTAAACGCATCCATTATGGCTGTGTTTGATGTTGCGCATGCTGATACAGCAGTGTAGTTGATGCCCATATAGCCATGGCGGATAGAGATCATGCCCGAAGCCATATTGGTTAAAAACTTAGGCACAAAAAATGGGCTGTAACGCGGTGAACCATTACCCTGCGCGTATTCGGTAACCTGTTGCTCAAAAGTGATCATGCCACCCTGACCGGTACCCCATATTACGCCCACGTCAAACGGATCCATTTTTGAGAAATCGAAACCTGAATCTTTAATGGCTTCATCTGAAGTAGCAATGGCGTATTGTGTAAAAAGATCCGTACGTTTTAAATCGTTACGGTCTAAAAAAGTGGTTGGGTCGAAGCCTTTTACTTCGCAGGCAAACTGGGTACGGAACTGTGAAGGATCGAAACGGGTGATGCGTGCTGCGCCGCTTACGCCGGCAAGGGCATTGGCCCAAAATGTGTTTATATCGTTACCAAGCGGTGTTACCGCGCCTAATCCCGTTACAACTACTCTGTTAAGCATATTTATTTTTTGAAAAATTGATCACAAAGTTAATCCATAATATACCAAATGGTATAATTTTATTTACCCGCAAAGGTAAAATTTATATTCGTATTACACTTCTCCCCAGGCTGTAATAATTAGGCTGCGGCTACCACCATAATTACGGTGTTCGCACAAATAAATGCCTTGCCAGGTACCCAGCGCCAGCCTGCCATTGCGAATAGGGATGGTTACCGAACTGCCGAGCATAGCCGCTTTAAGATGTGCAGGCATATCATCTGAACCTTCATCATTGTGCAGGTAATCGGGGTCATTCTCGGGTACGGCCTTATTAAAATACATTTCGAAATCCTTACGCACGGTTGGGTCGGCATTTTCATTTATGGTTAGCGAGGCGGATGTATGTTGTATGAAAACCTGCAAAATACCCGTTTTAAACTCGCTTATTTGGGGCAGCGCGTTCACTACCTCGGCTGTAATGAGGTGGAAACCGCGTTTGCGTTGGGCGAGGTGGAGTTGTTGCTGGTGGATCTTCATATCATTTTTTTAACATTAGTCATCCCGAACTTGTTTCGGGATCTCACTTGCTATGTTGTTCGCCGGTATAACCTGTCTTATGGGATGCTGAAACAAGTTCAGCATGACGATAATAATGGGTTATCTAACAACCACCTGCGCCGTATTCCTGCTCACCTGCTCCAATAAAACCACTTTGCCTTCAGTTAGTTTTTTTAATGATTCGGGTGTGTAGTGGCGGGTAGTTATCAGCGTAAGGTTGTGATTGTATTTGGCTTTAAAACCTTCGCTTACCAGTTGCAATAGTTTGTTAAAGCGTTCTTCGTCGAAATCAAAACAAACAGTAAAACTTAGGGCCGACGTTTGCATCATGTTTATTTTAACATGGCTTTGAGAAAATAGGCGGAATATTTCGCTTAAATGATCTTCGGATATAAATGAATAGTCTTTGGCGGAAAGCGATAGTAACACCTGATTTTGCTTCAGTATGATCACCGGTTTTGCAAAATGATTAAGGCCGTCTTCTTTGATTATAGTGCCCGGCGCATCGGGGTTGGTAAACGCCTTAACCAATAAAGGTATTTTAGCGTTTTGCAGCGGTTTTATTGTTTTTGGGTGGATAACAGTAGCGCCGTAGTAAGTCATTTCAATGGCTTCGGTGTAGGAAAGTTCGTCGAATTTTACAGTGTCTTTGAATAATTTAGGGTCTGCGTTAAGGATGCCGGGTACATCTTTCCAGGTAGTAACTGATTCCGCACCTAATGATGATGCCAGGATCGATGCCGTATAATCCGAACCTTCGCGACCTAAAGTAGTCGTAAAATTCTCGGATGTGCCGCCCAAAAAGCCTTGTGTTACCACAATGCTTTTCTCCAATAAAGCCGGGATGTCTTTTTTAATGCTTTCTCTTGTTTTGTCCCACAGCACCGTTCCCTCGCGGTAATTGTTATCGGTATGGATATAGCCGCGTACATCAAGCCATTGGCTTTTTAAGCCGGTTTTATTCAGATAAGCGTTCACTATTCGGGTTGAAACCAGTTCGCCTACCGATACTACCTGGTCGTAAATAAAATCGTAGTCATCGTGCGGTTCATCTTCTATCATCCAGTCTATCTCCACAAAAGTATTGGCAACCTCGTTAAAAACAGGGTCGTTGGCATCGAATAATTCGCCGATAATATGGTAATGATATTGTTTTATATCTTCATAAATATCGTGTAGATCGTCAGCGCCTGATACATAGGCTTTAGTTAGTTTTTCGAGCGCGTTGGTAGTTTTGCCCATTGCCGAAACAACTATCAATAGTTGTTTATCAGTATATAAATTAACAACCTTACCTAAATTGATGATACCCGCTGCATCCTTAACTGATGCGCCTCCGAATTTAAAAACAAGCATTATTTAATGTATTGTGCTACTACCGTATGCGGCAATAATAGTGATTTAATTTTTGTGTAGGGGATAAGCAGGTTGGTTTGCCCGGCTGAATAGGGTTTTATTTCGTACTGATTATACAGGAACCGTAATCCCACCGGCGTTACCAGGAAATTATCATTCAGCGCGAACTGGTTGTTTTTGAAAAAATAATCACGCGCTAATGACGAGGTATCGCTTAGGTGTTCCTGTTTCCTGAAAATGGTGTCGGCTATCTCGTTAAGCTTAGCTTCGTAATCTTTTGCGAAAATGTCGCTTAAACTAATAACCTTGTTTGCTTTTGTGTTCCAGTTAAATAAACAGGTTATTGAAGCGCCATGAGCTCCACCCTGGAACATGTAGCCACTGATTTCAAGTGTTACCAGGCTGGAATCCTGCCGTATTACTTTAGCCCCGCTTGTAAGCGTAAATATCCGCCCTTTAACATCGGCCGAGTTTTTGTTTTGCTCGTAAATGTTTATAAAGCCGCTTACATATTTTTGCAGGTCGGTATCGGCCTCGGGGGTGGTATCGGCCCAAAATAAATTGAAAAGCCTGTTTTTAACACTGTCGTTAAGTGTTTTGCTGTTCTTAAATTCAGGATAAATCACCTCTGCAACGGTACAGCCGCTATCGGGCTTTGTGCCGCAATCGCTTGCCCTGTGTTTTATGGTATGATAACTATAGGCCAGCGTATCGGTAGTAATACCGGAAGCCTGCTTTTTAGGTGTACCCCACATGCAGGCGCTCATTATCAAAACAATGAATAAGAAAAGCAAGTACTGCAATTTCATAGTTTAAAATTTAATAACTGTTCTTTTGATAAAGCAGCGTTTAACCAGCCCCCTTCAATAACCGGGCTGTATTTATTGTAGAATTTTATGGCAGGTTCGTTCCAATCCAGTACCTGCCAAACCATGCCGCTAAAACCCATTTCCTGTGTTTCTTGTATAATGCGTTCGAACAATAATTTGCCGATCCCCTTGCCGCGGTGGCTTTCTGTTACCAGTAAGTCTTCGAGGTATAAGCGACAGCCTTTCCATGTGGAGTAGCGCACATAATATAATGCAAAGCCCACAATAATGTCATTGTCTTCTGCAACAAATGCCTTCCAAACAGGGGTGTTTCCAAAGCCGGCATCTTCAAACTCCTGCAGGGTTACAGTTACTTCATGCGGAGCCCTCTCAAACAAAGCCAGTTCATTTATAAGCTCCAACAGGCGCGAGCAGTCTTCTTTTTTTGCAATTCTTAATGTGATCATTATTCTTTATATAATTTGTCATTCTGAGCGTAGCGAAGAATCTTCTCCGACATGCATCGTGTACCGTGTCGCTTGTAGAAGATTCTTCGCTACGCTCAGAATGACAAAAGGGTTTAATTTAATTTCCAGTGTTTTACAACCCGGCTGCCAAATATAGTGCTGCCGAGGCGTACCATGGTGCTGCCTTTTTCAATGGCTATCTTATAGTCGGACGACATACCCATCGACAGGGTATCAAATGCTTTATCCTTACGATAAAAGCTTTGTTTTATGCCTTTGAAAAAGGTATCAAGCTCGTAATATTCTTCGCCTATTTGTTTTTCGTTATCGGTGTTGGTGGCTATGCCCATTAAGCCGCGTATGCGGATATTTTTTAATTCGGCGAACTCATCCGAACGCAGCAATTCTATCGCTTCATCAAATCCTAAACCAAATTTGGTTTCTTCATCGGCAATATATATCTGCAAAAGACAATCTATAACGCGATCATTCTTTAGCGCCTGTTTATTTATTTCCTGCAGCAGCTTAATGCTGTCGACAGATTGGATCATGCTGATGAAAGGCGCAATGTATTTTACCTTGTTTGTTTGTAAATGGCCTATCAGGTGCCATTCAATATTCTTGGGTAGCTTTTCGTATTTATCAACCAGTTCCTGTACCTGGTTCTCGCCAAAAATGCGTTGACCGGCGGCGTAGGCTTCCTGTATATCTTCGGGCGGTTTTGTTTTTGATACCGCTAATAATAATACCCCCTCGCGGTCCGTTTCGTTTTTTAAGTTAGTGATGTTCCCGGCAATGCTCATTTATCCGTATTTTTGCTGAATTAAACCGCTAAATTACAGAATGCGTAAATATATAATCTTGTTTTTTTCAGTATTCCCTTTTTTGTTTGCCTGTAATGGCAGCGGTTCATCGGGAGACGTTATGTCCGAAGACCAAATGATTGCCGTTTTAACCGCGGTGCATTTGGCTGATGGCCGGCTTATTAATATGTCGCAGGCACCCGATACGCTGTATAAATATGGCACTTCGCGTTACCTTGCTGTATTTAAACAGTTTCATACTGATTCGGCTCAATTCAGGCGAAGTTACCAGTATTACAGTACGGAGCCTGAGAAATTTGCCGATATGTATGACAAGGTTTTAAAAATCCTGCAAGCCAAGACTGATTCGCTCAACAAACTGCTAAATAAAGAAAACCTTGCACGCGCTAAAATGCAACAACAACTGCAACAAAAGCAACAGGCAAAACCAACAATCGATCCAAACAGCAGGTATGGTGCAGGCCTTCAACCGCAAGTGGCTTTACCCACCCATATGCCGCCCCACTCCGGAATACCCGGGGCATCCAATATGCCTGCCCGCATGAAGGCTATACGAGATTCAATTAAAAGAGCACATTTACTAAAAAGGAATGCTTTACCCACAAAGTAGTATTGATAAGCTTGGATTTACCGAGATAAAGGAGCTGATAAAAAAGCATTGCCTGAGCATTATGGGCCAGCAAATGGTTGATAAGATACAGGTAATGAATAACTACGACCTGATACATAAGTTCTTGAGCCAGGCCGCGGAGTTTAAAAATATTTTGGTGAACGATGCCGCATTGCCCATACAGCATTTTTTTGATATAAAGTCGCTGGCTAATAAGGCGCGCATTGAGGGCGTATTTTTAAGCGAGGAAGAGTTTTTCCAGGTACAAACATCGTTAACTACGGTATTTGCGGTTATAGCGTATTTTAATGAACGCGAAGGGCAGTACCCCAATCTTGAGGCTTTATTTGAACATTTACCGATAGAAAAATCCATCCTGAAAAAGATTGACCTTGTTATCGACCAAAAAGGAAAAATAAGGGCCAATGCCTCGCGCGAGTTACAGGATATAACGGCAGGCATTGCCAAAGCGGAACAGGAAGCCCGGAAAAAGATAGACCAGGTTTTTAAGGCAGCATCGGCCAACGGCTGGACGGCGGATGGCTCGTTAACTGTGCGCGACGGGCGTTTATGTATCCCTTTATTAGCTGAAAACAAGCGTAAACTGAAGGGTTTTATACATGATGAATCGGCATCGGGCCAAACGGTTTATATGGAACCGGAAGAGGTTTTTACGCTGAACAACCGCATCCGCGATTTAGAGTTTGAGCGCCGGCGCGAGATCATCAAAATACTTACTGCCTTAACGGACGAATTAAGGCCTTACGCACCACTTTTATTAAGCTACCATGGCTTGCTTACCAAGCTTGACTTTGTGCGTGCCAAGGCGCTGTTTGCTATTGAAATTGAGGCTGAAATGCCGGTAGTTATAAACGAACCGGGCTTAAAATTGATAAATGCACGGCATCCGCTATTATTCCTGAATTTTAAAAAGGAACAAAAGACGGTGGTGCCCCTAAATGTGCGGATAGATAATATTACGCGCATTGTGGTGGTGTCGGGGCCGAATGCGGGCGGTAAATCGGTTTGTATGAAAACAGTTGGGCTGCTGCAAATGATGGTACAGGCAGGCTTGCTGATACCCGCCGATGAAGCCAGCGAAATGGGCGTTTTCCGCGAGTTTTTTGTGGATATTGGCGATGACCAAAGCATTGAGAGTGATTTGAGTACTTACAGCGCACACTTAAGCAAAATGAAGAATTTTGTAGAAAATGCTAACGCGAAATCATTAATACTAATAGATGAATTTGGTACAGGTACCGATCCGCAATTTGGTGGGCCGATAGCTGAAGCGGTGCTGGAATCGCTTAATAATAAAAAGGTAAGGGGAATGGTAACCACGCACTATTCAAACCTGAAGATATTTGCCAGCCATACCGAGGGTTTGGAAAACGCGTCGATGTTGTTTAATAACGTGGAAATGAAGCCGCTTTACATTTTAGAAGTGGGAAAGCCGGGAAGTTCATACGCGTTCGAGATCGCCCAAAAAATTGGATTGCCGCAAAATGTGCTGAATCTTGCAAAAAGTAAAATAAGCGCCGGGCAAAAAAAGGTAGATACTTTGTTGGTCGACCTGGAGCGTGAGAAGAAGGAAATATTCGACACCAAAGTAAAACTGGAGCGCCAGCAAAAGCATGTGAATTTGCTTTTGGCCGAAAACGAAAAGCTGAAAAGTTATTTGGATGAGAACAGGAAAACCCTGATACGGGATGCCAAACAGGAAGCAAAGGACATTATATTGAATGCCAACCGGCTGGTGGAGAATACTATATCTGAAATTAAGAGCAGCAATGCCGATAAGGAAAAAACCCGCCAGCTGCGCGAGAACCTGACCCGCGAGGTACAAAAAAATACTGTCAAAGCCGAAGTTAAAAAACCGGCTGTTGATGCAGATGAGCTAAAGGTTGGTGATTGGGTGAAGCTGAACGACTCGGATACCACCGGGCAGGTGATGGAAATAGCACGTGATAATGTGATCATAGCTATCGGTGAGTTACGAACCGTGGCTAAGAAAAATAGAGTGCAGAAGGTATCGAAAAAGGAAGTGCCGAAGGAAGTGCGCCGTAATTTTAGCACCAGCACCAATGACATTGCCAGTTTTAGCCCCGAAATTGATGTACGCGGCATGCGTACCGAGGATGCTCTGGGCGCCATAGAACGCTTGTTTGACCGCGCGCTGATGATGGGTTATGGTAATTTAAAGATTATCCACGGTAAAGGCGACGGGATATTACGCAAAATGATACGCCAATACCTGAAGAAATACGAGCAGGTTGACCGTATGGAAGATGAGCATCTGGACAGGGGGGGGGATGGGATTACTTATGTTTATTTTAAATGACCACTCTAAACGGCGAAGCCCTCATGAGCTCCGCTCAAAACTAGCAAACTCACGAATAATCTCCCCCGGTAGGGGAGACTTTTAAATAATTATAACGTTTATAAATGAAATATTTTATTTTACTGCTTGCGGTGGCAGTTACATCCAGTTGCCGGGCACAGGTTGTTGTTAAGGCTAATGATCCGCATATTCATTATTCGGGAAGGGTTGCTTTTACAGATAGCGCGGCGGTTTTGTCGTGGTCGGGGACATCGGTTAAAATAAATTTTACGGGAAATAGTATACGCTTCCGTATGCGGGATGAGGGCGACAATTATTTTACAGAAGTTTATGATGGAAAAGTAATAGGGATAATTCATCAGCCTAACGGCAACACAGAAAATGTATTGGACGGGCTTACCTCGGGGCCGCACTCTTTAGAGTTGTTTAAACGTACTGAATGGGCAATGGGAAAAACCCTGTTCTACGGTTTTAAAATAGACGGAAAAGTACTATCACCTCCACCAACTAAAAAACTTAAGATCGAGATCTTTGGTAATTCCATTAGCTGTGGCTATGCTATTTTAGACACAACGGGGCAGGATAGAGGCTCAGCGCCTTATGAAGACGGTTATAACAGTTACGCGGCTTTAACAGCTCGCCATTATGATGCTGAATTTGTCAACACGTCAAAAAGCGGGATCGGCATAACCGTTAGCTGGTTCCCGTTGATAATGCCGGAGATGTATGACAGACTGGATGCTACCGATTCGACCAGTAAATGGGATTTTAAAAAATACACGCCCGACCTGGTAATTATCAACCTGTTTCAAAATGATTCGTGGATAGTGAATATGCCCGATAATCCACAGTTTAAGGCACGTTTCGGTACAAAACCACCTACTGCCGAATTTTTGATAAATGCTTACCGCAATTTTGTAAAAAGTGTAAGGGGTAAATATCCCAAAGCACATATCATTTGTATTTTGGGAAGCATGGATGCCACAAAGGTGGGTGCGCCGTGGCCGGGATATATTGAAAAGGCTGTAGCAGAGTTGAACGATAAGAATATTTACACGCATATTATTCCATATAAAGGGACGCCCGGCCACCCCAGTGCCAAAGAGCAGCAGGCCATGGCAACCGACCTGGAAGGGTTTATTGATAAGACGATAAAGTGGTGATCTTATGTTTCAATATGCTCTATGCCATCGTCATCTTCGCCAACTTTTTGCTGGTCGGGTAACTCATTCGGGCCGGGTATGTTAGGTTTGCTTTCCCCGTCGTTATCGTCAGTTCCCTCAGTGTAAGGTTGTTGCGGATGCGGCCTGTCGTTCTCGCCATTACCGCGTTCCACTTTTTCGGGTTTTGGGTCAGTGTTTTCCATAACAGTATTATAGGGTTGCGCCTTGCTGTAATCGGGTTCACCATCCTGGTATTTGGCGGTGAAGTTGCTGTCTTCAGGATGTTCTTCCGATGGCTCATTACGGTTAAAATACGCATTGGTATGGCCCGCCATTTGGGTGGGGTTGTTTTTGTCGTTACCGGCAGGCGTATTGTTTTCCTGCCCGAAATTTTGTCCGCCAACGCCCTTGCCTTCGGTTGGATTTGCCGGATTCTTACCTCTGCCAAACAAAAATATTCTTGTAAGATCCTCCTCATCTAATCCCGAACCGTTATCGGCACGATATCCGCGGGCTGGGGTTTGCGGATGATAGCCCATGTAGCCTATAGTATCATTATCCTCAAAATTCATGGCCTTAATAAATTGGTGTATAAAGTATAATATGTCAATTTTATAATTGTTTTAAGTTTTTAACTATGGATAATAACCCACCGCCCAAGGTGAAAAAAAATGCTAATTTTGCCGCACCAATTATATAATATTCATGAACAAAGTAGTTAGCGGCGCCGATGAGGCTATACGCGATATTGAAGACGGCATGACATTGATGCTGGGTGGTTTCGGCTTGTGCGGGCTGCCCGAGAAATGTATTGCCGCGCTGGTAAAAAAAGGGGTAAAGGAGCTAACCTGTATATCAAACAACGCGGGTGTTGATGACTTTGGCATCGGCCTGATGCTAAGGCAGCGGCAGGTGAAGAAGATGGTATCGTCATACGTTGGCGAGAATGCCGAGTTTGAGCGCCAGCTGTTGAGTGGCGAACTGGAAGTTGAACTGATACCACAAGGCACATTAGCCACCCGCTGCATGGCCGCAGGCTACGGCATGCCGGCCATTTTTACCCCGGCAGGTGTAGGTACCGAAGTTGCCGAAGGCAAAGAAGTACGCAACTTTAACGGCAAGGATTACCTGATGGAAATGGCTTTTGATGCCGATTTTGCTATTGTGAAGGCCTGGAAAGGCGATACGCAAGGCAACCTTATCTACCGCCATACCGCGCGTAATTTTAACCCGGTAATGGCTATGGCTGGCAGAATAACCATTGCCGAAGTGGAGGAACTGGTTGAAGTGGGAGAACTTGATCCTGATAATATACATACGCCGGGGATATATGTGCACCGGATATTTGAGGGGAAGGATTATGAAAAGAGAATTGAGAACAGGACGGTAACTAAGATTTGAAAATTAGCTGATTTGAAGATTTGAAAATTGAAAGGTTCAAATCGGCAAACAATTACACATTATCAAATTACCAAATCATCAAATTAAATTATGCTTGATAAAAACGGGATCGCAAAGCGGATCGCAAAAGAAATAAAAGACGGGTTTTATGTTAACCTGGGAATTGGGATACCTACGCTGGTGGCCAATTACATACCTGATACGATGGATGTGGTGTTACAGTCGGAAAATGGCCTGCTGGGTATGGGGCCGTTCCCGGTTGAGGGTGAGGAGGATGCCGATACCATAAACGCGGGTAAACAAACTATTACCATGTTGCCGGGCTCGGCTATATTTGATTCGGCCATGAGCTTTGGGATGATACGGGCGCAGAAGGTTAACCTTACCATATTGGGTGCAATGGAGGTATCGGAAAATGGCGATATAGCCAGCTGGAAGATACCTGGTAAAATGGTGAAAGGCATGGGCGGGGCGATGGACCTGGTGGCATCGGCCAAAAATATTATCGTGGCTATGCAGCATGTGAACAAAGCAGGGGAGTCAAAGCTGTTAACTAAATGTAGCTTGCCTTTAACCGGTGTTAACTGCGTTAAAAAAATTGTGACTGAATTAGCGGTTATGGATGTGCTGCCCGAAGGCGGCTTTAAGCTACTTGAACGTGCGCCGGGGGTGAGTGTGGAGGAGATTAAAAATGCAACAACGGGTAAGTTAATTATTGAAGGCGAGATACCTGAAATGATACTTTAATTTGAAGATTTGGTGATTTGAAGATTTGAAAATGATTTTATAATTTGACAGGTGATTTAAACCTTATTATAAAATCATGAGAAATGACAAAGACAATTTGATTGTCAATCTAACATTTGAGTTCGCACTAAGTATAATTGAATTTTCAGAAGAACTCGAAGCCTCAAGAAAATACGTTATTGCAAAACAAATACTAAAAGCAGGCACATCCATCGGAGCTAACGTACGCGAGGCTCAGAATGCCGAAAGTAAAGGCGATTTTATCCATAAAATAAAAATAGCAGCTAAAGAAGCGGATGAGGTAGAATACTTTCTATTGTTATGCAAGTTTTCGAAGGCTTATCCCTACGATCCAATTCTAACTGAAAAACTTACATCCATAATCCGAATCCTCTCAAAAATCATTTCAAGTTCAAAAGGATGAGTATTGAATCGATAATAATTTTCAAATCCTCAAATCACCAAATCTTCAAATCAAAACCTTCTCGCGTAATTCTTTCGAAATGTCTTCCGTTACGCAAATAATATCATCGGCAACGTGGGTGTTGTTGGTTATTATTTGGTCGCATTCATCTTTATAGGGCAATAGGTACTCTTTATAGGCCGGTACAACGTGGTTTACCCATTTATACATTACATCGTCGTGCGAGTAGCCGCGTTCAAGCAGGTCGCGTTTCAGGCGGCGTTGCAGGGCTACGTCGTCATCGGCATCAATAAAAATTTTCATATCCAGCAGGGCCGATAGCTTTCTGAAATACAGGATAAATAAACCCTCGACTATAATTATCGGTGCCGACTTTATCTCCAGCATTTTGGGTATGGCGCTGGGGTTGTTGAATGTATATTCCTTTTTTGTGATCGACCGGCCTTGCAGCAAACTGTTTATATCATCCTCAAAATGCTGGTGATCGATGGTATCGGGCAGGTCGAAATTGAACAGCTTGTTTTCCTCGGCGCTCATACCCGGGGGCACAGGGAAATAATAGTCGTCCTGCGATACCAGGCTTACCTCGTTATAGCTGAAATGCTTTAAGAAACACTTTAAAAAAAAGGTTTTGCCCGAGCCGCTGCCTCCTGCAATACCGATAATAAAAGGTTTATTCATTCGGGCTGCCGTAGCTGATGGTTACATGAAAACGTTTATCCAAAGCACCCAACGAATCGGCAACGTTTTTGGTTACTACAATAATTACATCTTTTGTCGAGGCATTATCGGTAAAACGGCCCACTACTTTAGCATAAGTAGTAAGGTTGGTCATGGGGTTGGTTATTTTTATAACAGTGCCTATGGGGGCGGTACGGTGTAATACCAACTTTTTATTCGGGTCCAGGTCGGCATCATCCATCCAGGTGGCTACGCCTTGTTCGTCCTTTTCGTACAAACCAAACTTGTTGGCGTTAAAGTGGCTTGCGTTAGCGCTGTCAGAAGGTAAAACTACGCTGGTAGCATCCGGCTTTGCCGTTACCTGCGTAGTTGGAGCAGGTGCGGTCGACTGGCCTGCACGTACTTTAATGATCTGGCCGGGGGTAAGTGTGGTTGATGTTAAACCGTTAAGACTGGTCAGATCATCAACCGTAGTACCAAAGCGTTTGGCAATGGAATACAATGTTTCGCCGGCTGATACTTTATAATCTTGCGTCGGCGCATTATTTTGGGTGCTTGAAGGCTGTTGTTGCTGCTGAACCGGCTGTTGCTGTTGCTGTTGTTGTTGTGGCGGAGCCTGTTGTTTAACCGGTGGGGTTGGGGCAGCAGGCTGCGGTTTTGCAGGTGTGTTGTATGATGATTCAAGGAAAGGCCTGTCGGTTGGTACTTTTACAATACCACCAATTGGCAGGGGAGCGTTGTTGTTAAATTGCATGATGGCCTTTGGGCTAACTTTATAGCGGCGGCCAAGTGAGTAGTAGTTATCTTTTGGGTCGAGTTTGTGGATGATGACTTTTTTGCCGTCTTTATTTTCGACGCCTATTGAATCCCTGAGATTAGCGGCAAAAACCGATGCCGAAGATATAAGCAGAAAGGTGATGGATAATAGAATTTTAAATTTCATAATAAATTATAATACTGTAATTTATAAGCTTAAAATAGTTAAAACCGCTTTGTTTTTAATGTAGATGAGCCGGTTTTTATGTAATATAAACGCCTCGGGCTGTAATTTCTGTATATCGGTATTTAATAAATCTTCATAAACCTTATCAATACCATTCATAACAAATAGATACTGTTTTAACAGCCCCGACTGTAAAGTGTGCAAAGATACAATTCTGAAATTATTGTACTCAAGGTAATGTACACTATTTCCAAAAGGCGGCGCGGGAAATAAATTAGCAGGCAGATTTTCAGGATTTATAGTCTGCGGGGCCACTATGTTATTTTGTAATTCGGGATAAATAAATGGTTGGTATATGCGGCTGGTGGCCCCGGTTTTAACATCGGCCAGGAATAATTTTTTTGGATGAAAGTTGGTATCATACAATACCGGCCCGCTGGTGGTCAGATGATCGAACGCGTAAATATAATTGCTCCATAAGGTTTCACCGGTAAAGGCATCGACGGCCATTAGCCCCTTATGTGCAGGCCCGCTTGCCGATTGGTAATTGTGTAAAAGCAGTACACCGTCATAAGCAGCCTCAATGCCGGTTAGCCAGCGTTCGGGCGTGGTAAGGTTACTAAAGTTTAATTCGCCATTAACCAGGTTTATAGATGAAAAGCTTACCTGCTTTTCGGCATCGTTACGTACTTCAATAAAAATGGTATCACTCAATTCATCAATTTCGAGTCGCCAGATAGCGCCGCTGAATTGTTGTTTGATGTAGGGTTGAAGTAAGGACATATACAGTTGCAAATATGGCGATTAATGGATAAAATGGTGCAGGGAACGCTTTTAAAAGATTTGCCACTATAGCGATGAGTTTAAAACCCATCGCTATGTAAAAGGCCGCCGGAAATTTTTAAAAGTGATTTCCTCGATAAAACCCTACAGGTTAGCCTAATAATAAAATAAATTAGTAGCTTTATTATTCAATTATACCTAAATGAAGCCACTATTATTATGCTGTTTTTTTATTTTTTTAACGATAAGAGCCAATGCACAGCAAATAAATACCGATACCGCAATTAAAAAAAACAGCGATACAACTAAAGCATCCGATACCTCAACCTATGTACCCCCAAAATACCGCAACATACATAAACGCAGCCCGGTATTGGCCTGCTTTCTATCGTTATATTTACCCGGAGCGGGGCAAGTATATAACAAACAGACTTTAAAAGGGATAGTAATATTGGGAGTGCTTTCTTTTTCATTTGGTGCAGCCGAAGTATATCACGCCAACAATGTCACCCATCCCAATGATGGCGTTACCGCTGCGCTGCTTATACCTTTTTTTGCCGCTTATGTATATTCAGCCATCGATGCGCCTGTAACGGCCTCGTATTTAAACCGTACCTATCATCTGGGTAAAAAGAAAAAGGAGTTTACTTCGCTGCAGTTTTCGCCAAATGTGATAAATACAGGGTTGGGAAATAAGCTTACAGCCGGTGTTAGTTTAGTTCTACGGTAATAGTTAATACAAACCTTATATTTATAAACCTTATCACACATTATATGAGTAACCGATTAATGATCCTATTTTTTTGCTTGTTTTTTTTGGCAACGATAAAAGCAAATGCGCAACAAATGTCTTTAACCGACACAGGAAGCTATATAGCAGCGGCCGACACGGCCCTTGTGAGAGTTCCGTTAAGGTATCAGAATTGCAGGGAGAGAAGCCCGATATTGGCAGGTGTGTTAGCAGTTTTGTTCCCTACCGCCGGCCAAATTTATAACAAGCAATATGCAAAGGCAGGCGCAATATGGGGCGTGGCATTCGTAACCACGATAGGCACTTTCGGGTCCTGGAGCAACCATAATTTTCATTCAAATGGTACTACCTCAATCTTTCTTACTTTATTAGTGCTGGATGGGACTTTTGCGCTGGTAGATGCTCCGCTCTCGTCCATATACCTTAACGAAAAATATCATTTGGGGCATAAAAAGCGCAGCTTTTCATCGCTGCATATTAGTCCTGATTTGATAAATGCGGGAACTTCCAATAAATTTGACGCCGGTTTGAGTTTAATACTGCGATAAATGGAAATTCTAAGGCAGCAATACGAATTAATAAAAGGCTCGCGCTCGGTAATGCTCAATTTTATTGAGAACGAGGTAGGTAATGGATATACCGTACCTGTAACAGAATTCAATAGTAAAGATATTCGCTATTTCCTTTTGCATATCAACAATACTTACAAGCATTGGGGTGCTAATTTTGGCATGAATAAAAAGCTACCGTACGTTGATTATAATAGCCAGGTTAGCATAGCTGAAGTGCGCGAATTATTTGATGAAACAGATAAACTGCTAGTTGAGTTTTTGAACTATTTTAAACAATTAGATAAACCCGTAACCAATACTACAAATTCAGGAATGCTGTTAACCGTTACGCCGCTGGAACTTTTTACACATATGATAACCCATGAATTTCACCACAAAGGGCAGATCATGACCATGTGCCGCTTGCTGGGGCACGTACCGCCGGATACAGATGTGATAAGGTATTAGCTTTATTACACACACAAATCACCTGTAAATAACAATGGTCAATGCTTTGTTAGGAATTTATCCATCTCCATTATCATCCAGTCAAAGTCTTCATACATTAAAAAATGTTTTCCATTCTCAGAGAAAATGATGGTTACATTTTTGGCAGGTGCGTATTCCATTTGGTAACGTTTTTCAACAGCAGCTTTTGTTTTTAAATTGTCCCAGCCCTTCCATGAACCTAATACCAAAATAGGGGAGTTTATTTTGGCGACACTATTGCGCAGGTCGAGTGTTTCCGCTTCATCGAGCATGAGCCAGGTAGCTTTGTAATCACTTGCATCGTCCCAGTTCAATACTTGTTTTATGCGGTTAGTATCGGTAAGCAGGTTTTGTAAATAAACGAAGCCCGATTTCCTGAATGCGTCAGTATGGCGCACCGAATCCAAATGCTTCCAGACCGCGGATGTTGCATTTAATGTGCGGT
>Ga0207142_1019_pt1 | contig 33862 bp, 31 predicted proteins | sample Alteio_BWMinHeat_2_FD_153561 | JGI IMG/M metagenome (GOLD analysis project Ga0207142, IMG submission 153561) | Enriched cells from forest soil in Barre Woods Harvard Forest LTER site, Petersham, Massachusetts, United States -... | ecosystem: Environmental > Terrestrial > Soil > Temperate forest >... | reverse complement strand
TCTGTCAATTCTGAATATCCATCTTATATAAAATATAGTTATTGTAAAACCGATAAAATATAATAGTAATGTACCGATGTCGAATTGTGATTCCATTTGTAATTGATTTAAGGTTAATATAAAGGTACTTATAAGGTGAAATAAATATATAAACAATTAGCGGTTTTATCTGCCTTTTCAATATTATCCCCTGCTGACACTTATGGCAACGGCAGTAATCATTTATAGATAAGCATCACTAATTCAAGAACCTTAACGTAGCTCAAAACGATCTTTGACCGTACATTATTTAATTGCTTTTTACAGATGCGGAAAATGTTCCAGCGATTCCCGGTGTCCTTGTCAACCAAGTCATAGCACTCTGTAACTTCTTTTACTACGCTTTTCCGGATCTGTTCGTTGAGCCAGTTTTTGACCTTTGCATCGAACGCTGCTTTACTGAACATACTGCTACATTTTTTTCAAGTATCCAACAGCCCTAATATACGACTGTTTGAAATGGTGGTTTGTTATTTAAAAATAACAATTTCAATTTTGACCTAAAATATATAAAGATTCCCGTTTAATTGAGCGTGTGTCCTTTACGCTTCATTAACACACCCCTGCAGCCGCACTTTCCTGCGCGCCCCCTCTCGAGAGGGGAACTTATGCATGTTGGCAAATTAGCAAGTGGGATGCTGAAACAAGTTCAGCATGACGCTTGTGTTAAGGATTATTCTTAACCAACTTTTCGGTGATTGCCTTTACCCTATCCCGCAGCGCATCGGGTTGTAGTATTTGGGCGTGGTCGCCGAACATCATGTACCAGCGGGCAAAGCCGTCGATGGATGGGGCGAGGAAGGTCATTTCAAACTGGTCGCCCGCCTTGCGTTCGGATACAAAACCGCTATAGTATTTCTGGTTGTTCAGGTTGGGGTAAATTTCTTTATCAACTTTAATAACAACGGTTTCCAGGCGCTTTTCTTTTGCTGTTCTGGCTATGTATTCCTTTAACGTGGGGTGCTGGCTGACAAAGCGCTTATCGGTTACGCACAGGCTTTTGATGCGGTCGATACGGAAATCGCGGTAGTCGGAACGCAGGCGGCAATAGGCTATTAAATGCCAGTAACCATCCTGGAAAAATATGCCTACGGGTTCCACTTCGCGTTTGGTGTGTTCCTGGCTGTGGTGCGCGAAATATTCCATCAGCAATATGGCCTTCTGCACAATGCTGTTGAGGATAACCTGTATGTAATCGTTACCCATCATCACAACATCATCCCTGCGTTTAAACACCTCGATATTGCCGTCCATATCTTCCAGCAGGTCCTTCTCGGTGGTTTTGAGTATCGCCCTGATCTTATACATAGCCGACTTATGGTTGGCCATGGTAGAAGCATCGGTGAGTTTCTCGACAAACTTTTCGGCGGTTAAAAAGGCGGTGGCTTCCTCGCGGGTGAACATTACAGGCGGCAATCGGTAGCCGTCCATTATGGAATACCCCACCCCTGCCTCGCCTATTAACGGGATGCCGGCTTCTTCCAAAGTTTTTACATCGCGGTAAACGGTGCGCAGGCTGATGTTGAAGCGCTCGGCAATATCACTCGCCTTTACCACCCTGCGCGATTGCAGCTGGATAAGAATGGCGGAAATGCGGTCGATGCGGTTCATGGTGCCAAATTAAACAAAAACTAAGTATATTAGCAGAATAATCTACTTTTTATGGAGGATAAGATAGTCACCTTTGAAAGTTACCGCGACCCGATGCTGGCCCATATTATCCGCACCAAGCTGGAGGCGGCGGGTATTGCCTGTTTTATTGAGCAGGACAGCATGAGCGGCCTGAACCCGGTGTATAACCAAACTGTTGCCGGCCTGAAGCTAAAAGTGTTTGAGCGCGATGTGGAACGCTGCCACGAGGTGCTTGCTGAGGAAAACATATTGCCCGAAGAACATTTGGAAATTGACCCCGATACTTATGATGCCATTATATGCCCGTTTTGTGAATCGACCAATGTGGAACGTATCAGCAATGAAGATAGGCCGGGTTGGGTGAACACGCTGTATAATTTTTTTGCGGCTGTTGTGCCGTTTTATGACCCGAAGAAGTGGCATTGTTTGAATTGTAAGGGGGATTTTGAGTAGCGGGTGGTTGGTTACCTATAGCTGATTTTACCCTCTCCGTCTCCTTACAGTCGACACCTCCCCCTAAATTTAGGGGGAGGATGGATGAAGGTAGATGTGGCTTTTTTTTGCTGGTCTAATACTTTTAATTTAGACATTGTATTTTTAGTTGTAATATTCTGAATAAATGACCTCGCCCACTACCCGTATCATCATAAAAATAAGCCTGATCACTGCCGGGGTAATTCTGTTGTTCGAGGCGGCCAATCTGCTATTGCTTTATAAATATTTTAAGTTCGATTATTATTTAAGCGCGGTTGCGGTGGTGTTTTTGGTGGCGGGGTATGTTATTTCGCGGAATAATTATTCGCGCAAAGTGCCTGATACGGATAGCGACCCGTTTATGGAACTTACCGCCAAAGAACAACAAATATTACAGCTGATAATTGAGGGCAAAAGCAACAAGGAAATTGCCGCCATGAATTTTGTTGAAGTAAGTACGATAAAAACGCACATTAATAATATTTACGCCAAGCTGGGATTGAAAAACCGGAAAGAAGCCATAAACACCTATAAAAACAGGTTTGGGGATACTTACCAGGCGAATATCCACCCTTTTTCCACCTGATATTTTTTGCATATGGTTGAATAACCACGCAGTTTTGCCTTAATTAAAATCATTTTTTATGCGAACAAATTTAAAATACGGACTAATTACAGGAATTATTGTGGGTGCTTTTGCGGTATTATTTTTTGCGCTGGTAAACTGCCTTAACACCAGCTACAACTGGGGCATGCAGCCATCGAATATTCGGGGTGTTGGCGGCCTGCTTACTATTGTGATACTGGCAACGGGCATTTACCTTACCATGCAAGCGGTTAAAAAGGAACAGGCCAACAAGCTTACTTACGGCCAGGCTTTGAAAGCGGGTGTAATTGTAGCGGTTATAACCGCTGTGCTTGTCGCCCTGTTTGGATTTGTTTATTGCCAGTTCCTGAACCCCGGCTATGCGCAATACATGGTTAGCGAAGCGCAAAAAGCGATGGCTGCCAATGGCGAAACGCCGCAGCAAATTGCTGAACACACCAAATCGGTGCAGGCTGAATTTTCAACCGGCGGACAGGTGATGCAGGCGCTTGTGGGGCAGACTGTTGTGGGGGCGGTGGTATCGTTGATTTTGGGGGCGTTTTTGAGGACGAAGAAGTGATAGCGTCGCTTTATTAACACCCCTTTGCTGCCTGTCGCTGTTTTTACCCCCTCTGTCTCCCTGCGGTCGACATCTCCCCCTAAATTTAGGGGGAGATGGGGCGGCAATTCCTGTTATTTTAAAGGAGATTGCCTGTGTATATATGCAGGAATGAAGCTAATCTTTATATTAGCAAAATGTTTGACCGCCGTAAATTTTTAAAAATATCAGCTGCGAGTGCTTCGCTGGCAGCGTTGTCGCGTAATGCGTTTGCTAATACCTTTGATAATGTGGGTAAGTCGCCGGGGTTTCCGATAGTTATTTCGACGTGGAATTTTGGGGTTGCTGCTAACCAGGAAGCGTGGAAAACGCTTTCTGCGGGTGGTCGTGCTTTGGATGCTGTGGAGGCCGGGGTGAAAATACCCGAGGCTGATATGAAAAACCATACGGTGGGTCGTGCGGGGTACCCGGATCGTGACGGGCATGTTACGCTGGATGCCTGTATAATGGATGAGCATGGGAATTGCGGGTCGGTGGCGGCGATGGAGAATATCGCGCACCCTATTTCGGTGGCGCGACTTGTAATGGAGAAAACACCGCATATAATGCTGGTGGGTGAAGGCGCTACGCAATTCGCGGTGGAACAGGGTTTTAAAAAGGAAGAGCTGCTTACGCCGGAATCGGAAAAGGCCTGGAAGGAATGGCTTAAAACAGCCAAATATGCCCCGGTGATGAACATTGAGCACATGCCGGGCAGTAAATATAACCACGATACCATTGGTATGCTGGCGATTGACGCGCAGGGGAATATATCGGGCGCGTGTACTACGAGTGGCATGGCTTTTAAGATGCATGGTCGGGTTGGGGACAGTCCGATTATTGGTGCGGGTTTGTATGTGGATAATGAGGTTGGCGGCGCTACCTCGACCGGGGTTGGTGAGGAAGTGATACGTAACGTGGGCAGTTTTTTGGTGGTTGAACTGATGCGCCGTGGTTATCACCCTGAGCGCGCCTGTAAAGAGGCTGTGGAGCGTATTATTAAAAAGAAACCGGAGTATTCAAAAACTATACAGGTGGGCTTTTTAGCTATCAATAAAAAAGGCGAACATGGCGCTTATGCTTTACAGCACGGATTTGAGTATGCGGTGTGTAATAACGAAACACAGGATCTGCTGATAAAGGGGAAGAGTGCTTATGAGACGTCAATTGGTTGATAGACCGTAGCCTGTCGCGCTCCGTTTACCCTCCCCGACTTCGCTGCGCTTGTCGACCCTCCCTTTGCTGCGCACAAGGAGGGTGAAAAATATTCTATTTTACTTAATGACATTAGATTCATGGTATTTAGATAGTATATATATTTGCACCCGGTATTATTAAGTTGTTTTTTATCATCTATCAGCCTAAACCACAAAATATGATCTCCCTTGAAGTTTGTGCAAATTCAATAACATCAGCGTTGGCCGCCCAGGATGGCGGGGCCTTTCGTGTGGAGTTGTGCGATAATTTGAAAGAAGGCGGCACTACGCCATCGGCAGGGCAAATACTGATGGCACGCAAGCTGTTGCACATTAAACTTTATGTGTTGATAAGGCCACGCAGCGGCGATTTTTTATACAGCGATATTGAATTTGAAGTGATGAAAGCCAACGTGCAGTATTGCATTGAGGCGGGATGCGATGGCGTGGTATTGGGTATATTGAATACCGATGGCAGTATTGATAATGAACGCTGTGCCGAACTCATCAACCTTGCTAAAAATGCGGGTTTGGGGGTTACATTTCATAGGGCGATCGATGTTTGTGCGGATCAGTTTAAGGCTTTGGAAGAAATTATTGAGCTGGGGTGCGAACGGATACTAACATCGGGCGGGAAAAGTACGGCGATGGAGGGTTCGGCGGTGATAGCGCATTTGGTGGAGAAGGCTGCGGGGCGCATTATTATTATGCCGGGCAGCGGCGTGGATGAAAAAAATGTGACCGACCTGGTACACTTTACCGGGGTGAATGAAGTGCATTCATCAGCACGAAAGATTGTAGAAAGCCACATGAAATTTCAGAACGACCATATTATAATGGGCGAGTTGTTGCACGATGAATATAATTATGATGTGACGGATGTGCAGCGGGTTCGGGACATTATCGCGTTAGCAAACATCCCCAATTAAAAAATACTAACCGGTACTATTATCTCAAATCTATTACGTCCATTACCGCCGAAGAGATCGGGATCGAGCAGGCGGCTGTAGCGGAAGCCGAAGGTGATGGAATCCTGGTTAAACCATTTGGTGTCGAAGAACACTTCTAAGCCTGTCGACTTAAAATCAGCTTTAAATTTATTGCCATCGGTATAAAAATCGTTGGCGTGGGTGTAATCGTAGAAAGCGTTTGCCCTTATCCGCATAAAATAAATGGTGTTGGCTATGCCGGCGTCGGGATAAGCGACGGGTAAATGATAGTTAGCATCAATCCCATTCAGCCTGTACAGGTTCTCGGCTGTGTAACCGCGGGAGAATGGGAAATCATTTGAAAAATCAAGCACACTGTTGGCATTCCCTTTTTGCTGGTGGGCGGCTGTTATTACCAGGCTGTGGTTTGTGAACAAGCCGGGGAAATAGAATGAGCCATCGGCCAAAAACTGTGAGGATGTGAGGCCCGAAGTGGCATTCTTATAATTCAGTGTAAGGGTTTGGCCCAGGGTTGGATAAATGTTTTGGCGTGCCTGCTGGTTGCTGTTGCTGAATGATATATAGCTGTTCAGGTAAGTGTAAGCCTGGTCGGCGAACATATCGCGGTAGGCTGACTGGAAATGACTGTCGCTGTAGTTAATGTCGCTGCCTATGGTTAGGTAGGTAAAATGCCTGCCTTCTGAAAAATTGAGCGGTAGTTGCAGTCCGCCATGTACGTTCGTTTCGTTCCAGTAAATATTGCCGCCGCGATAGTAGCTACGCCTGTCTAACGTATAATCCACGCCGCCATAGAAGACAGGGAACAAAGCGCCGTATGTGGCATCGAACCCAAATTGCTTGTAGCCTTCATCGCGGTTGTAGGTGAATGAGAGGTCGGACTGGAAGGTGTTCAATACGTTCTCGCCGGATAAAGAGAGCGTGTAATTTGGGTCGTTGATACTGGGGATAAGGCTGTGGAAATTAAACAGGTGGTAAGCTTTGTTGTATTTGGTGATGGGCAATTGCTTGTCCTGCACTTTAGCCAGCAGGTTGGTTGATGAATCTCGGGTTAGGGCTGAAATCCCCATATCGGATAGACGTCCAGGTTCATTAGTTTCCTGTATCTCAAGCCATTCCAGGCTTTTACTATTGACCTCCTTTATTTTGTAACCGAAAGCAGTAAAGCCAACCCAGGCAAACTTTTTATTAGCTATTGCAGGTTCATAATACCCGATGGCGCCTGAGTTATTCGGATTTGGTAACCAATACATCTTGCCATCAGTGAGGTTTATAGAGTACAGCTCATCGTTTTTGCCTGCGGCAGCAGAATAATAAACATAATCTCCCTTGATGACAGGAAACGCGATGGGCTGATATGAAAAGTGTAACAGGTATTTAACATCCCCTGTTTCGATATTAATTTTCGCTAGTGACATTTTACCCTTCACTGTTCTTACTGCCGATATGAGGGTATTGTTTCCATAAAATTTAGGGTAAGTAAAAAACAGCTTCTCTTTATTGGGAACAACAGACTTTAATTTCCCATTAGCAGCATCTAACAAATGAATGGTGCATTTTCCGGACGGACTTTCCTCAACGGTGACGATAGTTTTTCCATCGGGGCTAAATGATGGCGCGAAGTATTTGGCTTTGGTGGTGATGCGGTGTTCTTTACCGGTCTCTATGTCTAATACTATCAACTCGCTGTAGTCGCGGTATGTCCAGCGCAGATCGGGGCGATACGAGGCATAGACGATCTTGCCGTTGTGATAATCAAAATAATTGTCGAGCGAATAGCTGCGGGTGCTTATTTTTCGTTCCTTATCGCCTGTTTTTATAATGAATGCGGGGTTGTGGTTGTAAGTACTTTTCATGTAAATGAGCGTACTGTCATTAATGTAAGCTGGGTATTCATTGTCAGCAACAAAATGGCGCGGGATTTCAAACCGAACATCACCTATTTTATCATCAGCGAATTGATCCTTGAAATAGTTCAGGCCATCGTTCCTGAATTGCTCAAAGCTAACCCCTGAATATTTCTTTATGGCTCTTTCGAAAGGATAGAATCCACCCTTATAAGCCGCTGCATCGTGTGTTACGTTTTTCCAGAAATCATCGCCATATTTATTCCTGCCGTAGCTTACGAGCATGTAACCCAGCGGGTACCAATCCGGCGTGTAATCCACATACGAGCCGTTGCGGATCTTCATGTATCTGTAATCCCTGCCATCGGCCCAAAGCGCCCTGAAACCGTTGAAAAACCAGGGTAACCTACCCCTGCCCTGCTGGCTTACATGGGTTTCGTTAAAAACAGCATCACCCTCAAAAAACCAGTTGGGTATCGATAACTCGTTGCCCAATGCCTGTCCGCCTTCGCCAAAAAGCACCCTGAGCGCGTGTGATATGCCCACATTAAAATTATTGTATTGCTGTACATGGCGGAACTCGTGTATGGCTAATTGTTCGGGCCAGGGCAGGCTGCCGATGTCGAAGCTGTTTTGTTCGGGCGTCAAGTAAAATTCGCTGCGGAACGGCGCGAGGCCTACATAGGCATTGGCCACAGTGGTTTGGTTTTGCAGCAATATGCTTACCTGCCGCTGTTTAAAGCCGATGGTTGGCTGTATAACGCCGTTCATCTGGCTTACGATATTGGCTACCCTCCGCCCTGCCGAGTCCATCCCCAACGGGAAAATAACCTTGGCCGCAGGCATGTTGATCTGATCCCATTTTATGGACGGCGGGTTGCCGCCGAATTGCTGGGCCTTGGTTAAAGTGGCAATTGCGGTTAAGAATAATAGTGTTAATAGGACGTGTTTCACAGAGGTAATCATGCAGGTGTGAAAGTAAGGAATTTTGTCTGAACTCGAATTTTTGGAATTAAAGAATTAGTAGAATGTTACAATACCATCCACTGTGCATTGGCGGTAATGTCGCTTCATTAGACTCACCCGGTCTTTGCTTCGCTCGACCACCCTCTCTTCGCCTGCGGCGGAAAGAGGGTAAAAGAAACAAATTGTTTTAATGCGGGATCTGTATTAAAATTCGTCAATTCATAAACTTCGGGTAATTCGGGTTCAGACAAATTCGAAATCCACATGACACACGGTAAGTTAAAACTACCTACATTTGCGGCTTGTTAACACAGTACTATGGCTAAAGTATCCATCAACCTGGCAACAGGTTCAATACAAAAAGAAGAAATTATTGTAGGCATTGACCTGGGTACCACCAATTCGCTGGTGGCGTTCATCAACCCTGATAAACAACCGCAGGTAATTAATGATGCCGGCAAGGGTGTTTTGGTGCCGTCGATAGTGCATTTTTCGGATGCGGGTGATATTACTGTGGGTAATGAAGCGAAGGAATACCTGACCACCGACCCGTATAACACCATATTTTCGGTTAAACGCTTATTGGGTAGGTCGTACAAAGACATTGAGAATTATAAAGACTTTTTTAGCTACAAGGTTATTGATGATAATACCGAAAGCCTGGTAAAAATTAAGGTGGGCGATAAATTTTACACGCCTATTGAGCTATCGGCCCTGATATTGAAAGAACTGAAAGCACGTGCCGAGCATGCGCTGAAAACCCCGGTTAACCGCGCGGTGATCACCGTACCTGCTTATTTTAATGATTCGCAACGACAAGCTACCCGCGATGCCGGTAAACTGGCCGACTTGGATGTGTTGCGCATTGTGAACGAACCAACTGCCGCAAGTTTGGCATATGGCATCGGTCTTAATCCTGATGAAACTAAAACCATAGCGGTTTATGATTTGGGGGGCGGTACGTTTGATGTGTCGATACTGCAAATACAGAATGGCATATTCGAGGTATTGGCTACCAATGGCGACACCTTTTTAGGGGGCGATGATTTTGACAGCGCCATAGTTGATTACTGGATTGAAAAGAACCAACTAAATAAAGCCGAAGTTGTGGAGAACCACGAACTGGCACAGCAGCTTCGCCTTAAAGCCGAGGAAGCGAAGAAAGCCTTCGCACATCAAAGCATAGTGAATGAAAAGATAGGCGATATATGGTGTACGATCGACAAGCAGACCTTTGAGGCTTTAATTCTGCCCAAAGTACAGCAAACCATAAACGCTTGCCGGAACGCTTTAAAAGATGCCGGTTTAACTACTGCTCAAATTGATGAAGTGGTAATGGTTGGCGGATCGACCCGTACGGCGCTGGTTAAAAAAATGGTGGCCGACTTTTTTGGTCGCCCTGTGCATGACGAGGTTAACCCTGATGAAGTAGTTGCGCTAGGCGCTGCTATACAGGCCGATGTATTGGCCGGTAACCGCAGCGATATTTTATTGCTGGATGTTACGCCGCTTTCGCTTGGCATTGAAACCATGGGCGGGTTGATGGATGTGATCATCCCCCGAAATTCAAAGGTGCCTACCAAAGCGGGCAGACAATATACAACATCGATAGACGGGCAGGTAAATATGAAAATTGCCGTTTACCAGGGCGAGCGCGACCTGATAAGCGAGAACCGTAAACTGGCGGAATTCGACCTGAAAGGCATACCTTCTATGCCGGCGGGTTTCCCGAAAGTAGATATAAACTTTTTGCTGAACGCTGATGGTATTTTAAAAATACAGGCGGTTGAGCTGCGATCGGGCGTAAAACAGGAAGTAGAAGTAAAACCTGCTTATGGCATTACCGATGAGTTGGTGGAGCAAATGCTGCTTGACAGTATTACACATGCTAAGGATGATGTGAACGCCCGTATGCTGATTGAGGCCCGTACCGAGGGTGAGCAGATGGTTTATACCGTTGAAGGTTTTATGAAAAAGAATGGCGACTTTATAAGTATTGAAGAAGCTGCCAATACCGCCAAACATATTACCGCGCTAAAAACCGCCCTAACAAGTGGTGATAAGGACGCCATACATAAAGCTATTGATGAGCTTAACGAATATACCCGCCCTTTTGCCGAACGCTTGATGGACCATGCGATAAGCACAGCTATGAAGGGAAAGAGTATTGAGTAAGAGCGATGTAATCGCGAGACCATGTTAAGCACTCGTTGCAAACGAGCGCAAGTGTGATAAGTCTAATCATTTCAAGTAAAATTTCATCGGTTGTAAACGCGGTATCATCGATTGCCTGAGAGCTATTGTCGATACCTTTTTAAGATACTGGTAATTAGCGTATTATTGTCCAAATTTTAACACAATATTACTTACCAGATCATCATGAAAAAATTATTAATTGCGGCGATATTTCTATTGCCGTTTATGGCAAAAGCCCAGGCGCCGAGTTCCGACGCGCAAACCTCAAGTGTTTACGGCTACAAAATTGAAGACAAATACGTGTATTACGGCGGCGTGGTACAGGTTGATACCTCATTTACAGTAACCGACCTGTATAAAGACGCTAAGCTCTTTATCACCAAAATGGCTTTGGTTAACTACAAGATCACCAGCGATGATAAGACTAATGGTGTACTCACTTTTGATGTCGACGAACCATCAACCTATAAAACCAAAACTGGCATAGGCAGTGAACCAATGGACATAAAATACAGTGTGAAGCTTGAGTTGAAAAAGGGACGTTACCGGTACACGTTTGATAACATTATTGTAACGTTTAAAAACAGCGATGATAAAAACGTTCCGCATACCTTGTATGAGTTGGACCAGGACAAAGGCGGCGGTATATTAGGCGTTGCGGTAAATAAGCGCGTGCTTACAGCCATGGACCAGTTATTTATGAGCAAAATTGACTTGCTAACAAAAACTATGAGTAAACGATCGGATGATTTTTAGCCCTTTTGTATTTTTTTATAGCCGATACTTTTCCGAAAGTTTATGATAGTGATTAGTAGAGTTGATAAAAATCCCCGTAACCGGGGATTTTTTGTTTGACAATCTTTAACTCCTCCCTATCACTTCAAGTGCTACAGGGTTACCTGTCGCGCTCCGTTTACCCTCCCCGACTTAGCTTCGCTCGTCGACCCTCCCTTTGCTGCGCACAAGGAGGGTAAAAAGTTATTCTTAAGGCCGCACCTCTCCAACCGCGTACCGTATTAGCTTTAGCGGTGGCGCAGGGAGGAAATTATGAAATGGATTTTTACTGAAAACTAAGCATTATTGATAGCTTCCTGATCCTTTAGGGCCTGGATGTTGTTGGTATCACTAAACTTATCAGTTTGGCCGGCAAAGTATTCAAGTATAGCGGCAATGGTATCCAGGTTATCGGATACACGCTGGTGCATGTCGGGCAGGTCTTTCTCAAGGCGTTTATCGCCCAATTCAATATTATCTACTTCAATTTTAGCCAGTTTTTGTATGATAGCCTGCTGGCTGTTTTTTAAATCTTCCAGTTCATGGACTATCTTCTCCATCAGCGCAAATTTCTTTAACTTATCCATAGTGTTGTGTTTTTGATTATACCAATACAACCCTACGACGGACAAATTGTTTGAAATTTTAACGGTTCATTAGCCGTGCCACGTACTTCCCGATGATGTCGAATTCCAGGTTTACTATTGAACCCTCGCGTACATTTTGCAGATTAGTGTGCTCAAAAGTGTAGGGAATTATAGCAACGGAGAATGTGTTGGCATAAGAATTTACTACGGTAAGGCTGATGCCGTTTACGCATATGGAGCCCTTCTCTACGGTTATATTGCCTACGGCGGCATCATATTCAAAGGTGTATTCCCAACTGCCGTCGAGCGCATTAAAAGCCACGCAGGTAGCGGTTTGATCCACGTGCCCTTGCACAATGTGGCCATCGAGCCGGGCGTTCATTTGCATACAGCGCTCAAGGTTGACGAGGTCGCCCACTTTTAAGTCGCCAATGTTGGTTTTATTGAGTGTTTCTTCAATAGCGGTAACGGTGTGGCGGCCATCGGCCAGCGCCACTACGGTAAGGCAAACGCCGTTATGCGCTACAGATTGGTCTATCTTTAATTCCGAAGCTATTGCCGATTCAACGGTAATATGCAGGTTGCCATGGTCTTGCTGCAGTTCGGTAACTTTTCCTAATGTTTCTATTATTCCTGTAAACATACCCCCCAGCCCCCTAAAGGGGGAGCTTTTGTATGGCAAAGCTAACTATTTGCTGTTATTTTTGTTGGCTGATAAATAATATTACAAACAACATGCAAATCAAAAACTCCACATTCAAGGGACGGGTAGGTAAACAAAGCGCCGGTATTTTGTTGTATCGAATGATAGATGGAGCATTGGAAGTTTTTTTGGTGCATCCCGGTGGACCGTTCTTTAAAAATAAGGATGATGGCAGTTGGTCGATACCCAAAGGTGAATTTTTGGATGATGAAGAAGCGCTTACCGCTGCCAGGCGGGAGTTTATGGAGGAAACCGGACAGGCTGTGGATGGTGAGTTTATTGAGTTAGGCAGCATCCGCCAAAAGAGCGGCAAAACAGTATATGGCTGGGCGGTTGAGGGCGATATTGACCATGAAACCGTAGTGAGCAACACCTGTGAAATTGAGTGGCCACCGCGCTCGGGCAGGCAAATTACCATTCCTGAAATTGACCGTGCGGGATGGTTTGAACCGGGCATGGCCAAGCAAAAAATCAACCCTGCGCAGGCGACTTTTATCGATAAATTAGTGTCTTATATTGAGACAAAACAGGGCTAAATTTGTTGAAATTTGGCTATTTTTTAATTAAAAAATGGCAAAATTGATTGTTTTTTGGACGTTTTTGGGTCGAAAATCGTCGTTTTTCAAGCGTTTTGAAGGCCAAAAAGTGCTGTTTTTGACGATCTTTTGGCGTAAAAATGATGATTTTGGCGTGTTTTGAAACGGTGGATTTGCCATGGTGTCTCACCTGTCTCATTGTCTCAGTGAGACAGTATCAATCAAGATATTTCTTTCCGGTTCTTTACCCAATTGCTGCTTTCGGTTACGGCACCAACAGTTGCGGTTGATCTCTTCTCACTCAATAATTTTTCCATAATTAAGGCGGCAATGCCGGCTTCATTTTCGTTACCTGTTTGCAGGCTTTCGGGGGTGAAATATTTCTTCACAAAATGTGTATCAAAATTGCCCGATGTAAACGCTTCGTGCCCCATAACAAACTTACCGAAGGCTAAAGTGGTGGTAATACCTGTGATGTTATATTCGTCAATGGCACGTATCATGCGTTCTATGGCCTCGCCTCTGTCTTTGCCGTAGGTGATCAGCTTGGCTATCATGGGGTCGTAATAAATGGGGATCTCCATGCCTTGTTCAAAGCCATCATCTACTCTAACTCCGGGACCTTTAGGGGTGATATAGGTTTGCAGGGTACCGATATCGGGTAAAAAATTATTGTCGGGGTCTTCTGCATACACACGCAGTTCGATGGCATGGCCATTTATCTCCAGGTCTTCCTGCTTAAAGCTGATGGCTTCGCCCCTGGCTATTTTTATTTGTTCTTTAACAAGGTCGACCCCGGTTATAAATTCGGTTACAGGGTGCTCCACCTGCAGGCGGGTGTTCATTTCTAAAAAGTAGAAATTTAATTGGTCGTCCATAATGAACTCCACCGTTCCGGCCCCGGTATAATTCACCGACCGCGCCACATCCACCGCGCATTTACCCATCGCTTTGCGTATTTCGGGTGTTAATACCGATGATGGCGCTTCTTCTATTACCTTCTGGTGACGGCGCTGAACCGAGCAATCCCGCTCGAATAAATGCAGGATATTGTCATGCGTATCACCCAAAACCTGTATCTCAATATGCCGAGGCGACGACACATACCGCTCAATAAATACCGAACCATCCCCAAACGCCGAAGTAGCTTCGGATACCGCCAGTTGCATTTGCTCTTCAAAATCGGCTACGGTGTCTACTATCCGCATACCCTTGCCCCCGCCACCTGCCGCAGCTTTTATTAATATGGGAAAGCCCACTTCAACGGCGCGTTCTTTGGCTTCGTTTATATCGGTAATGGCTTCTTCCGTCCCCGGCACCATGGGGATATTATATTTCATCGCGGCCGCTTTGGCCGATAGCTTATTGCCCATCACTTCCATAGCTTCGGGCGACGGGCCTATTAATATCAGACCCGCGTCGCGCACCTGCCTTGCAAATGCCGCATTTTCCGATAAAAACCCATAGCCGGGATGAATAGCCTCGGCTCCTGTTTTGCGGCAGGCATCAATTATTTTATCACCTACTAAGTAAGATTGATTAGATGGCGCTTCGCCTATATGTACGGCCTCATCGGCATAGCGTACATGGAGCGCATCACGGTCGGCATCCGAGTAAACGGCAACCGTTTTTATTCCCATTTCGCGCGCTGAGCGCATTATTCTTAAAGCTATTTCGCCACGATTGGCAACGAGTATTTTTTGCATCGATATGAACCAGGATTTAATGGATTATAAAGATTTTCAGGATGTATAAAATTAATTCCCAAAGTTTTTATATACCCGCAAGGTTGTTAAATATCCTGTAAATCCCAAAAAATCTATGAAATCCTGGTTCCCGTATTCTCATCCACCAGATACAATATCGATTCATAATTCGCATCTACGGCCTGGCTCATCGCCATTTCGCAGGTTTTGGTTGATGAATAATAGCCTTCGTATTTGTGCTGCTTAACTTCCAGTGCTTCGGGCATAGTTGCTGATTCTGTAAGTTCAGGGAATAAAAAACCCCTGTCTCCCGCCATGCCGCAACAACCGGCATGCAGCGGGACGGTAACTTTTTCGGCAAAATGATTGGCCAGATGCACAAATTTATCCTGCGTATGCATTTTTTGCAGTGAACAAACCGGGTGTACCACCACCGAACCTTTTTTACTGGTCAAATTCAACCTCGGCATTACCATATCATGCAGGTACTCAACACTGTCGAAAATTTGTAATTGGTCATATTTGGCCTGGTTAGCTTCATTCAGCGCAGGCCTTAAGTTTTTAAGTGAGTAAGCGCATGAACTTACATCTATCACAACTTTGGTTTCGCCTTTGTTACTGTCTGTCCACAGCTTTTCAATAATTTTATTGGCGGTGAACGCATAAGCATCCATATAGCCTTTTGACGAAAATATCTGGCTACAACAGCTACCCGACACATCCTTTATCACTTCAACCGCTATACCCGCTTTAGCCGAAACACTCATAAAGGCTTCCATCACATTCTTTTTGCCGCTATGACCGCTTCCCATCATCCGCGAAATACAACTCGGGAAATAGAGTATTTTATCTGTTGCAGATTCTGATATCACATCGTTTTTCAATACCGACAGATCAGGCGGCGAGGCAATTTGTTCAGACCATAATGCCATTTCTGGGAAAACCTTCCTTAATCCGCCTGTAAGGCGGTGCATAGCCTTTTTACCAAATATACTATTGACCGCATTGCCAGCCTTTAAAGCAGCATGTGCCACCCAAACGGTCGCGCCAAAATTCTCAGCTACCACAAGGGCAACTTTATTCGCAAAACCCGAATGGTTCTCACGGCGCAGGCGTTTAACTAAATCGCCGGTATTAATATCAACCGGGCAGGCAGTGGCACAAAGACCGTCGACGGCACAGGTGTCCAAACCATCATACTGGTATTGATGGAGAAGCGTATCATAATTCGCCCTGTCGCCGCTTTGCTGCATCTTCTTCAGCTCGCGCCTTATCACAATCCGTCGGCGTGGTGTGGTGGTCAAATTACGACTGGGGCATTTGTGTTCGCAATATCCGCATTCGGTGCACTTATCAACCTCCGTTTCAACGGTTGGCAGCAGTTTTATATTTTTTATGTGGATGTCCTTATCGTCATTAATAATTACACCCGGGTTTAGTAAATTTTTAGGGTCGATGGCTTGCTTCAGTTGCTTCATCAGCGCATACAGGTCGCCGCCCCATTCTGTTTCCACAAATGGAGCCATGTTGCGGCCCGTGCCGTGTTCAGCTTTAAGCGTACCATTATGTTTGTTAACCACTACATCAACCATCTCGCGCATAAAGCGGTCGTAGCGGTCAACCTCATCGGGCGAATTAAATGATGGTGTTATTAAAAAATGAATGTTACCATCCTTGGCATGGCCAAATACGATAGCATTGTTATACTCGTATTTCTTAAATAATTTATGCAAATCGAGTATCGCGTCACCCAGTTTGGCTACCGGGAAAGCAACATCCTCCAAAATTACCGTCGAACCGCTTACCCTCACTGCACCAACCGATGGGAACAAGCCTTTCCGTACTTTCCAGTAATAATCCTGCTCTTTCGGGTCATTGGTAAATACCGGGGCCTGCAATAACGCAAGCGATGGCACTACAGTCAAAAATCCATTAACCTTAGCCTCCAGTTCCTCATAATTACTTTCCTGGAATTCTATCAGCAAAGCAGCCGCATTATCAGGTAGAGTTTTTATAATGGCAGGCAGGTTTGGCATATCCTCAATGGCATGTAGGGATGCCCTGTCCATCAGCTCAACGGCCTTTGCCCCTGCATCTATCAAAGGTACCAAAGCCTGGCACGAGGTATAAATATCGGGAAAATACAGCAGTGCGGTTGACTTATACTTATAATCGGGGATGGTTTCCAAAACCGCCTCAGCTATAAAAGCCAGCGTACCTTCGGCGCCGATAAGCAGGTGCGCCAGTATATCCAGTGGATGTTCAAAATCAATAAACGCATTAAGGGAATAGCCCACCGTATTTTTTTGCTGATACTTTCGCCTGATCTTATCGAACATGGTTTTATCAGCCTTGATGGTATCTTTTATCCGGGTGATGGTAGTACTTAAATAAGCACACTCGGTTAAAAAGCGGTCATGGTCGTACGGATTTTCGGTGTTAAACAGCTTTCCATCGGGCAAAATAAAACAAATGTGCTTTACAGTGTGATACGAATTCATCTTCACCCCGCAGCACATGCCGCTGGAATTATTTGACAGTATACCCCCTATCATAGCCGAGTTAATACTGGCCGGGTCGGGTCCTATCTTGGTTTGATATAATTTCAGGTTGGCATTTACCATTGCCCCGGTAATACCGGGCTGAACGCGTACCGATGCACCGTTATCTTCAATAACAACCTTATCCCAATACTGGCTCAGGTCGACTAAAATACCATCTGTAATAGATTGGCCCGACAAGCTTGTGCCGCCCGTGCGGAATACGACCGGGATATTATGTTGATCCGAAAAACGAAAAATAGCAATGATCTCCTCTTCGTTTTCAGGCTGTACAACTGCTTTTGGTATCAGGCGATAAAACCCGGCATCCGAGGCATAGGACACCAGGTCTATCAAGCGCGTTTTGATGCGGTTGGCAGGTAATATTTGTTGTAATGATTTCCCTATTTCCATTTCAAAACTCATTCCCCTTACTTTCCATTTTTTTAACTAATTGGTATTTATTAATTGCCGTTGGCTTCAGCCAACGGAATAAAGCAGCTAAGAAAAAAGGCTTTAGCCTAACTAATTTAGGCTAAAGCCTGATCATTTAACCTATTATCCGCCCCATAAATGGGACGGCAATGGAAAAACACTTAATCAGATAATTATTTAGAATACACCTCTTTCCACTCTTTCAATACCTGCTTCGAGCTTCCCAATCCATCAATACCCAACTCCACCACGTCACCTGGTTTTAAATATACAGGTTCGGGTTTCATGCCCAACCCAACACCCGGCGGCGTTCCAGTGGTTACAATATCGCCCGGCAACAAGGTCATAAACTGGCTGATATAATGCACAAGGAATGGCACATCAAATATCATGGTTGATGTATTGCCATCCTGCATGATTTTACCATTAACTTTTAACCACATATGCAGGTTGGTCAGGTCTTTTATCTCGTCTTGCGTAGCCAAAAATGGCCCTACAGGTGCAAACGTATCACAGCTTTTCCCCTTAACCCACTGCCCGCCGCGTTCTATCTGGAACTCACGTTCGCTGTAATCATTATGTAAACAATAACCGGCAACGTGTTTTAAAGCGTCCGCTTCATCAACATAACTGGCTTTTTTACTAATTACAAATGCAAGCTCCACTTCCCAATCGGTTTTTTTGCTGTTCTTTGGGATGATCACATCATCATTAGGGCCTATAAGTGCAGTGGTTGATTTAAAGAACAATATAGGTTCAGCAGGTATTGGCGCATTAGTTTCACGCGCATGGTCGGCATAATTAAGCCCGATACACACAATTTTCGATGGATTAGCAACCGGCGGCCCCAAACGTGTTCCGGCAGTAAGTTCTTCAAGGTTATCTTTATGTGTGGCCAGGTAGGCCTGCAGCTTTATCATGCCTTCTTCACCACCAAAAAAGTTCGAATCATAATCGCCCTCAAAGCCGGGCAGACCGTACATTTTATCATCTATAATTATTCCCGGTTTCTCTTTTCCCGGGTTGCCGTAACGTATTAATTTCATATGTATTAGTTATTTAATGAAGTAAATCCACCATCAATGGTATAGTCGCTGCCTGTTATAAAGCCGGCTTCGTCCGAGCAAAGATATAAAGCCAAATAAGCTATCTCTTCCGGTTTTGCCATGCGGCCGATAGGTTGAGTAGCTTCCAACTTTTTAAACATCTCATCTTCCCTGCCCGGGTAGTTTTTGGCTAAAAAGCCATCAACAAACGGTGTATGTACACGTGCCGGGGATATAGAATTGCAACGGACGCCAAAATTAATATAATCCTTAGCTACCGAAAGTGTAATGCCGTTTACCGCGCCCTTAGTCATGCTATAGGCAAAACGGTCGGGAATACCCACCAATGATGCGATAGAGGCCATATTGAGTATCACGCCATTTTTCTTTTCCTTAAAATGCGGTATAACCGCAAAAATGGTATGGTACATACCTTTTACATTCACACCAAAAAGGCGGTCAAGCACTTCAGGCGTAACCTGTTCAATATTACCCACATGTGCTATGCCTGCATTGTTTACCAAAATATCCACCCCCGATTCATTTATTATTTCGGCAATGATGCTATCTACGGCTTCTTTTTGGGCGATGTCGCATTTTTTAAATGCTGCTGTGCCCCCGTTTTCAGTAATGATATTAACTGTTTCTTCGGCGCCTTTTTCGTCTACATCAATAATGTAAACCTTAGCGCCCTGTTGCGCAAATGTGGTCGACATGGCCCTGCCTATGCCGCTGCCGCCGCCTGTTATAATTGCTGTTTTATTGTTTAGTTTGAACATATATTGTATCCTTTTTTCTATAATTTTTTGTCATCTCGAACGATAGTGAGAGATCTTATACAACTTGCATTCACACTGTGCATTTCCGGATGTATATTGTATAAGATTTTTCGCTGACGCTCAAGAGATAGTTTCTCCTCGTACCTCGTCGAAATGACAATCGGTTTAAAATATTTTTATTAATAAGGCGATACACTAACCGCCGTCCATCCACCATCAACCACCAAATTCTGACCGGTAATATGGCTTGCCATTGGCGATACCAAAAACAATACCGCACTTGCCACATCCTCAACGGTTGCGGGCCTGCCCATAGGCGTAATGCGCGACCATGTATCAGTATATTCCGCATCTTCCAATGTCCTTTCGGTTAAGGTTGCTCCCGGCGCTACCGTATTCACGGTTATTTTATAGGGCGATAATTCTATTACCAGGTTTTTTGCAAGCATCTCTAAAGCGGCTTTCGTCATCCCATAAGCCGCCAAATTTTTATGCGCCTGGTGACCAGTTACCGACGACATAAATAATATGCTGCCCCCGGTTTTTTGTTTAATGACCTGCCTTGCTGCCGCCTGCGCCAAAAAGAAACTGCCCTGCAAATTTACGGTCATTACGCTTTGTAATGCTTCGGGTTTATATTCCAAAAAATCGCCAAAAAGGGTTATTCCGGCATTTGCTATCGCGATGTGGAGTTTGCCAAATTGCTTTACCGCTGTATCGACCAATAGTTGTATCAGCTTTAAGTCTCCCGCATCCCCTGCAACCGGGTAAGTTTGGCCCTTACCCAATTCATTTATTTGGGTCGATGCCGCTTTAACCAGTTTCGCATCAATATCGTTTATAATTACAGAAGCGCCGTTCAAAGCCAATTGTTTGGCCACCTCGAAACCAATGCCGTTACCCGCACCGGTTACAATAGCTACTAAACCTGTAAAATTATTATTTGTCATTTATACATCTATAACATTTCATCAAAAAAAATTCATTATTATTAATGCGAATCCCTCAAAACCTCGCTACCCGACCCACCGCGTAAAAAATCAAAATCAGCACCTAAATGCGCCTGCTGAACATGCGTTTGATACAAGTAAGTATAGCCCCGGTTGCTCAAATTGGGCTGAATGGTCAATTTACTTTTCCGTTCAGCTATTTCCTCGTCCGATAATTCAATATGCAATATCCCGGCAGGCACATCCAGCGTAATAATATCACCATCTTGTACAACGGCCAAAGTACCGCCAACAGCGGCCTCTGGCGATACATGCAGTACAACTGTACCAAAACCGGTACCGCTCATCCTACCGTCAGATATACGCACCATATCGGTAACTCCCTGCTCGAGCAGCTTTTTAGGGATGGCCATGTTGCCAACTTCGGGCATACCGGGATAACCCCTTGGCCCTACGTTTTTTAAGACCAGAACACTTGTGGCGTCAACATCAAGGTTCGGGTCGTCTATTTTTGCTTTATAATCTTCAATATTTTCAAACACCACCGCTTTGCCAGTATGCTGCATCAGTTCCACGCTTGCTGCCGACGGCTTTAGCACTGCCCCATTCTCGCACAAATTGCCTTTCACCACCGTTATGCCTGCAATAGGATTAAAAGGTTCATCAACCGTACTTATTAGTTTGCGGTTAAAGCACTCCGCAGTTTCATAATTGGCTGATATAGGCTTCCCGCTAACCGTGATCGTATCCCGGTTTAATGATCCGTCCAATTCCTTCATCAACGCAGGCAAACCGCCGGCGTAAAAGAAATCTTCCATAAAATAATCACCCGATGGCTGCAAATTGGCCAACAAAGGAATATTCTTAACAGAAGTGTTAAAATCATCCATATCCAGCTTAACCCCAATGCGTGCGGCAATAGCCAATAAATGAATTATAAAATTGGTTGAACCGCCTATAGCCGCGTTAACTGTAATGGCATTTTCAAATGCGGCGGGCGTAAGTACATCCGAAAGTTTCAGGTCTTCCCTTACCATATCCACTATCCGGCTGCCCGATAAATGCGCCAAAACCTTCCTGCGCGAATCTGCCGCGGGGATAGCTGCATTTTCAGCCAACGATAAACCCAAAGATTCCACCATACAAGCCATTGTAGATGCAGTACCCATAACAGCGCAATGCCCGCGACTCCGTGTCATACAAGCCTCGGCAACATAAAATTCTTCATCGCTCATTTTGCCTGCCCTGTATGCTTCTGAAAAGCGCCATACATCCGATGTGCTGATATCATGCCCCCGGTATTTACCCGTAAGCATAGGGCCGCCTGACACTACTATCGTAGGTAAATTTACGCTCGCCGCGCCCATCACCAACGCAGGTGTTGTTTTGTCGCATCCGCAAAGTAATACAACCCCGTCAAGTGGGTTGGCCCTTATCGATTCCTCCACATCCATGCTCACCAAATTGCGGTACAACATAGCAGTAGGCTTTATTAAAGTTTCGCCTAACGACATTACCGGGAACTCAACCGGGAAACCGCCTGCTTCATATATCCCATGTTTTACTGATTCTGCCAACTCACGGAAATGGGCATTACAAGGCGTCAATTCCGACCATGTATTGCAAATACCGATTACCGGCTTTCCCTGCAATTCATGCGCCGGAATGCCCTGGTTTTTCATCCAAGCGCGGTATATAAAACCGTCTTTACCCTTTTTACCAAACCATTGCTGGCTCCTTAATTTCTTCGTATCCATTGGTTATAATCAGCAAACCAAATATAGGAGGTTATTTTTTCTATAGATAAATAAAATAGGCTATATCTGAACTTTTACAGAATAGCCCATAAAATAAAAAGACTTGCGAAGTTTTTGAAACTTCGCAAGTCAATATCAGATTTAAACTTTCAACTTTTATAAAGTCTCCCCTACCGGGGGAGATTTAGAGGGGGCTACCAAACATTCACACGCTCATTCTCCGGCCGGTAAAGCTTATCACCGGGTTTCACATTATAAGTTTTATAAAACGGTTCAAAATTTGACAAAGGCCCGTTAACCCTGAAAATTTCAGGCGAATGCGGGTCGGTAGCGATACGTGTCCGCATGTACTCATCCCTTGTTTTTAAGCGCCATATTTGGGCAAATCCTAAAAAGAAGCGCTGATCAGGAGTAAGCCCATCTATTTTTGTATCGCTCTTGCCTTCGGGGGTATTTTTAAATGCCTGGTAGGCAATAGTTATCCCGCCCATATCAGCCATATTCTCGCCGGTGGTTAACGAACCATTCACGTGCGTGCCCAGCAATGTATAGCTATTAAACTGATCAATAACCACCTGTACCTTCTTCTTAAATTTGGCAGCATCTTCAGGAGTCCACCATACATTCAGGTTGCCGTTTTTATCGTACTGGCTTCCCTGGTCGTCAAAACCATGTGTCATTTCATGGCCTATCACCATACCGATAGCACCATAATTCACAGCATCGTCGGCATCCTTATCAAAGAACGGGTATTGTAATATCCCGGCCGGGAATGTAATATCATTTGCCGAAGGATTATAACCTGCGTTAACAGTCGGCGGTGTCATGCCCCATTCGGTTTTGTCAACGGGCTTGCCTTCTTTTTTTATATTTTCATTATAATCATGTTTAGCTATCGATACTTCATTCGCAAAATAGGTACCCTTATCAATAGTTACATCATCATAATTTTTCCATTTATCCGGATAGCCGATCTTTATAGTGAACGCATCCAATTTGTCAAGCGCTTTTTTCTTGGTTTCGGGACTCATCCAGTCGAGGTTTTGTATGCGCTGGCGATAAACGCCTTGCAGATTTTTTACAAGGTCGAGCATTCGCTTTTTAGCATCAGGCGTAAAGTATTTCTCAACATATATCTGGCCTAATAATTCGCCAAGGCCGCCATCAACCTGGTCAACCATTGTTTTCCAGCGCTCGCGCTGTACTTTTGAGCCATACAACACTTTTCCGAAGAAATCAAAATGTGCATCCCTGAAATTCTTGCTTAACAATGTGGCATTGCCGCTTAATTCACCGTAAGTAGCATAGTCTTTCCAAACATCAATCGGCGTTGTTTTTAACAGCCCATCCAGCGTTTGGTAATATTTAGGCTGACTAACCAACACGGTATCTGTATTCAACTCCATACGGCTGAATACATCTTTCAAATCAATATCAGGTACCAATTTCTGAAAATCAGCAGTTGTCATCTTGTGGTAGTTCTTAACCGGGTCACGAAGTTCAACAGGCGTTGAATGTGACTGCGCGATAGCGGTTTCCAACTTCATAATTCCATCAGCTTTTTTAGTAGCGGTGGCGGCATCAATACCCGTTAACGTAAACAATTTGGCTATATATTTAACGTATTTTGCGCGTATCGCGGCCGATGTTGTATCGGTATTAAAGTAATAATCACGGTTAGGCAATCCTAAACCGGTTTGATAAAATTGCGCCGCGTTTTTGGTGCTTATCTTATCGTCAGGCCCAATGCCAAAGCCAAAAAGAAAACCATCCCCCTCTTTAAAACCATCAGCAGCCAGTTTAACCAGGTCTTTATAGTCTTTCACAGCAGCAATTTTAGCCAATTGTGGTTTTATCGGGTCATAGCCTAACTTCTCAATGGCTACGGTATCCATGCCGCTTTTAAAAAGGTCGCCAACCTTTTGCTCCGTACTGCCTGCCGCGTTATCCTTCGACGATAGATCGTCCAGTATCTTGTGCAGGTTGGTCTCATTATCATTATATAAGGTAGTGAACGAACCCCAGTCGCTTTCTGAAGCCGGGATAACCGTTTTTTTCATCCAGGTACCATTGGCGTAATCAAAAAAATCATCGCCGGGTTTAACCGTGGTGTCCATACCGGTTTTATCAAAAAATACAGTGCGTTTGGCTACGGTATCATCGCCGCCGGTTGAGTTTTTGCTTTTGCACGACATGACAAATACCATAGGTATTGCCAGCCACAAGTAGGAGGTTTTTTTCATTCGAATTATTTGTTTTTTAATGGTAATGAAGCTATCATGAGCTATATTCATTTTGGTTTTGAGCGGTAGCTCATGATGGATTTCATGAAATAATAATATTGGTCAGTTTTTTGGTAAGATATTAATTTATTTAACGATACTGAAAAATAGAATAGGTGAAAATCACCAAATTTTTGTTTTATTCTTCCAGGGAATTTAAATATGCAATGCTTTGCGGCACCTGCTCAATAACCCTATTGCTTTCATCTTCAATATAATAGTGTTGTATATGTGCTTTTTTTGCGGCTTTCATAACAGCTGGTATATCAATTGCCCCCTGCCCAAGCGCGGTTTCATTATTACCGTCTGTCCCACCCGACATATTGCCCGGTATACCCTTCTTAATATCCTTTAAATGCAGGGCTTTATAACGGCTGCCATACTTGTCTATCAATTTCGCAGGATCCTGCCCCGGGAAAAAGGCCCACAGAATGTCAAGCTCAAAACTCACGTATTTCGGGTCGGTGTTCTGTACTATATAATCATATAAAGTACCGTCCTGGTAAGGTTCAAACTCAAACCCATGATCATGGTAAATAAAGGTAAGATTATATTTTTCCTTTAAATACTTGCCCTGCCTGTTAAAAAGCTCGATCGCTTTTTGTGCATCGGCTAAAGTAAATGTGCCTTTATGCGGTATGCCGGCCACACGTACGTATTGCGCGCCTAAAATTTTAGCATTTTTGGCTACTGTATCAATCTTATTCGCAAGGTCATCATAACCTACTCCAAACGATGAACATTTAATTCCCTTCGCATCAATAAGTGCCCTTAATTGTGCCGCAGTTTTGCCAAACAAGTTCGAAAATTCAATATCGGTAAAGCCGTTTTTAGCTATCAGGTCGATGGTGCCCGGTACATCCTTTGCAAAAAAATCGCGGTAGGTATAAGAAACTACACCAGGGTGCTGCGGGAATAATTTTTTACCGCTTTGGGCGTATGCATTAAAAAGGGGTAATGTGCTTATAGCCCAAACGAGGCAGGTCATTTTATTTTTCGAGATCATAACTATAGGTTAAATGTGGTAATACAAAAGTATAATACTACGGCACTTTAAGTATGATTTAAAGCGCATTATTTTTTTTCATTTTTTGGTATCTTTTTCTAACAACCTGCGTAAAAGGGTGTAACATTAAAAAATTTATGATCATCACTAACAATTTATTCGCTGCTATTTTGAAAGCAGTGTGCGCTCCGGCAAACAATGGCGGTTTCTTTAAAAGGTTGAAAAAAAGAGGCCCCTTCAATCCTAAAATAACATTAGGCATCAATTTGAACTAAAAAAAGAAGTATAATACATTAAACCGGAAACAGAAGATCTCCTAACCATCTTCTATTTTTTGCCGGGTTGTATTCTCTTTTGCCTGTGTTATGTATACGTACTGAAAAGATACTTTTACGTACCTTTGAGTTTGTATATATAAATAAAATGCTGTCGAAAAAAACCAAGTACGCCATAAAGGCATTAGTTATCCTGGGTAAAAACAAAGATCTGCCACCAATGCAGATCTCGAAAATTGCCGAAGAAGAACGTATCCCAAAAAAATTTCTTGAACAAATATTGCTCGATCTCCGCAACTCAGGTTACCTGTACAGTAAAAAAGGTGCAGGCGGCGGTTACAGCTTAAATAAGGACCCCAAAGAGATCTTTTTGGTTGATATTTTACGCATTACCGATGGCCCTATTGCATTGGTGCCATGTGCAAGCCACAAATTTTACCATAAATGCGACGAGTGCAAACAGGAAACTACCTGCGGTATCCGCGATGTGTTTGTAGATGTGCATAATGCCGCATTGAAAATTTTATCGGAAACAAGCATATCCGATATTATAAATCGCGAAAATGTGCTGATTTTTAACAATTAATTTACATTTTTCGCAAAAATTATCGATTTTACCGAAAAATGATATAATTTCCCTCAGTCTCCGTATATTTGGGATCAATTATGATACAAAACGTAAAAAATATTAACAAATGTTGTATGACCATGATGTATTGCTGTACAAACGGCAACGGCTTGTGGTTATAGGAGATACTATATAGAATTTAAAATAGAAAAGCCTCTTTAGCCTACAAGCCAAAGAGGCTTTTTTTATGCAAAAAAACGAATAACAATATGCAAAGTTTCAGAACAGAGCTGGAAAACCCCGTAGTTGAACAAGATATAATCGACCTTGAAAAAAAGATCAGGGCTTTTCGCGAAGGAAAGATACATGACGAAAAATTCAGGAGCCTGCGCCTGGCAAGGGGTGTATACGGCCAACGCCAGCCCGGCGTGCAGATGGTGCGTATAAAACTCCCCTTTGGTAAGGTTACCTTTAATCAACTATTACGTATTGCTGATGTTTCTGACGAATATGCGAGCAGCAACCTGCATTTAACCACCCGCCAGGATATACAAATACATTACGTAAGTCTCGACCGTACCCCACAGCTTTGGGCCGAACTGGAACGTGATGATATTACCCTGCGCGAAGCCTGCGGTAATACTGTAAGAAATGTTACCGCCTCGCCTACTGCTGGTATCGATCCGCTGGAACCTTTTGATGTTTCGCCATATGCACATGCTACATTTGAATATTTCCTGCGTAACCCGATTTGCCAGGATATGGGTCGTAAATTCAAAATATCGTTTTCATCAAGCGATGCCGATACTGCCTTCTCATATATACATGACATTGGCGTTATCCCCAAATTGAAGGAAAATGGTGAACGTGGTTTTAAAGTATTATTAGGCGGCGGCCTTGGCGCGCAGCCGTTACTGGCAAGTATTGTCGAGGATTTTTTACCCGAAGATCAGCTTATACCGTACATTGAAGCTATTATCCGCGTGTTCGACCGCTATGGCGAACGCAATAACCGTAACAAGGCCCGTTTAAAGTACCTGATACAAAAGATTGGCCTTGAAGAAGTATTGCGCCTGGCTAAAATTGAACGTACAGCTAATAAGGTAAAAACATACCCCATTAACCGCGATACGGTTGAAGCCCCTGCCCTGCCGCAAACAACAAATTACCCTGAAGTTATTATCAGCAACCCGTTGCGCTATGAGCAATGGCTGCTAACTAACGTATTTGAGCAAAAGCAAAAGGGCTTTTACGGCGTATATATTAAAGTGCCTGTTGGCGATATATCGTCAGATACTGCACGTAAACTGGTTAATGTACTAACCCCGTTGGTTGGCGATGAGATACGCATCACTCAAAACCAGGGTTTGTTGTTAAAATATGTAACCAAAGAAGCACTACCTGCGCTATATAATGGTTTAACTGAGCTTGATCTTTCAGCGCCCGGCTTTGATAGCGTGGCCGATGTTACTACCTGCCCCGGTACAGATACCTGTAACCTGGGTATATCAAACAGCATGACCTTATCAAAAGTGCTTGAGGATGTTATCTATAACGAATACGAGGACTTCATCTATAACCGCGAGATCAAAATAAAAATAAGCGGTTGCATGAACTCATGCGGTCAGCATGGTTTGGCACATATCGGTTTTCATGGCAGCTCACTAAAGGCCGGCACAAAGGTATTACCGTCGGTACAGGTATTGTTAGGTGGTGGTACAGTTGGCGATGGCGTTGGCCGCGCCGCCGAGAAAGTAATTAAGGTGCCTGCCAAACGCGCAACCCATGTTTTAAGAGCGGTGCTTGATAACTACAAAACAAATTCTGTTGACGGTGAAACCTTCCATAATTATTACGACAGGCAGGGAAAAGATTATTTCTATCAATTGTTAAAACCACTGGCTAACCTCGAAACATTAACCGAGGATGAGTTTGTTGATTGGGGCCACGAAGAAACTTTTGTTACCGCCATTGGCGTTGGCGAGTGTGCCGGCGTAGTTATAGACCTTGTGGCAACGCTGCTGTACGAATCGGAAGAAAAAATGGGTTGGGCAAACGGCGCTTTTGAAAAAGGTTTTTGGGCCGATGCCATATATCATTCATACAATGTGTTTATCAGTTCGGCAAAAGCTTTATTGTTAGATAAAGGTATAAACAGCAGCACACAGGCTGGTATCATCCGCGAGTTTGATGCGCAGTATGTTGATAAAGGTGAATTTGCCTTAAATGGCACATTTAACGACCTGGTACTACAGATCAACCAAAATGAGCCGTCGGAAGAATTCGCGATAAAATATAAACAAGCCGCTAACGACTTTTTAGAGGCAAGTAAAATTAAGAGAGGGGCATTGGTATAATCATGATACAAATTGAATTAAAAAATAAGGTAAAAGAACCACGCATTACATTGGTTGGCGCAGGGCCCGGCGATGCCGACCTGATAACCATTAAAGGCATTAAGGCCCTTAAAACTGCCGATGTGGTTTTATATGATGCCCTTGTAAACGAAGAATTACTGGAGTTTGCACCCGAACATGCGGTTAAAGTATATGTGGGCAAGCGCTCAGGCGATCATTCTTTTTCGCAGGATAATATAAATAAGCTGATGATAGATTACGCCATTAATTATGGCCACGTAGTACGCTTAAAAGGTGGTGATCCATTTGTTTTTGGCCGTGGCTTTGAAGAATTGGATCATGCGGCATCATACAGCATCCCGGCAACAGTTATCCCTGGTATATCAAGCTCTATAGCTGTTCCTGGTTTACAACAAATACCTGTTACGCACCGTGGTTTAAGCGAAAGCTTTTGGGTAGTTACCGGTACAACTTCAGATGGAAAAGTATCGAACGACTTGTATGAAGCGGCCCGCACCAATGCCACCATTGTAGTATTGATGGGTTTACATAAACTGGCCGAAATAACCCGGATATTTAAAAACGAAGGCAAAAATCGCCTGCCGGTAGCCGTAATTCAAAGCGGTTCTACCGAAAATGAAAAAGTTGCCATAGGCATTATCGATACAATTGTTGAACTGGTTGAAGAAAAGCAAATAGCTGCCCCTGCCCTTATTGTAATTGGCGAGGTAGTATCGCTTCATCCATCATTTCAACCCATTAAGGAATTTTATGACATTGTTGCCGAAGAATAACGGAGCTTTAACAGCTGACGCTAATGAAACGGGTGGCAACCAGCTATTCCCGGTTTTTTTAAAGCTGAACCAATTACATACAGTGCTGATAGGCGCAGGTAATATTGGTTTGGAAAAATTAACGGCTATTGTTAATAATAGCCCACTGTCGACTGTTACCGTTATTGCACGCACGTTCCTGCCCGAGATACATTTACTGGCCACTGAATATAAGGGCATAAATATTGCAACTAAATCATTCGAAGAAGCTGACCTTGACAATGCAAACCTGGTAATAGCAGCAACCAACGATAACGAATTGAATGAAGCTATCGTACAAGCGGCACACAAGCGCAACCTGTTGGTTAACATTGCTGATAAACCTGCTCTGTGTGATTTTTATTTAGGCTCAATAGTACAAAAAGGCGATCTAAAGCTGGCCATATCAACCAACGGCAAATCACCAACTGTAGCAAAAAGGCTGAAAGAAGTATTGAATGAAAGCATCCCTGCCGGAATTGATACTACGCTTCAGCAAATAGCCGAACTTAGAAAAACGCTTAGTGGCGACTTTGCAAACAAGGTTAAAAAGTTGAACGAAGTAACAGCGGTATTAGTAGATAAAAGTAAATAAAGTGGCAAAACAAATATTAAACAGCAGAGATTTCGCCGAGAAGATTTTTGAAATGAACGAATTAGCAGAAAATATAAAACACAGATTATTTGGCCTTGACCCGGTTAGCGCGTTAACATTGCTGGGTAAATCCTTCCCCGGTAAAATTGTATTTTCCACAAGCTTTGGTTGGGAAGACCAGGTTATTACCCATATGATATTTTCAAATAATATCCCTATAAAAATATTTACGCTGGAAACCGGTCGCCTTTTCCCCGAAACATATTATACCTGGAACCGTACCATGGAAATTTACGGCCAGCCTATACACGCGTATTACCCACAGCATCAGCTTGTTGAGGCAATGGTGAACAAAAAGGGACCTAATAGTTTCTATAATTCTGTCGACGACCGTAAGGAATGCTGCGCCATACGAAAAGTTGAACCCTTAAAACGTGCCCTGGCAGGTAATGATTGCTGGATAACCGGCATCCGCGCCGAACAATCGGTCAACCGCCATTTTATGGACGATGTAGAATGGGACGATCAAAACAAACTCATCAAATTCCACCCGGTATTTAACTGGACGCTGGACGAGATAAAAGAATATATAAAAAAGAACAATATCCCATACAACGTATTGCACGATAGAGGTTTCCCAAGTATTGGCTGTGCGCCCTGTACCCGTGCCGTTGCCCCCGGCGAAGATTTTCGCAGTGGCCGCTGGTGGTGGGAAGAACAATCAAAAAAAGAATGCGGTTTACATACAGTTTAATATAAAAAATGTTCGCGTGATCACTAGCCCCGGAATTATCAATTAATACCGCTTTCATACAATAATTTGCGTATTAGGCTATTTAATTAAAATAATACGCAAAAAATAACCCGATTATTTATTTTTTTTTAAAAAATGTTGAAGAATTCGAATATTTATGTACTTTTATCCTATTAACTATGTAGGAATTATAGGCATAATAGAATACATAGACTTAATCAAATATGAACAACTATAAACCACACCATCAATTAGCCTGCGTAGTGTACAGTAACAGCAACTATATATGTTGCGGCTATTGATATAATTAATAAATAATAATAAAAATAATATCCCCTTAACCATTAATCTCAAACCAAAAAAATGAAAAATTCCTACTTAAAAAAGCTATTAATTTTAATTGCGCTCTTTCTCCCTGCCACCCTTGCAGTACACGCACAAACAGATGATCTGTTAAACATATTGATCAAAAAAAATGTAATAACCCAACAGGAAGCTGACTCAATACGGGCCGATGCAGCTATAAAAGCCCAGGCAAAAAAGGATCAGGATGCTAAAAGCGCACAGCCGGGTGTTGGCTTTGGAAAATACCTGCGTATCGGTGGTTTACTTCAAACCGAATACGAAGGTTTTGCGCAAAAAACCGTTAATAATACATTTCTTTTACACCGTGCGCGCCTTGATGTAAAAGGCGATATTACAAGTGATTGGAGCTACGAGGTTTACACCGAATTTTCGGGAGCAAACCCGAAATTATTAGATGCCTACACTACCTATAAAGTGGCAGATTATTTAAAATTTACTGCAGGCCAGTTTAAAGTCCCTTTTTCACTCGAAAGCTTATTTTCAGACAGCCAGCTTGAGTTTATCGACCGTTCACAGGTTGTTAATGCACTTGCCGGCAGGTCATCCGATGTTATTGGTAATCAGAATGGTCGTGACATTGGTTTCCAGGTTTCAGGCTCTTTTGCTAAAATAAATAATGTTTACCTATTTGATTATACTCTCGGCGTATTCAACGGCGCAGGTTACGATGTGACTACTGATAATAATAACCATAAAGACCTTGCTGGTCGGTTAGGCATACACCCTCTTGCTAACTTGAGCTTCGGTGTAGATTACTACAATGGTCGCGGCAATTATATACTTGCTCCCGCTACTAAAGCAGCCGACCACAAAAGGAATCGTGAAGGCATTGACGCAAGGTATGTTGTAGGAGGTTTATCATTACAGGCCGAATATGACAAAGGAACTGATGAAACAATAAAAAGGCAGGGCTGGTACGGCCAGGTTGCATACTTTGTGATCCCTCAGAAATTACAATTGGCAGCCAAATATGATACCTACGACCCAAGCCAGGCTAATGTAAACGACATCAGCAACTATTATATAGGCGGCGTAAACTACTTCTTTAATAACTGGGCGAAATTCACTATTGATTATGTGGATCGCCGCGAACCTGCTAATACCCCTCAGGTTAAAAACGACATTCTTGAGGCTCAATTACAGTTAACATTCTAAAAAAAACAACTATGAAACCATAATGAGCTACCACCTATTAACATATAGCTCATAATGGTTTCATCACCATTAAAAAAACAAGTCTGATGAAAAACTTTTTTTCAAAAAACAGGAAAAGCGCTATAGCCATTTCTGCACTAAGCGTTTTACTGATAGCGTCGTCATTCAGTAAACCAAAACCTGTCGCAAAACCGGCAACTGATGACCTTGAAGGTACCATCAGTATTTCCGGGGCATTCGCGCTGTACCCTATCACCGTTAAATGGGCAAGCGAGTTTAAAAAACTGCACCCTAAAGTAACGTTCAATATTTCGGCCGGCGGAGCAGGCAAAGGTATTACTGATGCACTTTCGGGGCTGGTTGATATTGGTTTAGCTTCGCGCGACATCGACCCATCCGAAGTAAAAAAAGGTGCTTACACTGTATATGTTACTAAGGATGCTGTTGTACCTACCTTTAATACTGCAAACCCTAATGCCGCGGCGTTACTGGCAAAAGGTGTTAAAAGGGACCAGTTCCTGAACATATTTGTCACCGGTAACATCACCAACTGGAACCAGGTAGCAGGTAAGGCTTCGGTACCTATCCATATCTATACCCGTTCAGATGCCGCAGGTGCAGCAGAAACCTGGGCGAAATATTTTAACAAAAAGCAGGAAGACCTGCTTGGTGTTGCGGTTTACGGCGACCCGGGTTTGGCCCAGGCTGTAAAAAAAGATCCTACAGCCATTGGCTACAATAACTTGGCTTATTTATACGACCTTAAAACCCGAAAACAGGTTGACGGCGTACATGCTTTGCCTATTGATGTAAACGGCAATGGTAAAATTGACCCGGATGAAAATTTTTATGCTACAATTGATCAGTTGACCGACGCAATTGCTGCGGGTAAATACCCTTCGCCACCTGCACGTAATCTTGGTTTTTTATTTAAAGGTAAACCGAAGAAAAAGGAACTTGTAGAATTTGTAAAATATGTGTTAACCACCGGCCAGAAATTTGTTGATGAGAATGGCTATATTGCACTTTCACCTGCAAAAATACAGGACGAACTAAAGAAAGTTAACTAAAGGCAGAAAAAACACCGGGCAGGTGTCACGGAAAAGCCCATCAACCTGCCTGGCCGCTTTATGTTAACTACACATTCTACATATTCTATGCAAAAATTACGTTTATTAATTGATAAAATAATTTCGAAACTGATGTTGCTGTTTACGGTGGCATCAGTTTCTGTGTTATTTATAATTGGTATCGGGTTGTACTATAAATCCATACCAATACTTGACAAGCTATCGTGGGGACAGCTATTGGGCTCCAGTGTTTGGAAACCATTTAAGGGCATGTTCGGGTTCTTCCCCTACATAATGGGCACACTTTGGGTTACGGGCATTGCCATTA
>Ga0207142_1018_pt1 | contig 34422 bp, 22 predicted proteins | sample Alteio_BWMinHeat_2_FD_153561 | JGI IMG/M metagenome (GOLD analysis project Ga0207142, IMG submission 153561) | Enriched cells from forest soil in Barre Woods Harvard Forest LTER site, Petersham, Massachusetts, United States -... | ecosystem: Environmental > Terrestrial > Soil > Temperate forest >... | reverse complement strand
TTCCACGACAGGGTAACTCGGGCAAATGGAACAAGTACGCTAAACCCGAAGTGAACATGACCACCGCCGATCTACACTTAACCTGGGATGTTGCTTACCAGTCGGGAACGATAAAAGCAGTAGGCCGCAAAAATGGCAAACAGGTAATTGTTGAAGAGATACAAACTGCAGGCAGCCCGTATGCCCTGCGTATCAGTACCGATAGCAGCCGGGTAAATGCTGACGGTAAGGATGTGGCGCTTGTTTATATTGATGTAGTGGATGACAAGGGAAATGTAGTGCCCGATGCCGATAACCTGATCAATTTTAAAGTTACCGGCAACGGCAAATTGCAGGGTATTGATAATGGCAACCAGCGCGATGATGATGCCTTTAACTTACCTTCTCGCAAAGCCTTTAACGGGCATGTCTATGCCGTGATACAGGCAGGCAATAAACCCGGCGATATACAGCTAAGTGTTGAGTCGGACGGGTTAAAACCGGCATCGCTCACAATTACAACACAAAAAGATAATTCGCCCGTACTGGCATTTGAAGACCTTAAATAAACCAAACCATATGAAAACCAAAAGAATGTTTTACCGCTTTGCTGCAATTGCTGGATTGTGCATAATAGGTGTAACCGCAATCCTGGCATTTAAACCGGCGCCTGTTAAATCTGGACACGTACATTTCGATAAAATAATAGGGGCCGATATATCCTTTTTGCCTCAGTTGGAAGCCTACGGACGCAAATTTTATGATAAGGGCCAGGAAAAGGATATGCTGCAAATATTAAAGGATCATGGTTTTAATTATATAAGGCTGCGCATATTTAACAACCCCGCTGCCGATAGCGGTTATTCAAAGAAAGGCTTCTGCGATTTGGAAGGTACCAAAAAAATGGCTTTGCGCATTAAGGCGACAGGCATGGGTTTTTTGCTCGATTTTCATTACAGCGATAATTGGGCCGATCCGGGTAAACAGCATAAGCCCGCTGCCTGGAAAAATGCTAATTACCAACAATTGCAGGACTCGTTGACAACATTTACACGAAATACCTTATTGGCACTAAAGGCACAAGGCACTTTACCCGATATGGTGCAGGTGGGGAATGAAATAAACCACGGTATGTTATGGCCCGACGGCGGCACCAAACATATGGATACGCTTGCCTCCTTTTTCAAAGCGGGGATAGCGGGTGTTAAGTCGGTAGATAAATCGATAAAAATAATGCTGCATATTGCCTGTGGCGGCCAAAATGGCGAATCAAGGTATTTTATTGATAATATGCTGAAACGCGGAGTTAAATTCGACATAATAGGCGAATCATATTACCCCGAATGGCACCACACGCCCGACAGCCTGAAACGCAACCTCACCGATCTTACCACCCGCTACAAACAGGATGTAATAGTTGCTGAATATACCCGGCATAAGCAGGAAGTGAACGACATCGCGTTCAGCCTGCCCGGCAATAAACTGAAAGGTACCTTTATTTGGGAGCCCATTAACACCGGTGAACCTGTTTTTGATCGTAAGGGTAATACCATCGACTCCTTAATAAATATTTACCCGGCGATCAAAGAAAAATATAATGTTCGCTAAGCACTCCCACTACATGAGAAAATATACTATTTGCCTGTTACTTATCATTATTTATTCAGTACAAGTTAAAGCACAAAAATCAGTTGCTTCAATCACCAGCTTTAATTCCGGCTGGCAGTTTGTAAAGGACATTGACACCGCAAATTCCGGCGAATGGTTAAGTGCTTCCCCATTTGCAAATATTAATTGGGAAAAGGTAAGTCTGCCGCATACCGCACATATTGAACCTGTTGAAAAAGTTAAGGAACAGTGGCAGGGTACCTGCTTTTACCGTAAGTTTTTCATGGTACCTACTACCGATAAGGGCAAGCATATAGCTTTACAGTTTGATGCAGCCATGCACGAGGCCGACGTTTACCTGAATGGCAAACACATTTATAAGCACTTAGGCGGATTTTTGCCATTTTGTATCGATATATCAAACCAGGTTTTATTGGGCAAGCAGAACGTTGTCCTTATCAAACTAAATAACCAGGATAACCCGGTTATTCCACCGGCGAAACCCATTAAAGATCTTGATTTTAACTATTACGGCGGCATCTATCGCAACGCATGGTTAGTAGTAAAAAATAAATTACACATCAACAATGCTGTACAGGCTGATCGCGAAGCAGGCGGCGGCGTAATACTGCATGATGAAGATGTGAGTGAAACATCAGCTCGGATAATAATTAAGACGGACGTTGACAATGACTATGATAAGTCGCATAATACAAGTATCAAGCTTACTTTATTAGATAGTAAGAATAATGTGGTGGCAAGCTCAACATCCGCCGGACAACTGATCCAACCACATAGCGATGGTACCATTGAGCAAAAATTGACGGTTACCAACCCTAAATTATGGTCGCCCGATCATCCTTATTTATATCATCTTAAAATACAAGTATTAAAAAATGGCATCCCGGCCGATGAGCAAGTGCTACATACAGGTATAAAAACCTTCAAGTTTGAGGCCGATGGGTTTTATTTGAACAATAAAAAGTTGGTAATCAGGGGCACCAACCGCCACCAGGAATATCCGTATATCGGCTATGCCTTATCAGACAATGCCCAATACCGCGATGCCTATAAAATAAAAAGCGCCGGGTTTAATTTTGTCCGATGCTCTCATTATCCCCCTTCGCCGGCCTATCTTGATGCCTGCGACGAATTGGGGATAATGGTAATGGACGCCATCCCCGGCTGGCAGTATTTTGGCAATGCCGAATTTCAAAGCAACAGCTATCAAAACATAAGGGATATGATCCACCGCGATCGTAACCACGCCTCAATAATTTTGTGGGAAGCATCGCTGAATGAAACAGGCATGAGCAAAGCTTACATGGATAGTGCAAGCAGGGTAGTGCACCATGAACTTCCATTTAAGGATGTATTTAGTACTGGTTGGCTCGATTATGCTTACGATGTATTTAATCCTGCACGCCAGCACCTGAAGGCACCCGACTACTGGAAGAAATACAATAAAGATAAACCGCTATTGCTGGCTGAATATGGCGATTGGGAATACTACGCGCAAAATGCAGGTTTTAATCAAACCGAATATCAAAATTTAACAAAAGAAGAAAAATCATCGCGGCAGCTTAGGGGTTATGGGCAGGAACGCCTTTTACAGCAGGCCTTAAATTTCCAGGAAGCTCATAACGATAACTTAAACGGCAGGATAGTAGGCGATGTTAACTGGCTGATGTTTGATTATAAACGAGGGTATGCGACCGACCTGGAAACATCAGGCATAATGGATATTTTCAGGGTGCCTAAGTTTTCGTATTATTTTTACCAGAGCCAGCTCGGGCCTAATCAAAGTAAACCCATGCTTTTTATAGCAACATACTGGAACGACCCGGCTGACAAAACGGTAAAAATTTACAGCAATTGCGATGAGGTGGAACTAAAACTGAATGGCAAATTAATAGTGATGCAAAAGCCCGATACGGGGAAAAATGCCAATAACTTAGTACATCCACCATTCACTTTCCATCTTCCCTCGTATCAGCCTGGAACTTTGCAGGCTACAGGCTTTATTGGAGGAAAACGATCAGTTGCCACTAATGTAACCACGCCCGGGAAACCCTATAAAATTATGTTGAAAGCAGATTATAGCGGTAAGCCATTTAAAGCCGGAATTAAAGATGCATTGTTTATTTACGCTTATGTAACTGATAAAAATGGTACAACCATTCCGGGTGCTATAAATGCTGTTAAGTTCTCAACCGTTGGCCCCGCCATAGTTGTAGGAAACAATATGAGCAAAGCAGAGGCAGGCATTGCACCGGCCTTAATAATGGGGCAGAATAAACCGGGAAATGTTACTGTAAAAGCAACATCTACTGGTCTTATTTCCGGCAATTTATCAATACCATTACAATAGGCTGTTATTCTATAATAGAATTTAAATATTTGCTGTCTATAACAAACTATCAGGGTTAGGTATGAAGTTCAGGAACGATTGAAATTTAGCATAGTAATTTTTCATATTCAACTGGTAATAGAACGCTCCCCTTCGTGAACTTGCTTTATCTTTTTCAGTAAGCTTTACCATCAAGCCGGTTGCTAATACCCTTTTGCTGAAATTTCGCTTATCAATAGTAGTGTTAAACACACTTTCATACAGGGTTTGTAACTGAGGCAGGGTAAATTTATTGGGTAAAAGTTCAAACAATATAGGGTGCAGTGCAGCTTTATACCGTATCCTTTTTTTAGCTGTTTCAACCATTTCCTGGTGATCGAATATAAGTTTTGGTACTCGTTTTAGCGGGAACCACTCCGCATGGTAATCATTGCTTAGCTGCGTTTCATATTTATGAATATCAATTAAAGCAAAATAAGCAGTTGAAACGGTTCGCTCTTTCGGGTCGCGCTGTACTTCGCCAAAAGTGTGCAATTGTTCAAGATAAACCCCTTCCAACCCGGTTAATTGTTTCAATATCCTGTTCGATGCCTGGTCTAAACTTTCGTTAACCTGTACAAAGCCACCCATCAGGCTCCAGTTTCCTTTTTCGGGTTCAAAGTCCCTTTTTATTAAAAGTATTTTTAAAGTTTCACCGTCAAAGCCAAAAATTATACAGTCGACAGCCAATAAAAGACGGGTTTGTTTAGAATATTTTTGCATTCAGTGAAGATATTATTAATGGTTTTAATGATGCGAATGTAATGCATTGCTAATATAAAAAAATAAAAACCTAATTCAGTTTTAACCGAGACTACGTTTGTAATTGCTTATCGTATCACTTACTCTCTCAAAATCTCAAAAAAAAATTTGCGTAGTTAAATAGCTACATATATATTTGTAGTCAAATAGCTACATAATGAATTTAAGACGAGATGTATTTCAAGCAATAGCCGACCCAACGCGAAGGGCCATATTGCTATTGGTTGCTTCGCAATCCTTAACCGCAGGTGCAATAGCATCAAACTTTGACACGGCGAGGCCAACAGTTTCAAAACATTTGCAAATACTTACCGAGTGCGAATTGCTTGAACAAAAACAAAACGGCAGGGAAATTTACTATCACATTAATGCAAAAAATATGAAAGAAGTAGCCGACTTTATCGAACCGTTCCGCCAAATGTGGGACGACAGGTTTAACAAATTAGAAGCCGTGATGAAAAAATATCAATCAAAAAAACCAGAATAATTATGGAACAGAAAACAAAAGTGCATGCCGAAGATGGCAAGCAGGAGTTAGTGATAACAAGAGAGTTTGACCTGCCGGTAGAATTACTTTTTAAAGCCTATGCAGAGGCCGACATTATTGAGCAATGGATGGGAACCAAAGTGCTGAAAATGGAAAGCAAAAAGCACGGCAGTTACCAGTTTGAAACAAGCGATGCTAACGGAAATGTTGTATTTAAGGCTAATGGGGTTATCCACGAATTTAGCCCTAACCGGAAGATCATCCGCACGTTTGAAATGGAGAATGCACCTTTCGGCGTGCAACTTGAAATAAATGAATTTGAGAAGCTTACCGAAAGCACCAGCAAGATACGCATACACACCATATATGAATCAGTCGCGCTGCGCGACCAGGTGCTGAAACTGCCTTTTGCCTATGGCATAAATGTGGCACACAACCGCTTGCAGGAAATTGCGAACAAATTAAAATAACACGCTATGGAAAAGAGGAATAAAATTATTTACTGGATCGCTACAGCTTTACTGGCTTTTGGCATGCTGGTAAGCGGCTTTCAGCAAATATTGCATGCAAATGAAATGGCAGGTATGGTAGCCCATTTGGGTTACCCGCCTTATTTTATGGATATATTGGGTGTTTGGAAAATTCTTGGGGTTGTAGCCATCTTGATGCCAGGGTTTAAACTGGTTAAGGAATGGGCCTATGCTGGTTTCTTTTTTGCGATGACGGGCGCGCTTATTTCACATTTGGCAATAGGGGATTATAGTGTAAAAGGAATTATCGGGCCAATTATGCAGTCTGTTTTTGTTATTTTGTCGTGGTATTTTAGGCCTGCGGAAAGGAAGATCAATTTAATTGGTCAATAATTAAATAATATGAAAAAGGAATTATCGCCCGAACAACATGAGGAGCTACTCAGCACTTTAAAAGCCCGTTTTGAGAAAAACACGAACCGCCATAAGAGTATAGAATGGACTAAAGTTCAGTCAAAATTGGAAGCTGATAAGGGGAAGCAGTGGTCGCTCAATGAAATGGAAAGAACCGGCGGCGAACCGGATGTTGTTGGTTTTGATAAAAAAACAGGCGAATACATTTTTTATGATTGCTCGGCAGAGAGCCCTAAAGGCCGCAGGAGCCTTTGTTATGACCGCGAAGCGCATGAATCGCGCAAGGAATTTAAGCCTGAAAGTAATGCACTTGAAATGGCAGCCGATATGGGCATCGAGCTTTTATCGGAAGAACAATACCGGGAACTGCAGCAACTCGGGAAGTTTGATACAAAATCATCAAGCTGGGTAAAAACACCGGCTAATATCAGGAAACTTGGCGGAGCAATATTTTGCGACCGTCGCTACGATACAGTATTTTTATATCATAATGGTGCAGAATCGTATTATGCTGCACGGGGCTTCCGTGGCTCATTGAGGGTATAAGCCTAAATAAAATAACAGATCATGGCAACAAGTGAGATGAATCCTAAAGTTGATTTTTATTTCAATAAAGAGCAAAAGTGGCAGGAAGAGATCGAAAGATTAAGAACCATTATTCTTGATTGTGGACTTAACGAGGAATTGAAGTGGGGCTGCCCTTGTTACACTTTTCAGAAAAGTAACATTGTATTGATACATGTATTTAAAGAATACTGCGCGGTGTTGTTTTTTAAAGGTGCCCTGCTAAATGATACATATGGTATCCTCATCCAGCAAACGGAAAATGTGCAGGTAGCGCGCCAGGTTAGGTTTACTAATATTGATGAAGTAATGGAGCTGGAACCTGTATTGAAAGCCTATATTTTTGAAGCCATTGAAGTAGAAAAAGCGGGTTTGAAAGTAGTACTTAAAACAACCGCAGACTTTGCAGTTCCAGAGGAATTTCAAAGTAAATTAGATAGGATCCCTGCCTTGAAAACAGCCTTTGAGGCACTGACGCCGGGCAGGCAACGGGCATACCTGTTTCATTTTTCTCAGCCCAAACAATCCAAAACCCGGGAATCAAGGGTTGAGAAATATATACCGCAAATACTAAGCGGAAAGGGATTAGATGACTAAGGTTCTCTTCCTCATGATTATCTTTTATCCTGGTTGTGGTATTTAAAGATGCTGATAAAAAAGTCATTCTGTTAGTCGAATACATTTAAACCAGGTTGGCTGCAACGCCAATATTTTTTGCAAAACAAAAAATCAAGCCAGGGATGGTTTCTTTTCCTTATCAGTGATCCTGCTGGAATTCAAACCTCAATGGAGTGGGGCTATTTATATAGCCATTAGGCTCTGTAAGCACACTTTTTATCATTTTTTACCGGTCAGGGCACCACTTTGGTTGCCTTTATTTTGATATGGTTTATTGACTTTAAGAACCTCTGCTAAGCGATTCTAAAAAATTAATATTTACAGAATTTCGAACTTGAAACCCATCTAAATGGAAATAACCGCATATGAATTATAATTAGCTTAATAAATAAAGCATAATTCATCCTGCGCCAGGTATTTTCAATTCTTTCATTATCAGTATTTTATAGGCGAATAATTTTTTTTTCAAAAAATTTGTTTGTAATAGAAATGTTACTACCTTAGCATAAGAATAGACCAGAATAGACCAATTAATTAAAACCCACATTATGAAAAGAAAAGTACCACCTAAAAAATTGTGCTTGTTGATGTTGTGCAGTATTTTACTATTGTGCTCCCAACACGCATTTTCTCAAAAAACCAAAAGCATCTCGGGGCATGTCAGGGATGAAAAAGGTTCAACTATTCCCGGGGTTAGCATAATGCTCCAGGGAAGTAAGGAAGGCACCACAACCGATGGTGACGGTTACTACAAGATCAATGTCCCCGAAAAGGGCGCTGTGCTTGTTTTCTCCTTCCTTGGTTATGAAACAAAAGCTATTCACGCAGATGGGGACTGGAACGGTGATGTATTGCTTAAGGACAAGGGATCCAGTGAACTCAACGAGGTTGTAGTTATCGGTTACGGAACCAGGAAAAAAGCCGACCTTACCGGCGCGGTTGTTACCATCAAAGGCGAAGAACTGGAGAAATCGCCGGTGGCAAACGTATCCAATGCGCTTGCCGGTGCCTTGCCGGGGCTTATTGTTAACACCTATAGCGGTGAACCGGGTAATGACAACGCTAATATTTTTGTGCGCGGTCAGGGTACCCTGAACTCAAACCTTGATCAGCCGCTCATAGTAATTGATGGTATACCCGATCGCGATTTTACACGCCTTAATCCTGCCGACATTGAATCTTTCACCGTATTGAAAGATGCTACAGCGGCTATTTATGGTGCCCGCGCTGCAAATGGGGTAATTTTAATAACCACAAAAAGGGGCGTTGCAGGTAAGCCTGTACTGTCGTTTACCTCCAATTATGCTCTTTCCCAACCAACCAGGGTTCCGCAGATGTTAAGTTCAGCGCAGTATGCCCAGGCCGCGAATGAATATGACGCATTGGTGGGCCAGCAGCCTGAATATACTGCCCAGGACATACAGTTATACCAGAATGGTACGGATCCGTTAGGGCATCCCAACACAGATTGGTGGAGCGCGGTTATGAAAACATGGACCCCGCAAACCAATAATATACTTACATTAAAAGGCGGCTCCGAGAAGATCAAATATTATATATCGGGCCAGCACCTTTATCAAAACAGTATGTATAACAGCGGCTCCGATTATTATAAAAATGATAATGCCCGCGTTAACCTCGACATATCAGCTACCGATAACTTTAAAATTGGTGTAGATCTGTCGTACAGGGATGAATATAAACAAGGTTTAGGCGGAGGCTATGATGCGAACTCTATTTTCCACCAGTTATGGAGCGATTACCCTTACCTGGTGCCTGTATATCCTAACGGAGATGTAGGAGTGGGGATTGGTGGCGGACCGCAAAATAGTATGGTTTATGTTTTAAACGGCGATTTAGGCTACACCCACAATAATTATGATTATCTGCAAACCAAAACATCATTTAACTGGGCACTGCCCAAAATTACCCCCGGTTTGCATCTGGATGGATATTTTGCATACGACGTAAATAATAACCAGCTGAAAAATTTCAACGCTACGCCGCCACCGGCTTATAGCTATGATACGCAAAATCAATCCTATACGGAGGTTACTTCTACCATTCCACCAAACTTATCGCTTGAAAATCAGCAAAATATAAATAAACTGATCAACCTTAAATTAGGATGGGAACGCAAATTCCATAAGAACTATTTTGAAGCGCTGGTTGCTTACGAACAGCAACAACAAACCTATACGGAGCTCGACGCTTCCCGCACCGGATTTTTAAGTAATAATGTCCAGGAACTGTTTGCCGGCAGCACCGTTGGCGAATCCAATAATTCAACCACTGTACAGTTTGCGCGCCAAAACTATATTGGCAGGTTGTTCTATAGTTTTGATGATAAATACTTGTTAGAGTCGAATATGCGCTATGATGGTTCCTCAAACTTCCCCGTAGGAAAGCGTTTTGGGTTCCAGCCCTCAATATCAGGCGCATGGAGAATTTCACAGGAAGGCTTTTTTCAATCATCGGTTGTTAACGATTTGAAATTGAGGGCCTCCTGGGGTAAAACAGGTAATGATGCTGTGAGCAGCCCTTTCCAATATATTCAAACTTATAACCTGCAAGCCGGTCAAATATCACAATATCTTGGTGCAGGGTATTATTACGGGCCAAATGCCACGCAGGTGCCCGGGTTTGTTTTGGGGCCAACGCCAAACCCGAATATAACATGGGAAACTGCCACTACTACCAACATAGGCCTGGATGCTACCCTGTTTCATAACCTTACAGCAGGTATTGATGTATACCGTTCAGTACGTAGTAACATCCTGATACCCCCAACCGAGGCTGTACCTGATTACGCCGGGCTTACCTTACCCCAGGAGAACTTTGGTAAAGTAGCCAGTAAAGGGGTCGACTTTGATTTAAGTTATAACAAAAAAGTAAGTAAGGACTTTTCTTATAACATCAGCGGTAACTTTACTTATGCTACCAATAAGGTACTTTATGATGGCGAATCGCCTAATGTGCCGGCTTACCAAAGGGGTACAGGTTATCCTATAGGTTCATGGCTCTTATACCAGGCCGATGGATTATATCAAACCCAGGCTGAAGTGGATGCTTCGCCGCATCCGGCAGGAACAGGCCCCGGTGATATCCGTTATAAAGATATTAATGGCGACGGCCAAATAAACGGGCTCGACATGGTAAGAACTACAGAGTCGAATATACCGAAGATACTTTTCGGAACTACCTTTGGTGCCCGTTATAAAAACTTTGATGTTACTATATTCTTCCAGGGCCAGGCAATGGCTAAAGCAATATTGCAGCCCGCCGGTTTAAATATGGCTGAAGAATTCTTCACCGGCCGCTGGCTGAAGCAAGGGGATGATACTTATCCGCGAACTTTTAACGGCCCAACCAGCAGAACATATGGCCCCAATACTTACGCGTCAACCTTTTGGCTGCGGAACGACGCGTTTGTGCGCTTAAAGAACATTGAGTTTGGATACAATTTCTCTAAAGAGTTGCTAAGTAAGATACACGTTCAGACAGCACGGGTATTTGTAAGCGCGAATAATGTATTCTCTATCGATAGCTTCGGCCCTTCATTTGACCCGGAAAGTGCCTCTGGTACAGTGAATAATGGTATATATTACCCGCAGCAGCGTATAATCAATTTTGGCGTAAATCTTTCATTATAATAATTACGGTTATGAAAAAAATATATATAATATTAAGCGGTATGTTAGTGCTTTTTACGGGTGTTTCCTGTAAAAAAGTGCTCGACTTGCAGCCTACCAATTCCTTCTCGACCAATGCCGTCTGGACCGACCCGGCCCTTGTACAGGTGTTTGTTAATGAGATTTATAAAGAATCGGTATTTGCCTTCAAGGATGGCGGTTTTGGCTGGGCTTCCCAAACAGATGAAATGTATAGTAACTTTAACTGGTGCAGCGAAAACACTTACGCGATGGGCCAGGAAACGCCCGACAACCAATCCAGTTCATTCCCGCTGAATTACAGTTCAACGCTGAACTATTGGACAACCCTGTACAGCACCATTCAAAAAGAAAATCAATTCTTTCAGAATATCGGGCAGGTTGATACAGTGGGATATGGCCCTACCATTGCCAACTTAAAGGGCGAGGTACATTTTCTACGGGCTTTATGCTATTTTGAATTGTTAAAACGCTTTGGCGGTGTTCCTCTAATTACCAAGGTATACACGGTAAACGATAAAACATTCACCGAAACAAGGGCCACCTGGGATCAAACCAGGGACTTTATATTGGCGGATATTGATGCCGCCGCCGCAGTACTGCCCAAAACCTACGCCAATAGCGCTGATGAAGGCAAGGCTACATTGGGGGCGGCACTCGCGCTTAAATCACGCTTGCTGTTATATGCCGCAAGCCCTACCTATAACACCGCTAATGATATGAGCCGCTGGCAGGAGGCTGCCGATGCCGCTAAGGCGGTAATGGATCTGGGCGTATACTCATTATATGGCAATTCAACCACTTACAATACAATTTTCACTGATTTTTTTAACAGCGAAGTGATTTTTGCACGTGTGTTCAGTTCAACAGTTCAGGAAGATAGGTATAACACGTTGTACCGTGACCTTAGCCCCAACGGCTATAATGGCTATAGTGCCTATAATGTATTGGAACAGATGGTAGAGGATTTTGATATGGCCGACGGCACACCTTTTGCCTGGAGCAGTAACCCTACTGCAAACCCATATCTTAACCGCGACCCGCGCTTTTATGCAGATATACTTTTCAATGGTGCACCTTTCCAGGGCCGTGGAGCCCAGTTTTATGAGGGTGGGCTTGATTCCAAAGAAAGCGCCTTGTCGCCCTGGAATGCCTCAAAAACTGGTTATACTTCTAGGAAAATGGTTGACGCCAGTTATAACTTTAACATTGAGCCATATAGCTCCTGCCAATGGGTTGCGTTCAGGCTTGGTGAAATTTACCTGAATTATGCGGAAGCGGAAGCCGAACTGGGAAATAGCGCTGAAGCATTAACCTACCTGAATAAGATCAGGGAAAGAGCGGGAATGCCTGATGTAGCAGGATCAGGGTCTGCATTAATCGACCTTATCCGCCATGAAAGAAGGATAGAATTATGTTTTGAGGGCCACCGCTATTTTGACCTACGCCGATGGGGAATTGCCCAAATTGGTTCGAATGTTGCATTGGGTATCATTATTACGCCTACATCTTCGGCAAATACTTCGTTTACCTATAAAGTAGATACCGTGCAAAAAAGAGTTTGGCTGCCGGCCTCTTATTTATATCCTATCCCACGAAAAGAGACTGAGATCAATCCGAATATAAAGCAAAATCCGGGTTATAATTAATGGGGAAACTCATAAAAAGGCAGCAAAGTAGCTGCCTTTTTTTTCTTACTTTGGCTAAAAATCAGTACCTGCTATGGATGGAATTTTTAAGGAAATAAAAAAGTTGGCCGATGTTCCCTCTTATTCAAAGCATGATAGGTTTGTTCAGGGAATTATCAATGCGATAGACGAAAAAATAATCGGGAAGGATGAAATACTGCCTTCTGTGAACAGGCTCATAAAAGAACTTGGATTTTCGCGGGAAACGATCATTAAGGGATATAAGGACTTGATCAGCAGGGGCATTGTGGAATCGAAAAACCGGCATGGCTATTTTGTAGGTAATGGTAATACAGATCAAACTTTAAAGGTAGCGTTGATAATGTATAACCTTGACACATTCGAGGAACAATTTTATCGCAATTTCCGTCACGAATTAGGGCAAAATGTTCATTTGAGTACCTATTTTCATCATGGTGATATTGAAATTTTTGAAACGATCCTTTCCCAGATAAGAGGAAAATATGGCATGTATGTAGTGGCGCCCATACCGAATATTAAAACAAGGGAACTTCTGGAGGCAATTCCACGGAATAAGTTATTGATGTTTGACAGGTTTGAAAAACTGGATGGTGATTTTAATCATATTACCCAGGAATTTGGCCGGTCATCTTACGAAGTGTTTTCAAAGCTTGCAACCAAAATAAAGCAGTTTGATGAATTTATATTTTATCATTCCGAAGATTCCCTTGACCCTGAAGAGATCGTTAGGTCTTTTAAACATTTCCTGGCTGATTTTAATGTAAAAGGAAGGATCATAAGCGAATATAGACCCGGCTCGGTTGAAAAGGGAAAGGTTTACTTTACACTTGATAACTTTGCATTATGGCAAATAATGCGCGATGCAAAAAGCAAAAAACTTAAGCCGGGAAAAGACCTCGGTGTGCTTTCCCATAATGACGAGCCTGCCAAGGAAATAATCGGCATCACCACCTTCTCGGCTGATTTCTCTAACATGGGTACAATGGCCGGCCACGCTATCCTAAATAAAGAAAAAATACAATTAACGGTGCCAATGCTTTTATTCGAAAGGCTTTCGCTTTAAAACGTCACATGAATTGGCTAATCATAAGCAGCTTCTTTTTTTTTACGGGGATCGTAGCTTTTATCTCCTGGTATAAATCCAGGAAAACTAAGCTCAATACGTTAAGCGGCTTATTTTTAGCAGACCGGAGCCTTGGGTTTTTATTGGTAGGCGCGGGTTTATTGTTTACCAATATCAATACAGCCACCATTTTAGGCGAGAATGAGCTGTCATATACTCATAATATGACGGTTATGGCCTGGGGTATCACCTCGGTACTGGCCATGTTGTTGGTTTCAGAATTTTTGATGCCGTTATATATTAAACTGGGAATATCTACCACCCCCGATTACCTCACGGCACGGTACGATCAAAGTGTTGGCAAAATTGTATCTGTTATTTTCCTGGTAAGTTATGTTGCAAATTTGTTGCCCTCGGTATTATACAGTGGTGCAGTAGCATTTAATGGCCTTTTTCACTTTTCAGATGCCTGGCATACTGATTATTGGACAACTATCTGGATATTGATCTGGATAATGGGAACATTCGGGTGCCTTTATGCCATGATCGGCGGCTTAAAAGCCATTACTGTATCAGATACCCTACTGGGCTTGGGCATTTTCGCAGGCGGACTTTTGCTGCCTGTTTTTGGATTGAAGTATCTTGGCCATGGAGATATATTGCAGGGTTTACATATCTTACTAACCAAAAATACGCAGCATTTAAATAGTATCGGGTCGTCTTCCGATCCGATTCCTTTCAGTACCCTGTTCACCGGTATGTTATTGGTGAACCTATATTATTGGGGTACTGAGCAATATATAGTGCAACAGGTACTTGCTTCAAAAGACTTGAAGAATTGCCAGAAAGGGATAGCCGTTGCCTGTGTGGGTAAATTGCTCTCCCCTTTGCTGTTGAATGTGCCCGGGCTTATAGCCGTGCATATCTTTACTCATTTACACAATTCAGCCGAGGTGTTTCCAAAATTAGATAGCCTGGTGTCACCTCCTTTTATAGCAGGTTATATAGCGGCCGTTGTTTTTGGTGCTGCCTTAACAACTTTCAATGCGGGCCTAAATAGTTCAAGTACACTTTTTGTATTAAATATTTATAAGCCATGGCACGAAAAGCGTTCGAGGCAATTAAATGAAAAGCAACTGATCCGCACGGCAAAACGATTCGAGATCATGGTTTGCTTACTGGCCATGTTTATTGCACCCTTTATTGTTTTTGTTAAAAATGGCTTTTATACTTATGTGCAAACGGTAAATGGCTTTTTTAATGTGCCCATTTTTACCATTATGTTTATGGGGATCATCACAAAACGGGTGCCCTCAATTGCGGCAAAGGTGGGTCTGGTGTTTTTTATCACGGCATACGCATTTACACAGCTGGTATATGATTTTCATCTTCATTTTCTTCATATACTGGCTATCCTGTTCCTGGTTACATGCGGTGTGATGTTTATTATCGGGAAAATTTATCCTATGCCTAAACCTTACGTATTGAAGTTGAATAACTTAGTAAATGTAGAGCCATGGAAAAACAGGCATATTTATACCGGTATCCTGATAGCATTGATGATTCTTATGTTTATCATTTTTTCTCCGCTTGTATTGGCAAAATAAATTTGTACAGTAAAATGATTTTTTCTATTTTTATAGAATAGAACAGAATAGACCTATAAATAATATTTTTAATCTTTGATTTTGTATAAGGCTTCCTTATTGGCCTTATATATCATTTTTGAATAAATATTAAGGGCTTTTAATAATTACATAACCAGGGTATTTTATGCGATCGCTGCTTTCATTAAAGAAACAGAAACTTTTTTTAGCTTCCGTATTATTCGGTTGTTCATTTTCCAGTGTTTCAGCACAGGAAAAGAGCGTTACGTTCACTTCGACCGATAAAAAATTAGAGGTTGCCTTCAAATGGGCTAAGGATATGGCCTTACATTATAAGGGAAAACCTGGTGATCCGGTTGGGCCATGGTATGAATCGGCGCTCCCGCCCAGGTCTGCATTTTGTATGCGCGATGTATCCCATCAATGTATTGGCGGCGAGATATTGGGCCTAAGTCGCGAGAATAGTAACATGGTGAATTTATTTGTCAGCAATATCAGCGCTTCAAAAAACTGGTGTACTTACTGGGAAATGAATAAATGGGCAAAACCTGCACCTGAAGACTACCGTAGCGACAAAGAGTTTTGGTATAACCTGCCTGCGAATTTCGATGTGTTGAGTGCTTCGTGGAGATTGTATTTATGGACGGGAGACAGGCATTATATTGATGACCCGGCTTTTACCCGGTTCCGGGAGAAATCAGTCACTGATTATATCACAAGCTGGATGTTATATCCTGATTCATTGCTTACCCGGCCCGCTCATCCCAATGCTCCCATCCCTTATAATGAAAGCGATTCCTTTGATCGTTGCCGGGGACTTCCCTCATACTCAGAAGGTGTGCCCAATTTAAAAATGGGGGCAGATCTGGTTGCCGCTCTTTACAGGGGCCTGACCACCTATGGATTGATCTGCAAGGAAAAAGGTGATAACAAGAAAGCAGCGTTGTATTTCCATAAGGCTGAACGCTACCAGCAATTGCTCGACAGTATTTGGTGGGATAAAACCGACCAGCGTTACTATACTTACTACAGTAACGACAATAAATTTGGAAAACAGGAGGGAGAAACATTCCTGCTTTGGTTCGATGCTTTGAAGGATACTTCAAGAATAAATAGGACTTTGACACATCTCGCTTCCCGCGACTGGAATGTAGAAAATACTTCTTATCTCCCTTTGATCTTTTATCAAAATGGCCGCTGGGACCAGGCAAGAAATTACATCCTTTATTTGGCGGACCCTTCCACATCCAGGAGGGAATACCCTGAAGTTTCCTTTGGTGTCATTGAGGCCTTTGTTCAGGGGCTAATGGGTATTAGCCCTGATGCGCGAACCGGCACCATTAGCACCATTTATAAAACGAATAGCACAAATAAGGCCGCGATAAATGATCTGCCGGTACTTCATACAACAGTGGCGGTTACCCACATCGATCACCGCCAATCTGTTATGACCAACACCGGAACGAATGCCTTTAAATGGAAGGCCATGTTTTATGGGGCTTATAAAAAGGCATTTGTCAATAATGTATTAACGCCTGTAAAAAAAGAGACAGACCACCAGGGGTGTGAAATTTCTTTTGTAATAACACAGGTGCCGCCCGGCAGAAAAGTAAATATCCGGGTTGAAAACTAATCATATAAAGCTAATTTGAATTAATTTAATGGGAGCCTATAAATACAAATGTTTTTTTACAGTACTTTTTGTTTTAACACAACACATATTATTTGCGCAGCAAATAGTTCTGCCTCAACAAACTGATAGATGGACTATTCAACATGACGGAAGCATCATCTGGAATATAAAAGATAACCTTCCTCATGCAGATCATATTGAGATGTCGGGTGAAAAAGTGTCCCTATGGATATCATATCGAATCGACACACCCGGAGTAGCAAAAATTATTCGCACTGTGGTTTTTCCAACATTCCGAATGCTCCCCGATGATACCAGAAGCAATATTGCCTACACATTCCAGGATGATGAGTTGCCGCGAATTTATATTGATAACAATTTACTGAAAGTTGGTAGTACAGAAAATTCAGCAGGTAATGGGATGATGGTCAAGGTTAAAAACATCACCCAACATGGAATAATGAATATTTCAGCCCAGGCCGGGGATCAGGCAGCTATAAGCATTGAGCGCAGCTTTTTTCCTTCAGTCGATATGCCCCTTGCTATAGAAAAGTTTAAATTTACCAATAACAGTGGCAAACCGGTAACCGTGTCGATGGAGCATTTAAAACAGGAGGTAACAACCGATACCGTTCGAAGTAAATTATCACCCCACACGGTCATCATGGAAACGTTGAATGATGGCCATCGTGTATTAGAACCGGACAAATCGACTACATTTTATATTTGTTATCTGGCTACTGATCACCCCGAAGTGCCAATTTCAATTGATCCTGAAGCAGAAGAAAATGCAAGGGTACAACGGCTCGCCGAAATTCAGTCGCCATTACAATTGGAAACCCCCGACAGCATTTTAAATACCGCTTTTGCCTTTGCAAAAATACGAGCGACAGAAAGCATATTTAAAACCAAGGGGGGCTATATGCACAGCCCCGGCGGCCTTACTTATTATGCAGCTATATGGGCTAACGACCAGGCAGAATACATCAGCCCATTTTTTGCGTTTTCGGGGGATAGGTTGGGCATTTTATCGGCAATGAATTGTTATCGGCTATTTGCACGGTATATGAACCCCGGGTACGATCCATTACCAAGTTCAATAGTGGCTGAAGGCGATACGGTATGGAAAGGAGCGGGTGACCGTGGCGACCAGGCCATGATCGCCTACGGAGCTTCAAGATATGCGCTGGCGTATGGCAATGCCGATTCTGCCAAAAAATTATGGCCCTTAATAAGCTGGTGCCTTGAATACAGCCGGAGACACATCGACAAGAATGGGGTAGTCGAATCAAAAAGCGATGAACTGGAAGGAAGGTTCCCTTCAGGCAAGGCAAATCTTTCTACAAATTGTTTATACTATGATGCTTTAATTTCAGCTGCATATCTTAGTAAACAATTACAGCTGCCAATGAATCAAAGTAATAAGTATGAAGAGCAGGCTAAAATACTTAAAAGTAATATCGAAAAATATTTCAGCGCCAACGTGGCCGGTTTCGAAACTTATAGATATTATGAAACTAACAATGTTTTACGGGCCTGGATCTGTATGCCTTTAGCTATGGGGATCTATGACCGTAGCGCGGGTACCATCGATGCTTTATTTTCGCCCAAACTCTGGACAGCCGATGGCCTGGCAACACAAGCCGGGGAATCCACTTTTTGGGATCGGTCGACGTTGTATGCGCTTCGCGGTGTGTTGCAGGCCGGGGCAACGGAAAGGGCCATAACTTTTCTGAAATATTATTCGCGCCGTAGGTTGTTGGGAGAGCATGTCCCTTACCCGGTCGAAGCTTATCCGGAAGGTAACCAAAGACAACTTTCTGCGGAAAGCGGCTTATATTGCAGGATATTTACTGAGGGGTTGTTTGGCATAAGGCCTACGGGATTTAAAACCTTTAATTGCAGTCCCCGGTTACCTAAAGAATGGGATCACATGGCATTAAATAACATTCACTCATTCGGTTCTGTATTCGACCTGAAAATATCACGGGAAAAGAGCGGAGAAATAATGATCAGGGTTTTAAAAGGATTGGATAAGCGTAGCTATAAACTTAAAGATGGGGAAACGGCTCATATCCAATTATAAACAAAGTTCAACAGGCTGTTTCATGAATAAAAGACTATTTATTTTATTGAGTATACTGATGCTTAGCTACAGCAAAAGTATGCTTTATGCCCAGGAGCTGACAATCTACCCTTCATTTGCTGTTCGTAAAAGCGCCCCTGTAAATACCACTTATTATATCGACCCAATAAAAGGAAACGACAATAATATCGGCCGGGCTATCCATAAACCATGGAAAACGTTTATGCCAGCTAACCGGTTAAGATTTTCGGCAGGTGATAAGCTGGTAATATTAAAACCAGGGCAATTCCGACAATCATTAGTCATCATGGCTAAGGGCAATAGCCGGTTTCCGGTCACGATTACCTTTGCTCCGGGCCGGTATGATTTCTTCCCCGATAGCTCTTTTAAAACGAAGTTTGATATTTCGAATACAAACGATGCCCCTGATTCATTAAAAGCCATCGCCATTTATTTCTTGAATTCCAAGTTTGTGAACCTACAGGCAAGTAGGGCGAAGATAGTGCTTAGGGGAAAAATGATAGAAACTTGTGTTGACAGATCTGAAAATATAAATATTCATGGGATAAGTTACGACTACCAACGGCCAACAGTTTCCGAATTAAAGGTCACTCACATAGGCGATTATTATGCTGATTTGCAAATAAATCCAGATTCAAAATATCTTATCCGGGATAGCACACTAACCTGGATAGGGGAAGGCTGGCATTATCAGCCGGGGTGGTACTGGCAGGTTTTTGATCCCAAAACCGGGAGCCTTTCAAGACAAAGTATAAATTTGGATAAAGTTAAATTTGTAAAGGATAGCGATGGCGTTGTGAAGGCCTTTTTTGCACAGAACCCTGGTTTTAAAACTGGTTTGATCTATCAAACCCGCGATGTAACAAGAGATTGCGCTGGTATTTTTATGCGGCGGAGCAAAAACATTTCACTGAGAAATATCCGCATCTACTTTATGCATGGTATGGGTGTTGTTTCCCAATTTTGTGAAAATATCAAAATGGATTCGCTGGTAGTAAAGCCAGATGAAAGATCTGGTCGAACTTGTTCTGCATGGGCGGATATACTTCATTTTTCAGGATGCCGGGGACTTATTGATATCAATCATTGTTTTCTGTCTGCGGCAAACGATGATGCCATTAACGTGCATGGCACATACCTGAAAGTCATAGAAAAGGTATCATCAAATCAGATCAAGGTAAGGTTTATGCACGAACAGACATATGGATTTGATGCGTTCGCCATAGGTGATGGCATCGATTTTATAAATACCAAAACTTTGCTGCCATTTGAAAACAATACCGTTGTAAGTGTGGAAAAACTAGATAGCAAGGATGTTCTGTTAACGCTAAAAAAAGCAGTTGTAGCAAATTCACTTGCCGATGCCGTAGTGGAAAACACTACCTGGACACCACGGGTTTGGATCCATAATACCACTTTGGATAGGATACCAACACGTGGCATTTTAATTACCACACGCCGTAAGGCAGTTATCGAAAATTGCACTTTTCAGCATATTAATATGAGTGGTATCCTCGTAGCAGATGATGCGAATAGCTGGTTCGAATCGGGTATGGTTCGGGATCTTACTATACGAAAGAATAATTTTATGGAATGTGGTGAACCTGTGATTAATATCCACCCGGAAAATAAAGTCTACAAAGGCGCTGTGCATAACAACATCAGCATACAGAACAATTTATTTGTATTGAAAGATAAAAAGGCATTGGCTGCGGAAAGCGCTTCCGGAATAGTTTTTTCCGACAACAAAATCATATTGAAAAAAATGGCAAAACTGGATGATTTGGTAGAACTAAATAATTGCAGAAAGGTTTATTTTTCAAATAACAAGGTGTTATTGAAATAAGAAATATAGAACGTTTATCATTTAAAATGTACTATTATTAGCCGACCATAAAATTAAAAAGATGAAATACGCATTAGTTCTGCTATTCTCCCTTTGTATTACCGCTGCCAAAGCTGTAAACATAAAACCCGATACCGTAGTTAGCGGTGCCGCTGTGCCCGCCGAAATTGAGGATCCCCGGTGCATTGGTATTAACAAAGAACCTGCTCACGCAACATTAATGCCCTATGCAAATTTGCAGGAAGCCTTAAGAGCTGATCGGCATAAATCCAGCTTTTATCGCAGTTTAAACGGATCATGGAAATTTAATTGGGTATCGTGGCCGCAACAGCGCCCGGTTGATTTTTATAAAACCTCGTATAATGTTTCAGGTTGGAAGGATATAAAAGTTCCATCAAACTGGCAGGTTGAGGGTTATGGTACCCCTTATTACAGCAACTTTACCTACATCTTTAAAAAAGACTTTCCGCATGTAATGAGCGAGCCTCCAAAAAATTGGACGGCTTACAAAGAGCGTAACCCGGTAGGCAGCTATAGGCGCGATTTTACCGTGCCTGCAAACTGGAACGGTCGCCGCATCTTTATCACTTTTGATGGGGTTGATGCAGGTTTCTTTATTTGGGTAAACGGGCAAAAAGTTGGCTATAGTGTAAACAGCCGTAATGCGGCTGAGTTTGATATAACAAAATACGTAAAGCCAGGTGTAAATATGGTAGCTGCCGAGGTTTACCGCTTTACCACCGGCAGTTATTTGGAGGACCAGGATCAATGGCGACTAAGCGGCATATTCCGCAATGTTACCCTCTGGAGCACCCCACAGGAACATATCAGAGATTACTTTATCAAAACCAACCTTGATAAGCAATACAAAAATGCAGTTGTTGAAGTAAGCGCTAAAATAAAAAACTATGGTAGCAGCCCGGTAAAGGCAGCCCAACTGGTTGCCACATTATATAATGGCGGTACAGTTGTAAAGGGAAGCCTGAATAATATACCAGCGTTAAAACCCGGCGAGGAAGTGACCGTAAATGTGAGTTTCCCGGTTAGTAACCCTCAAAAGTGGACGGCTGAAACTCCTAAATTATATACCACCGTACTTTCTATTAAAAATAGCAGCAGCACAGTTGAAACCATATCATCACGCACAGGGTTCCGCACCATCGAAATAAAGGGCAGGATATTTACCATCAACGGCGTACGTATAAAACTGAAGGGGGTGAACCGGCATGAGAATTGGCCGGATGATGGTCATGCAATTACTGAGGCGCAGATGATAAGGGATATTGTGCTCATTAAACAAGCTAATTGCAACCATGTACGCACCTGCCACTATTCCGACGACCCGAGATGGTATGAATTGTGCGACCAATATGGTATTTACCTGGTGGCCGAAGCAAACCTGGAGTGCCACGGTGCCTGGGATGAATTTAATGAAGACCCACGGATGAAAGATGCTATTATTGATCGCAATGTGGCCAATGTGCAAAGCTTTAAAAATCATCCGTCGGTAATCATATGGTCGTTAGGTAACGAGTGCGGCAGTGGCGGCTCCAATTTCAGGGCGGCATTAGCAACAATAAAAAAACTCGACCCCTCAAGGCCTACGCATTACCAGGGCTTTGGAGTTGGCGAAAAGAACCCGGCTGATATTGAAAGCGATATGTACACCAGCCTGCAGGATGTAGAAAATTATGCCAAAGGCGACAAGCTTACCAAGCCGTTTTATTTGTGCGAATATGCCCACACCATGTTCAATTCAATGGGCTCGGTTGATGAGTATAATGCATTATTTGATAAATATCCAACGCTGTTAGGTGGCTGTATTTGGGAGTGGCAGGACCAGGGCATTTACAATAACCGAGATCCGAAGCACCCGATAATAGCCTACGGCGGCGGTTTTGGCGAATATCCAAACGATCATTACTTTATCCATAAAGGGGTGGTGTTTTCAGACCGGTCGCCTAAGCCACAATATCCCGCATTAAAGCATGCCTACCAATGGATAGGTATAACCGGCAAGGATCTGAAAAAAGGTGTTATAACCATCACCAACCGGTACCAGTTCATCAACCTTGATGGTTTTACCGGCAACTGGCAACTAAGCGAAAACGGGACGGCCATTTCATCGGGCAAATTTGATATTGGAGAAATAGGACCCGGGGCCAATAAGAATATTAAAGTGCCTTACAAAATTACCCATCCAAAGCCCGGGGCTGAGTATTTTTTACGTATATCATTTACCAGCAATGCTGATAAATTGTGGGCCAAAAAAGGCTTTGAAGTTGCGGCCCAGCAGTTTGAATTGCCGGTAGCAGTACCTGCATTGGCTGCTGACCCAAAAGAACAACAAGCGCTAAAATTATCCGGGTCGGGCGATGTTATAAAGATAAAAGGCAAAGACTTCAAAATAGAGTTTGATAAAAAGACAGGTACATTTTCAAAGCTGGAAAAAAACGGGAAAGATGTGTTGTTGGCCAATGGCGGCCCAATGCTGCATTTGTGGCGCGCGCCGCATCGCAATGATGATATGTGGGCCGATGAAGGCTGGGTTAAATACGGTATCAAAACGCTTAGCTGGGTTGCAGATAGTATTACCGTGCAGCAGCCTGCTCCCGGTAAAATAATTATAAGCGCAAAATTAACGGGCACAGGGAAACAGGGATTTATAGCCTACCACAAGGTTGTTTACACCGTATTGGGCAATGGTATGATAAAAGCTGATAATGATGTATCCTTTAGTGATCCTGCAGTTGTACTTGCCCGTTTAGGTGTACGTATGTTCCTTAAAAAGGATATGGACCAGTTCAGTTACTTTGGAAGGGGGCCTATGGAGAACTATGCTGACAGGAAGAGCGCCTTTGACATAGGTGTTTATTCAAGTACAGTACTACAGCAGGTAACACCATATGAAAAACCTATGGAAAACGGGAACCATGAAGATGTGCGATGGGCTGAACTTAAGGCTAATGATGGCGCATCATTAACGGTAAAAAAAGGAAGCGGATCGGTATTACAGGTTTCGGCACAGCCTTATAGTGATGAACAAATGGAACCGGTTGAGTATAGAATAGATATGCCTAAAAGCAATGCCACAGTGTTATGTATAAGCCATCAAACTTTGGGTGTTGGTTCAAATTCATGCGGGCCGCGCCCCATGGAAAAATATACAGTATATGCTAAACCGGTGCGTTTTTCCTATGAATTGCAATTGTAGGGGATATTTATCCAATATAGCTCAAAAAGATTTTTAGTATGAGATTTATCAGAAACGGTTTCATTTTTGCCGCGATCATCCTGTTTAATAGCAATACATATTGTCAACCCAAAAGGGCGAAAACAATAAAACAAGAGGTTGATTATGTCGACCCGCTTATAGGTACTGCTTTTGCCGGGTTTGCCAAAGGATTAGACGGTGGTGGCACCATGCCTTGTGTAAATGTGCCCTTTGCCATGACCAACTTTGTGGCACAAACTGGTGAGAATAAAATGAGCCGCATGGTTTACCAATACGAGGATAATTCGGTTATAGGCTTTACGGCTACTCATCAGCCCACAGTGTGGATGGGAGATTATGGCTACGTTTCTGTTATGCCACAAATAGGTGAGCTGAAGGTTTTGCCGGAAGAGCGTAAATTAGCTTTTGACCATAAGGATGAAATATCCCGGCCTTATTATTATTCAGTTAAGCTAAATGCGGGTAATAACGAAAAGATAAAGGGAGAGATAGCAGGGGATAACACCTGCGGGATGTTCCGGTTTACATTTCCCAAATCAGATGAGGCTCATTTAATTATACAGGGAATAAATTTGAATCCCCTGCTTGCTGATTCGGCTAATGATTATACAGCAAGGATAAAAAGTTTAAGGGGCTATGTGCATATCGATACTATCCATAATGAAATAACCGGCTACAACCCCGACAGGCAATCGGCCCAGCTTGGCCCTGTGCTTAAAAATTTTAAGGGCTATTTTGTGATCAGGTTCAGCAAAAAAATAAGCACTTATGGCACCTGGGACAAACAAATTATTAATAAAGGCAGCCAAAACCAATATGGCACACGAATGGGGGCTTACATTAGTTTTAAAACAAAAGCTAATGAAGAAATTAAAGTTATTGTAGCTACTTCATTCATTAGTATAAAACAGGCAAAGCTTAATTTACAAAAGGAAATTACAGGCTGGGATTTTGAGAAACTTGTAAAAACTACACGCGATGAATGGCAACAACAGTTAAAAGTGATAACCGTAAAGGATATAACCGACGATCAAAAAACCATCTTTTATACCGCCTTATTCCATACGATGTTATTTCCGAGGCAATTTTCTGAATATGGAAAATACTACAGCGCGTTTGACGATAAGATACACAACGGCACCTCCTATAATGATTATTCGCTTTGGGATACCTTCAGGGCATTACATCCTTTGCTGATACTGACCCAACCGCAACGGGTTAACGGTATGGTGCAATCGCTGCTGCAAATGTACCAGCAGGGTGGTTGGATGCCAATGTGGCCAAATCCTACCTATACTAATATTATGATCAGCACGCATGCCGATGCAGTTGTTGCCGATGCCTATGTAAAAGGCTTTCGGGGTTTTGATCTTAATTTGGCATACCAGGCTGTCCATAAGGATGCCTTTACTGCGCCAGACGGCGATACCTATAAAAGGTGGGGCGATCGTGACCGCTGGACAAGCTTTGAAGCCAGGGGCGGGCTAACTTATTATCATAAATTAGGTTATGTACCGGTTGATAGAACCAACGAATCTGTGTCGCGAACTATTGAATATTCCGTTGATGATTATTGCGTGGCACAAATGGCAAAGGGAATGGGCAGAGAAGATGACTACAAAAAAACTATCTCGTGGAGTAAGAATTATAAAAATGTGTATAACACCCAAACCGGGTTCATGGCACCCCGCAATTATAATGGCCAATGGGCATCAAACCCGAATGCCGGGTTTACGGAAGGAACCAAGTGGACCTATACCTTTGGGGCCATGCACGATATACCGGGTATGATAAAGATGATGGGTGGAAACAAAGAGTTTGGTGAAAAACTAGGACGGAATTTTGATGAAGGCCATTATCGTGCGGACAATGAGCCGGGGCACCATTATTTGTATCTTTTTAATTATTGCAACATGCCATGGCGGACACAGGAACTTGTGCGGGAGCATACGTCATCTGAAAACTTCAGGAATGATCCTGTGGGCATTAATGGCAATGATGATTGCGGGCAAACTTCAGCCTGGTACATTTTCAACGTAATGGGTTTTTATCCTGTGTCGCCGGCATCGGGGTATTACAGCATTGGGGCACCGCAACTGCCTTTTGTTAAACTGCATTTAATAAACGGGAATACACTTACCATTAAAGCTATAGGGCTTTCCCCTGAAAATAAATATGTTAAGCAGGTAAGCTTTAATGGCATACCTATAACAAATTGGCTTATTGCGCACAGTGAAATCAGTAAAGGGGGGGAATTGACTTTTAAGATGTGCAATACACCGCAAAAAAATGCTGGGGCATTATGATGATCAGCGGGTTGACTCTCTTGGAATTATAGTTGACCTGAGTACAATGGTTTCTTTTGGTTCGAAGTGTTTTTTATCAAGCATTTTGAAAAGGATCTCCGCTGCTTTTTGTCCGATCTCTGCCGCAGGTTGGGTAACCGTTGACAAAGGCGGATCTAATAGTTGGGCGGTTTTAAGGTTTGAAAAGCTTATGATCTTTATATCGCCGGGGATATTGATGTTCAATTGTTTGCATGCACTGTAACAGGGAAGCGCCATTTCTTCAATTGACGAGATAATGCCATCCGGTTTTTCAGAGGTCAATAAATTTTTAATGTTAGCGTAATCCTCATCTTCATTTTCAATATGGGTGATTATCAACTGCTCATCATATAGTATATTATTATCCTTTAAGGCGTTAACATACCCGGCCATTCGCCTTTTACCAGTAATTAAATTGTTTAGGGCAAACAAATAAGCTATTCTTTGGCAACCAGCCTCAATTAAATGTTGGGTAGCCTGGTAACTGCTTTCGTAATCGTCAGTTGTAATGTTAACGGCGTCTATTTCGTCATACATCCTGTCGAAAAAAACAATAGGAATGTTTTTAATTAATTCAGTAAAAGGGGTATTATCAATGGTCGAACTGGATATAGAGATCAATATGCCATCAACCCGGCCGTTTAGTAGCCTGTTTATAAAAGCTATCTCCATATCGCTGTTATCATGCGTTTGATAGATCAGTACATGATAATCGCGCTGCCGAGCTATTTTTTCTATACCATTTATGGCCAGCGAAAAAAAGCTATTGGCAACCTGCGGAATAATAACAGCTATGGTTTTACTTTTATGGCTGCGTAAATTACTTGCGGATGGGTTTGGCTCGTAATTCAACTTTTTTGCCAGTTCCCATACCCTTTCCTTTGTCTCTTTGCTAATTTCATGGCTATCGTTAAGTGCCCTTGAAACAGACGCGGGAGAGAGGTTTAATTCCTCGGCAAGCTTCTTGATATTTATATAACCCATTTGCAATACAAGTTAATGTTTATAAAGCGTCAATTAAAAAAATCTACGTAAACGTTTACGTAAATAAATCCTTGATATAGTTAAAGTTGATCACAAATTATCTCGAAATTTAATTACCAATTTATAATAATCACAGTAGTAATTATAGCCGTAAGGTTTTGATGGCAAAAAGGGGAGAGTAATTCCTTCAACTTAAAAAAACAGAATTTTGATCATAAAATAATAGTTATGCAAAGTGTAAGTAAGAATGAAATGGCGCCGCTTACGAGCCTGGACGTTTGGGAGGATGATGTATTACAAAGATACCCCGAAGCAGGAACCGCCAAAAGTAAAGAGGCGTTCAGAAATTATGATAGTCCTGAAATTGACGGTGTAAGGGAATTTTACAGGCTGAACCATACCTACCAAACTTATGATAACGTGTTGGCAAAAAAGGCCAATTTCCTGAAATTCGATAAAAAGGAAATGCCTTGGTGGCTGGCTATGGAATATTTGAACACCCTGGTTGATGAATCGGACCCCGACACATCTCTGGATCAGCTGCAACATTTGTTACAAACATCGGAAGCTATACGCGCCGATGGCCATCCGGATTGGTTTATATTAACAGGGTTTATACATGATTTGGGTAAAGTGCTTTGTTTATTCGGCGAGCCGCAATGGAATGTGGTAGGCGACTCCTTCCCCGTAGGGTGTAAATTTTCGGATAAAATTGTATACCCGGAGTTTTTTGCTGCAAACCCCGATAGTTATGATGAAAGGTACAATACAAAATATGGCGTTTATTCGCACCAGTGCGGTTTGGATAATATCCACATGTCGTGGGGGCATGATGAATATCTTTATCATATAACAAAAGACTATCTTCCGGAACCGGCTTTGTATATGATACGGTATCATTCATTTTATGCGCAACACCGGGAAAACGCATATGATCATTTACTATCGGCCCATGATAAAAGCATGTTTAAATGGGTAGATAAATTCAACCCCTATGACCTCTATTCCAAAAGTTCAATACCACCTGTTGTTTCGCAATTGAAACCCTATTATGAGGATTTGATCGCTAAATACTTACCGCAAACGGTTAAATTGTAAGGTAGCAGGACAAAGATTCTTCAATGCCATGATTTATCAATTCGCGATGATTTGATAAAACAGATGGAGGTTAAATGTAGTATATTTTATTGCGCTTTGATTATTAGGTTGTTAATTTAATAACACCTGATTGATACATCATATCCCAAAACCATTTTAAACAGAAAAGGCGCATATATATGCGCCTTTTCTGTTTAAAACTTTAACCGTGATTTCGGTCTCTGTGATCCCTGTGATACAAAATTCGAACCGGTTTATTGAAGATTTAAAGAAAATTGCCGCTCTTAAACAAGATTAATTACTTAACTTTAACGGGTAGAAATCGAGCCGGAAAGCGGATTATTCTATCAATCACATGCATTAGGTGATGTAATTAATACATGCCAACTCTGGTGTGCTACGTACTTCATCAAAACGTACAGCATGCTTATCTCCGGCTTTTTTTAAAGGACGTTCTATCCTAAATTCATAACCGAACTCGTCTACCTCGAGAACTGTAACCGGAATAGCTTTGCGTCCTTCCCAGGAAATCCATGCCTTGTCGCCTGCGACAAAATTTTCGATTGTTCGTTTACTGTAGTGAAGGGGTTTAGCGTCGTTAACAAAAACAATTTTTCGTGGATCATGCTTTTTAACCGCAGATCTCACCGCCCGTTTTTGCGGATTAGGAGAACACTTTCTTTTAAGAAAAGCTTGATAGGTTTTCCATGCCCTTTCTAAAGCGTTCGTTGCACCCAATGGCGGGTCATTAAGCATTAAATAATTCTTATAGCTTTCTATATTATCATAAGAAGGCCATGTCCCGGTGCGATCTGCGAATCCGCGTTTATTTGCCAAATCACCAAGAGCTGAATCTCTGTTTTTTTGTTTAGCTAACCAGTCTGCAAAGTTAGGTTGGGGCTCTGGAATATTTGTAGCTACATTTAGGGATTGTGGACTACTAATTATCTTATAATAGACATCCCTCATTTTTACTATGGCTGCATCTAAGGTTTCGGCATCAACCGTATGATGATTTGCCAGTACATAGCCGATACGGCACGCCACCCGCTTAAGTCGGAACACGTCAACTACACCTCGTGTCACATTCCTCATTAATGATAGTGTAAGACTCGGCGAAACATATTCGCGGAAAACCACTATTGCCACTTCGTCATTATAAAATTCTAACTTAACCCCTTGCCTTTGAACCGCCTGGTCTCTAAAGTAAGCGGGTTTTGACTTCAAATTTCGGTCAGCAAGGGCTTTCCCCAATTCTTCCAAACTCGGCCATATTTTGTGTAAAATCCATTGCTCGTCATAAAGAGGTAGGTAAACACCTTCTGCTAGATCATCAGGTAATTTTTCCGGAAATCCTTTAAGTTCCTTGCGCCGTTCTTTAATTTGTGCCGTGGGCGTTAGAACGAGAATGTCAGCCTCTCTTAAGTTTGTAATCGGACATTTAGAGTCGGCCAACATAGCTGCGCGGGATGAATAACCCATGTAAGCAGCCACAAGTTCATGAGCATGTGATGATTTTATTTGAATCCCAAATTTAGATTCGGAAAATGAGCGCAGAGAATCCGCGCAACGTTTTGTGATTTCGAGTTGCATAGAAATTTTCTGTTAAAGGCTGGACTTTTATTCGTTGTCGAGAGTGTTTAAAGACAACCTATGCCAGCGGGTTTAACGAAAATCTGCTGTTTGTTAGGCTTGTCAGTAGTTGAATTAGCCTCGCGTTTCAGTCACTCACAACTGGGGCGCTCGATTCCTTTACCGAAATTAAAAGTAAAATTTGAGAAAAACAAGTGAGGTGTTTTTTTTCAGCTAGTTCAAAGCGTTAATCTATACAAAGAAAAGATCCGAATAAGATGTTCAGAACTTAGTTAGATTGCAGCTATTAGTTTTTAAGACAAATAACTAGCTTTCAATTTCCCGTCGAGCATCAAGGAGATATTTCAAGGCGATCTTCCTGATTTTTTCATACATCGTTTGGAAGGTGCTTAATGCTATAAATAAAGTTACCTTACCATTAATTCGTGTACTTTCAGGATCCATTACTGTATCGCTTATTTCAAATGTTGCCAACGCCATATCTTTTTTATCAGCTAACCAAGTTATGTTTGCCTCCATTTCATTAATCGAACGATCAAAGAAAAATTTTTCTTCTGAAAAATGTTCCTGGGTAAGCATATGACGCAGTAGCCCATCCCCATTTAATGAATAGTATGGACTAAGTTCTACAGTTAATGGCGTTGCTACCACGGTCATCACTCGATGTTCGGCCAATTCGCCATGTTTTTGAAAATCATTTTTATACCCAGTCAGTTCATGATAGCAAAAAGATTCAAATTCTTTCTTTTTTAATCTTATCGCGATGCCTAAACACTCGGAAAGAGTTGTGGATAGCGGCTGGGTTTTGTCCGCTAGGACACGTGCCAACTTTGCTAATTGATCATGAAATAGCTCCGCGCCTTTTTGTTCTACTTGCAAGGCTTCCAGCCATTTAGATATTGCTATCACTTCCCGGCCAGTAGCTTCAGCATTTGACGAACCACGTCGGATATAGATTTTGCCTATTTCTAAACCTTTGAGTTTAACGACCGGCGATAATGGCTCAGCATGAGGAAATACAGGAATTTCTATAACCCCAAAGCTTAGGCCTTGATATAGATATGTGTAGGATTTAAACTTAGCAGCCGGGGAAACTTTATCTTTGACCTTCTGCTGCAATATCGCATCGTCGGGAAAGTCCGAGACTCCTAAAAAATCCTTTTTGCCATTCGATTCCCCAATACCATACAAAATATAGGCGGTCTCGTCGCGGATAGTGTTTGAAAAGCTGAGAATATCTTTAACCAATTTGGCATCTTCTGTTTCTTTATTATTTATAAAGTTCAAAGGTGCCCTTTTAAAATCGAGCACATCGCTTTCGGGATTTTGCGTAAGAGTTTCGAATAAAGCGGCATCTATCATTTTACTAAGATAGGAATTTAGGAAGGTCGCTTAAAAGGAATACACTAAAGGATAGTCCCGGTGCTGTTAATTAATCTTTTAATAATAGACTGTCTGCCAATCTTTAGTGGATACAACAAATTGATTATATTTCTAATAGAAATAAGAATTAAATTTGCAGATTGTTCCTGCGCAAAATAGATTGCGCATTACAGTTCTTATTTTGCTTAAACTTATATTACTCCATGAACGAAGAAGTTTTTAGCTTAAAAGCACAGTATAAACTTATAAATCAGCGTTTTATTTCCAATGGTTGGATAACGGTATACCGGGGGCATCACGAAGAAGAGGAAGTAGATACTGGTATATATTGTTTACTGGTTAAACCGGAATATCTGGAAGAATACATGAAAAATAGTGACTGGGGTATTCATTGGGGAAGTGAGGGCCATCCGAGCATTATTACGCATTTTAGGGATGGTAGGTCAATAACAGAATATTTTCGGTTTGGAGAGGAAGGCTTGGAGCCATTTATTTACCCAAAATGGTTCACTCACGTTAAAGAACGTTATGTTGACGTTTCGCAGGAGTTTGTTAATTATTTTAAGCTATATGAAAAGACCACTTCTAAACAGAAGCGTAATTATTATTTCATAGATGATTCGGGCGATGCGGAGGAAGTAATTAACGTGAGTGAACGGGAAGTGCGCATCAAACAAAAATTTATGGTGGAATATTTAGCAGTGCGCAAGATCCATTTATCGCTCTGTTTTGATTTCATGGTCGTGACTGACCAAGTTGGCGCAGGCGCAGCGTACGTGGAAAAGGACGAGGATTTTGTTGGTGAAACATTTAATTATAACCATTTAATGCGTTTAGTGCCGGGAATAGGCAAAGGGAATTTCCAAAGTTGGATCATCGGCAAAACTCTCCTTAAATATGATCCGTCCAAAAGCAATAATTTTCATTTTGAAGTAGATGACGAGACGAACGAAAGTTTTATTATCGGATACAATGATGATGGTAGCGAAAAGTTAGTCCCCTGTCATTCGGAGGAGCACAAGTTCTTTACACCCGTTTTTTTCAAAAAGGAGGTGCTGAATAAATATTATGACCATCCCGAAAAATATAAAGTTGACGGCTTTCATATCAGTTCCAGCTTTATTACCTTAAAAATGGACAATAACCATGAAGATTACGTAATGGTGTTTTTGAATGACCTTAAAATGCTGCCACAACGAGAGCAGTTGCATTGGAAGCACCATAACATCGCGCCCCAACCAGGAATGGGTCTGAGCGGTGCTTATTATGATACAATGGTACTGGGTAATTGGGCACGAGACTCAGATTCAGCAGATGTACGATTTAAGGCGAAATATCTAACATTTAACAAGAAATGGTTCGATAAATTCGGTTGGCATTTTTATAAAGAACAGGTTGGAGCTGATCAAAAGCATTTCCATGCGTTGCATGTCCCCTCAGAAAACAGCGTGACCTCTTTCTCTGACCAGTTATTAATTTTGGTTAAACTGACCATCGATAGTCTGAATGAGGAGATGCTGGTAAAAGACTTGCCTAAAGTAGATAACGAAAAAGGAATAGCCAAACTGGAGCGTTTTCTGGATTATCATGGTTGCCGGATTGCAGATATGATTACTTTTCTGCGGAATTTACAAGACCTGCGTTCAGGTATGATAGCGCACCGGTTTAGCAGCTCCAACAAAAATTTAAAAAAGGCGGTGGCCTACTTTGGTCTCACCGAAGAGAAATACCAAGAGGTGGCTCTTGATATTTTCATTCAATCATTATATATCCTCAATACTTTGACCGCTTTGTTTTTAGACAAGGAAAAGGATGAAGATTAAGGTTGTTTAGTTTCTGCGCGTTCGATCAAATAAGCTTTTAGCCATTTGGGTTCCTTTCCTTGGTAAGTGAGTTCTTTCAGGACATCCCGAATTTCGTACTTGGCCAAGAATTGGCTGTCAGATAAAGCTGCTATTTGTTTCTGAGAGGCGGCCGCAAGAGAAGCGTCTGTGCTATCAGCAAGAATAGCTGATGTGTATAAAACAGGATAGGCGTTATTTTCAGATAATTCGACTTCACGAATATACTTGCTGAGGGCCATACTAAAGGGCTGGACATGTAGAGTGCCCTTGCAATAATAATGGATCAGCACAGCCACATTCACTCCTTGCGTAGTACCATCTTCAACCTCCTGCCAGGTCATGCCTTCATATAGCTTAGCTTTATTGAAAGCCTGTACCTCTTCATACACGGGAACTTCGTTTTTGATGAGCTCATCCCATTGTTCTTTCCAAAGTGAGGTACCCAAGAAGGCTGCGATGGCGCGGGCGCTGACTATCCGAATGGTGTCAATATCTTCGTAAATATCCTTAAGGTGGTTGAAAAAAGGTTTGAGTGGGTAAATAGCTGCTTTGGCTTCGTAAAGATTTTCCCTGCCATGCGCTATTGCGTTGCGGTGGTCTAGGAAACGTTCGATAAGCGCTTTGCTTTTAGGTTGCAGTAAACCAAGTTCCTGGAGCATGCGCAGAATCTTTGGTTTAACTGTTTTTTGGGCGCTTAGCGTCGCATGAATCAATTTGGCCAACTCAGCCTGGGTATTTTTGTTTTTAACGAAGAATATATTTTCTAGCACTTCGGTAGTAAAGTGTTGTACTTTCTCGTCGGTATCGTTATCGAGATGATCACTGTATTGGTCGCCGAGCAATTCAAGGATGTGAAAACATGCCAATATGGTTTCATCCTCGTACAGGTAACTGTCCTCACTCTCCTCTTCTAGGTAGCAAGCCTTGCGCCAGCGGTCGAGTAGTGAGTAAATAAGAATTTGATGATTTGCAGATAGCCCTTGCATTGCCTGAAGTATTTCTTTCAGTTCAGCAGAATGATTTTGGCCGCCCGAAATCAAAAGCGGTTCCTTCTCAGGATTAGTGGAACC
>Ga0207142_1017_pt1 | contig 34454 bp, 26 predicted proteins | sample Alteio_BWMinHeat_2_FD_153561 | JGI IMG/M metagenome (GOLD analysis project Ga0207142, IMG submission 153561) | Enriched cells from forest soil in Barre Woods Harvard Forest LTER site, Petersham, Massachusetts, United States -... | ecosystem: Environmental > Terrestrial > Soil > Temperate forest >... | reverse complement strand
GTTTGTTGTGCGATACGATAATGAATTGCGAATCTTTAGAAAACTCGCGGATAATGTTGTTGAATTTGTCAATATTAGTATCATCCAAAGGCGCATCCACCTCGTCAAAAATACAGAAGGGGGCGGGTTTCAATAAATACAGCGAAAAGAGGATGGCTGTAGCTGTCAATGTTTTCTCGCCACCTGACAGCTGATTGATGGATAGCGGGCGTTTTCCTTTTGGTTTGGCAATAATATCAATATCTGATTCCAGTGGATGTTCGGGGTCGGAGAGGATAAGGTCGCATGAATCTTCTTCGTTAAACAATGAACGGAAAACGGTGATAAAATTGTCGCGCACCTGAGTAAATGCCGACATAAATTTGCCTTTGGCAGTATCATCTATCTCCTGTATGGTAGCTAACAACGAAGCTTTTGCTTCGGCAAGGTCTTTCTTTTGCGATTGGATGAACTGGTAACGCTCATTCATTTCATTATAAGCCTCAACAGCCATGGGGTTTATCGCGCCGAAATCATCCATTTGTTTTTTTAGCTTTTCGGTTTTTTCGCGCAGGTCGTCTTCATTCTCATTCTGCGGTATTTCGGTGTCTATCAGTTCCTGTATGTCTACATTAAATTCAACAGAAAGGCGCTCTTTTAGTGCATTTAGTTCCAGTTTAAGGTTATTGCGTTCATCACGCAGCTCATTTTCAATAAATTGCGCGTTATCTTTTTTACGGCGCAGGTTGCTGATCTCGGTTTCTGTCTCGGTTATCTTGCCGCGCCATTCGTAGTATTCCTGTTCGGCTTGCTGCGTTGCTTTTTCCAATTCCTCCTTCTGCGCATACATCCCGATCAGGTCATCGTCAGAATTATCGGCTTGCTGCAGGTTTTCCTGAATGGCAACTTTTACTTTTTCCAGCTCGACATTATTTTGTTTGATGCGGTTCTCCAAAGTTTCTTTTTGGGCTTCGCGATAATCAAGGTCCTTCAGTAAGCCCGATACTTTATTCTGTTGCTGGTGGAAACGGATATTCTCCTGGTTGTAAGCGTTTGATTGCACCGAAACATGCTCATTTAACTCATTAAAAACAGACTGCTTGCTTATCAGCAGGTCGTTTTGAATTTGTTTCTGTGTTTTTAGCTCGGCAAGCTGCGGCTGCAGGGTAGCCATATCTTCCTTAATAGTACTTATTTTGCGGGCAATATCATCCTTACGATTAAGGCTGTTATTTATAAAGGTCTGATATTGTTCTTGCCGGGTTTTAACGGTGATCAGTTCTGTATTCAGGCGGTTAACATCTTGTAGCTTCTGCTTTATTTCTTCAGCTTTGCCCGATACTTTTAAGGCAGCCAGCTTATTTTGCTGTTCCTGCAACTGGTCTTTAAAATAATTTACACGCGTATCAAACTGCTTTATTTCTTTAGCTAAGTTTTCCAAATTTTTGGCGCGGCCGATACGTTTCCCCTCAAACAAACCTACCGAACCACCGGCCATGGTATGCTTTGATTTATTGAATTTGCCGCTTTTACCGATCAGCACCACGCCATCGGGAAGGACAGCGTTATTCAGCACCTGTTCGTTGCGGTCGTCAATTAAATACACGTCTTTTAACAGGTAATTGCAAAGGCTTTGGTAGTAAATATCAACATCAACCACGTCTAAAGCACGAATAGCGCCGACCCCCTCTAAATCTCCCCCGAGGGGGGAGACTTTATTTTCTGAAGCCTGCGTTTTGTAACTATCCAGCACAAAAAACTGCGCACGGCCCTTGGCGGAGCTGCTCAATAATTTAATAGCGGTGATAGCCTCATCATAATTATTCACCACGTAGTGGTTCATCAGTGGCTCAAGGTAGTTTTCAATGGCTACCCGGTATTCTTCGCGGCAAAACAAAATATCGCTGAATAGGGGCACATCCCTTGTCCAATCCGCATTCTTCTTTAAGAAACGGATGGATTCAGGGAACCCTTCCAGGTTATCGATCATGCTTTTGGTAAGATTGTATTCGTTTTGCTTGGCATCAAGCTTACGGCTATCGGCAATAATGCTTTCTTTTATGGTGCCCAATTCACCTTCGATAGCCGCGATCTGCTCCTGTACTTTTTTCTCAAAGTCGACCAATAACTGGTGTTCCTTATCCAGTGTTTCTACGCGTTCCTGTAACTCTGCTACTACCTCGTTAAAATGGGTTAGTTCCACCTCTTTATTGGTGGCGTCTTCCATGTTACGCTGGCTTTCCTGCTCCAGGGCCTGCTGTTGTATCTGGAATATTTCCAGGTCCTTTTCGGCTTTGTAAACCTGGTTTTGCAGTTTGTTATTATTGACGGTTATTTCGTTCAGTTCATTGCGTGCCGATGCTTGCTGCGCCCTTAATTCGTCGACCGTTAATTTTAGTTCGGCCAATTGCGCGGCTACAGTTTGCAGGTTCTCGTCTTCCTGTAGTTTTTCTTCGAGCAGTCGTTTTATGTTGTATTGAATATGATTAAGCTGGTTACGGTCGCGCTCAAGCTCTTCGTTCAATCGGGTTTCCTTATCCTGTTGGAATTTTAACTGCTCGTTCTTTATCTTCTTATCACTTTCGTAAGCCCGTATTTTGGCCACATACTCATTGGTGGCTTTTTGCTGTATGGAAAGGTTCTTTTCCTTATTCAGGCTATCAAGCTTGTTTTGCTGCAATAGGGCTTCGAGTGTATCGATCTGCGTGGCTATTCCCGAACGTTCGGCTTGTTGAGCCTGTTCTTTATCCTCGATCTTAGCCAGTGATTCGCTGAAAGACGCTATCCTGAAAGAAGCCAGTATAATGCTTAATGCTTTATACTGATCGCGGATACGGTAATAACGCTCGGTTTTCTTGGCCTGGTTCTCGAGTGTTTTGAGGTTCTTTTCTATCTCGAAAAGCAGGTCCTCAACACGCTCAAGGTCGGCCTCGGTATCTTTAAGTTTGCTGAAAGTTTGCTTTTTGCGGAGCTTATATTTGGATATGCCCGATGCTTCCTCGAACAGGTTACGGCGTGAACCTTCCTTGTTGGAGATGATCTCTTCGACCATTCTTAACTCTATAATAGCGTAAGAATCAGAGCCGATGCCGGTATCCAGGAAAAGATCGGTAATATCCTTTAAACGGCATTGCACATCATTCAAACGGTATTCGCTGTCGCCGTTGCGGTATAGCTTGCGGGTTAGCGTTACCTGCGAAAATTCAACAGGCAATATGTTTTTAGTGTTATCAAAGGTGAGCGATACTTCGGCAAGATTGGCGGGTTTGCGGCTCTTCGACCCGTTAAAAATAATGTTGTCCATTTTTTCGGAACGGAGCATACGGGTGCTTTGCTCGCCCAGTACCCAGCGAATGGAATCAACCACATTTGATTTTCCGCAGCCGTTGGGACCCACAATAGCGGTAACACCCTCATTAAAATTAATGGTGATCTTATCGCCAAAGCTTTTAAACCCCTTGATTTCTAAAGATGTAAGCTGCATTTAAATTGTCCCGGATCCGAAAATTCCGACCTTCAAATTAGTCATAAAAAAATGAAATCTCAAAATAAAGCTGAAAGCTAAAAGCAGAAAGACTAAAGCTTTTTTTATGTCTAACTTTTTGCTTTCGTCAAACTTTTCTAATCTTTGATAGTTAACGTTATCATAAAAAAGACACCATGAAAATTGCAGTATTTGGAGCCGGTGGCCGCATCGGCAGCCGCATAGTTGATGAAGCCCTTAACCGTGGCCACGATGTTACCGCCGTTGTGCGCCATCCTGAAAATTATACAAAAATACACACCCATCTAAAAGTTGCTAAAGGCGACCTGTTCAATTCGCAGGATGTGGAAACCGGGGCGTTTGACCAGGATGCCGTGGTAAGCGCTTACAGTCCGGCAGCAGGCGTGCCACCAACAACCATTACCGAATTAGTTATTCCATTGATAAACGGCTTAAAACAAGCCCATGTAAAGCGATTGATAGTAGTGGGAGGGGCAGGCAGTTTGGAAGTAGCGCCGGGACTGCAACTGGTTGATACGCCTGATTTTCCTGCCCTGTATAAGCCTGCTTCGCTTGCTCATCGCGAGGCATTAAAATTATACCAGAAAGAAAACGAACTGGACTGGACGTTTGTTAGTCCGTCGGCTGTAATAGAGCCAGGTGAACGTACTGGTAAATTCCGCACAGGAACAAAGCAACTGCTAAGTGATGCCAATGGCAAAAGCTTTATAACCATGGAAGATTATGCAGTGGCCGTTATTGATGAAATTGAAAGCCCGTTGCATGTGAGGGAAGTGATGACGGTGGGATATTGATAGGAAGGTGAAAGCTTAAAGGTAAAAGGGTAAAGGTTTTTTGCAGATGGATAAAAACCTTTATCCTTTCGCCTTTATCCTTTTACCTCAATATTGCCCCTCAAATATGTAACTGCATTGCCGCTCATTAGTACACGTTCGCCTTTTAGTTCGCACCATAGTTCGCCTTTGCGTGCGGATAGCTGGAAAGCGTGGAGTTTGGTTTTGCCTAATTTTTTTGCCCAGTAAGGGATAAGGTTGCAGTGTGCCGAGCCTGTAACCGGGTCTTCGGGGATGCCGGCGCCGGGGGCAAAGAAACGTGATACGAAATCAACATTCTTACCGGGTGCAGTGACTATTACACCAACGGTATCCATTTTCGACAGCGCAAAGAAATCAGGCGAAAGATCCTTTATATCATCCTCCGACTCATAAACTATAAAATAATCCCTCGACCTTAATATTTCTAAAGGTTGTGTTTCGCCCAACGCTTCAACAAGTCCATTGGGTGGTTCAATAGGTATGGGCGGCCTTGAAGGGAAATCCATGGTGTATTTATCGCCATCCTTTGAAACAATGAGCGTACCCGCCTTTACCGTTTCAAAATGAATAGCATCGCCCGTGTATCCCAACTCAGTAAATAATATATGTGCCGATGCAAGCGTAGCATGGCCGCAAAGGTCTATCTCGTATTCGGGGGTAAACCACCTTAGCTTATAACCGTTTTTATTCTTTACAAAAAAAGCGGTTTCAGCAAGGTTATTTTCAATGGCGATGTTTTGCATAACTTCATCGGGCAACCATTCGGTTAGCGGGCAAATAGCCGCCGGGTTGCCACCGAATAATTTATCGGTAAAAGCATCGGCCTGGTAAATAGGGATAGTCATAACGGTAGAATTTGAAAAGCTAATTTAGGAAAAGGATCGAGAATAAAGAATTGTGTGTTTAGAAGCAAGAATCAAGATGCAAGAATCAGGACAAAAAAAGATTCTTAGCACATTTATTCTTGACTCTTACATCTTGATTCTTGCTTCTAAATACTACTTCCCCCAAACATTATTGCTATAATTCACATCAGGCAGTTCCCTGTTCGGATCGATAACCACGCTTTTTATAGCGGACGTTGAAGGATATTTAAATTCCCAAACTCCGGCACGCTGCCACACGTTTACCGGGAAATGAATAGTTTCGCTAATGCCATTCTCCTGGGTTATTTTTATTGTAACCGGCATGGCCAGTTTGTTTTTATTTACAATGGTAATGAGTGCGCCTTTTGTAGCATCATTATCAACATAAGTTACTGATTGTACGGCCTGATCAAGCTTCCATGTGGTAAAGAACCAGGGTTTGAAGAACCAGTTGAGGTCTTCTCCGCCGGCATCATTCATCGCCCTGAAAAAGTCGTAAGGCAATGGGTGTTTGAAGGCCCAGTGTTTTATGTATTCACGGAACGCGTAATCAAAACGCTCGGGGCCAAGCACCTGGTTACGTAATATAGTTAAGCCTAAAGCCGTTTTTGAATAGTATTGGCCATAATCAGCTCTTCCAACTCCCATAGCTTCGGGTGGGGTCATCAACGGGTCTTTACTGGCGGCGAATGTTGGTACAGGGGTTGGTTCATCTTTTGGTTTAGCTTCATATTCGCCATTGTTAAAATGTTTCGTAGCATAGGCATTAATAAAGGTGTTAAAGCCTTCATCCATCCACATGTATTTGCGCTCGTTGCTGCCCACTATCATCGGGAACCAGTTGTGGCCTATCTCGTGGGTAATATCGCCCCAAAGTGCTTTATTTTTAATGCTGCTTAAACAAAATACAATACCGGGATATTCCATACCAAGGGCGACACCAGAAACTGTGGTGGCCGAATTCCATGGGTATTCAAAATAAGCATTAGAATAAATTTCCATGCTATTTTTCAAGTACTCAGTTGCACGGCCCCAGCCATCGTTACCTGAACTTTCAGCCGGATAGGCAGCCAGAGCCATGCCCTTGCGGCCCGACGGGAAGTTTACCCGCGCTGCATCCCAAATAAACGCGGTTGAAGCTGCCCATGAGACATCGCGGCTATTTTGCATTTTAAAGTGCCATGTTAAACTGCCCTTGAACGGATGTGTAGCTGGTTGACCAACTTCTTCGGGTTTTATCAGCATTACGGTTTTGTCGCTATTGCGGGCTTGTGCCAGCCTGTTTTGCTGAGTAGGAGTGAGTACCTGTGCGCCGTTTTGCAGATCGCCGGAACCAACTACCAACATATTGGCCGGTGCGGTTATGTAATAATCGAAATCGCCGTACTCACAATAAAACTCACCTAAGCCCATGTAGGGTAGGGTGTTCCATCCTTCAACATCGTCATAAACACACATGCGGGGGTACCATTGGGCTATTTCATACACCCAACCCTGGCCGAATTTTTTACGACCCATGCGGTCGGCGCCATAAAACGGTATGGAGAAACTGTAATTTACTTTCACCAATATTTTATCGCCTTTAGCGCCAAGCGGTGTTTTCAAACGCACCTGCATACGCGCATCGCTGATCACCGGGTTAACTTTATAGGTAACACCTTTGTAGGTAACCGATACAGATGCAATATGGTAGCCGCCATGGGTAAAACCTTTAACATCAAAGCGGTCGCCGCTTAATGGAGTAACTGCCGCACCGCGCGAATCAGGTTTGAATAAATTTTGGTCGAGCTGCAACCACAAATAATCTAATTTATCGGGGCTGTTGTTGGTATAATCAATGGTTACATCGCCGGTAATGGTAGTATCCTGCGGTGTTTCATTTAAAGTAGCATGGATAAGATAATTGGGGCGATTTTGCCAGTAGTTGTGGCCGGGCTGACCGTCAACCGAACGGGTACCATCGCTTGTTACCGGCCAGGTTATGGGCCTGAACAAATCATTATGATCGTATTTTATGGAATCGGGAGTTGTTTGTGCCGATGCGTTGGCGGCTAATAGAAAAAGTGCGCAGGCACCCAATAGGCGGGTGAATTTTGTATCTAACATTCTTGGTCAATTAAAACGCCGAAAGTAGTTAAATTATTTTTTTAATTAATATTTGTGATAAGGATGATACAAAAGATGGAATGAATGTAGTTGAATTGTTGGTCAGGATTTTTTTACTTTTGGGATTGAAAAATACACAGGCTATTTAAAAAAGAAGAAATGAAACCTTATTTCTTCAATACCATTCTTGGGATACTTGGTTTTATAATTGTTATTTTGCCATTCACGGGTAAAGTACATGACGGTAGACGTACGTGGCTAAGAGGTTTTACTACAAGAGGCTGGATAATTTGTATTGCTTTTTTAGCAACACTTATAGTTACATATTTAAAGGATTTGCAAGCTGATAAAGTTGATAAAATCAAAGCTTATCAAATCAAAATTGATAAAATCAAAGCCGATTCAATATCAAGAAAAAGAAACGATGAAAGTAATGCTAAAATCGTTAATGCCTTTACTTCTGCACTTGCTAAATATGGCTATAAATATGATTCAGCAGAGAATGTAATCAAAAAAATCGTAAGAGACTCGTCCAAAAAGCAAATTATTTATGGAAATTCTCCGGAATTAAGCATGAAAAGTATTCAGTTGAAACATAATAATGACTCGCTTTTCTTTGATTTAACATTAACTTCAATACAAGCAGCATCTTATCAAATTAATTTACAAATGTATACGATCTATGATCAAAATGATGATAATAAATATGAATTAATTCCAATTATGAATTACGACATTATTGATGGTGTTTTGATTCCGAAAGACAGGGACTTTACTTTTACAGCCCGGATAACTGGTGTAAATTCAATTTCAATGAAAGGAACATTTTATTTTGCTATAAAAGGAAATTATAAGGATGTCAATAAAAAAACATATTTATTTAACAATATTTTTCTTTACGAAATGAATAGTAAGAGGTTTGGAGGAACTCTTAATCGAAAATCTTTAACAGATTTTTTACGTCAAAAAAATATTAAATTTTAATCTGCAGTAAAAATTTATTTCATAACCTTAAGTTTACAATTACTTTAAACTCAGCTGGTTAAAGCATCGCAATTTAACAACTTTAAAAATCGCTATGAATCATCTCGCAAACTCCACATCGCCTTATCTGCTACAGCACGCCAATAATCCTGTTGACTGGTATCCGTGGGGGGCTGAAGCGCTAAAAAAAGCGAAGGACGAGAACAAGCTTATTATTGTGAGTATTGGTTATTCGGCCTGCCATTGGTGCCATGTGATGGAGCATGAAAGCTTTGAGGATGAGAGCGTGGCGGCTGTAATGAACAAATATTTTGTTTGCATAAAGGTTGACCGTGAGGAGCGACCCGATATTGACCAGATATACATGAGTGCCGTACAATTGATGAGCGGCAGAGGTGGGTGGCCATTGAATTGTATCTGCTTACCTGATCAGCGGCCAATTTATGGGGGAACATATTTCAGGAAGAATGATTGGGCATCGTTGTTATTTAACCTGGCCGATTTTTATACGCAGAAACCTGTTGAAGCTAACGAGTATGCTGTACGGTTAACAGAGGGTATACAGAATTATGAAACCATCGCTTTTGTTAAAGAACAGCCTGAATACACCAAAGACGACCTACTACAGATAGTAAATAACTGGAAACAATATTTTGACAGGGAAGAAGGCGGCATGGGGACATCGCCAAAATTCCCGATGCCGAATAACTGGCAATTTTTGATGCGCTATGCTTATTTGATGAATGATAGCGATGTTGCACAAGTTGTAACGCTGACGCTTAAAAAAATGGCCTTTGGGGGGATATATGACCACATTGGTGGCGGCTTTGCACGGTATTCGGTTGACGGGCGCTGGCATGTGCCGCATTTTGAAAAGATGCTTTATGATAATGCACAGTTGATCAGTTTATATTCCGAAGCTAATACGTTTAAAAGCTCGCAATTATATAAGCAGGTGGTTGATGAAATTATTGCTTTTACGTTGCGTGAATTAATGGCACGTAATGGTGGTTTTTACAGCGCGCTTGATGCCGATAGCGAAGGAGTTGAAGGTAAGTTCTACACTTTTACCAAAGCTGAAATTAAAGAGATAGCAGGCGATGAGGCAGAGCTATTCTGCATCTATTATAACATCACCGATGAAGGCAATTGGGAAGAAGAAAGCACCAATGTGCTTTATCGTAAAGAGAAAGACCTGCAATTGGCCAATAAATTAGGTTTGCCGCTTGAATCACTGGTAGAAAAGATAGAGGCTGCGCGGAAAAAAGTTTTTAATGCCCGGGCGCAAAGGATACGGCCAGGATTAGATAACAAAATATTGGCGTCGTGGAACGGGTTGATGTTGAAGGGACTTTGTGATGCATTCCGCGCGTTTAATGAGCGGGAACATTTAGAACTGGCGATAAGGACAACGGAATTCATCCTGAACAATATGGTAAATGGCGATGGCCGTTTATCGCGCATATATAAAGGGAAGGATAATGATGGCATTGCTTTTCTGGATGATTATGCCAATGTGATAGACGGGCTGATAGCTTTATATGAAATTACTTTTAATGAAAAGTGGCTTGGCCATGCCATTGAACTGGCCGACCAGGCTATTGCTCATTATTACGACCCTGCGAAAGGGATTTTTTACTTTACTGCCGATGATGAAGAGCAATTGATAGCCCGCAAGTCGGAAATTATGGATGGGGTTATACCGTCATCAAATTCGGTGATGGCGCGTGTATTGAAAAAACTGGGGTTATTATATGATGATGAAGAATACCTGGAAGTATCGGCCCAGTTATTACGCAACGTTGCGCCTCAAATGGTTAAGTACGGTTCAGCCTATTCAAACTGGGCAATGTTATTGTTGGATGAAGCCTTCGGCACTTATGAAGTTGCCATAACCGGCAATAATTACGAGGAAAAACGCATGGAGATTGAAAATAATTACATTCCGAATAAAATAATATTGGGAGGTACAAAAGGAAGTTTACCTTTGCTGCAGGACAAGTTTGGCCCGGAAACACAAATATTTATCTGTAAAGATAAGACCTGTAGCCTGCCTGTTCATAATACTACCGATGCGCTAAAACAAATTAATGCGAATATCCTTTTATAAAAAATACCATTGAACAATGAAGATTGAACCACAACACGTAGTGTCATTAACTTACGATCTGTATGTTGACCAGGACGGAACTGAAACTTTAGTTGAGAGCGCTACACAGGAGCAGCCCTTAACCTTTTTATATGGCGCAGGACAAATGCTGCCTAAGTTTGAGGAAAATTTGAGTACATTATCAACCGGTGATAATTATGACTTTCAACTATCGGCACAGGATGCTTATGGTGAATATGACGAAGAAGCAGTTGCTAACCTGCCCAAAGAAATGTTTAACGGAACAGATATGCCCGAAATTGGCAGCATATTGCCTTTACAGGATAACAATGGCAACCGTTTCCAGGGGCAGGTAGTATCAGTTACCGAAGACGCGGTACTTGTTGATCTTAACCACCCTATGGCCGGCCAGGAACTGCATTTTAAAGGGAATATTTTAAATGTACGCCCCGCAACTCCTGAGGAATTGTCGCACGGCCACGCGCACGGGCCGGATGGACAGCATCACCATTAAGCCCCCTCTAAATCTCCCCCGGTAAAGGAGACTTTTAGAAAAGTAAATTATATAGAACCCCTTTGCGAACAAGCAAAGGGGTTTTTTAGTCTACATCCAACTCACCGGTATCGGTAAGCCGGCATTTAACAAATATTCGCGATAGCACAGGCTCACCATTAATTGTTGCGGGTACAAAAATTTTATCTTCATCGCTTAAAAGTTCAGGGCTAAATGTTGTAATACGTTCCGAATCATCTGATTTTATATGCACCTTAAAATCAGCTAATCGCCCGCCGGGGCTAACCAGCAGTTCTAATACAGCCATAAAAAGCCGTGTGTCGGTACCAATGTAATCATCGGAAAGTTTGAATACCCGCATATAGGGTATATAGCCAAAAATTCTTCCACCGGGTTTAATGGGTTTAGTAACCTTATCGCTGTCGGCTATTTTGTTATCAAAACTGTATTGTATTTGCACCTGCGAAAGCACGTTATCGTTTTTTTCATATAACATGGCATTCCGGTCGTAATCAAAATTTTCTAATAACGTGCCATTTAGATCATAAAAATGCCACTTACCGATTCTTTTGTTGTTGAAATATTTGCCGCTGGCCAAAGGAATGTTGCCTCTATAAACAGCCTGGTATAATCCCTGCTTTGTTTCTTTATCGGATTTTAATACAAAAAAGGTTTCCACAACTGATGGTGTGAGCCTGTTTTTTTTCTTAACAGTATCTTGTGCCCGGCAATTGAAAACAAAAAAAACAATAATGTTTACTAGTATAAATTTCTTAAAAAGCATTGTAGCAGGTTTATGAATTAAGTTACGGCCGGGGTATTAGCCTATAATGTACGCAAAATGTTATAAATATTGCAATAATACAATTTTGGTGTTTAAATTGTGCTTTCATTAGCACTGTTAACCATGCCCGCATCAAGCCCCGAACCACCGTACAAAAACACCCGTTTTTCGCAAACTACCATTACCGAATTAATGATACCATCGTACTCCAACTTTGGTGGTAAGATACACGGTGGTGTATTGTTATCACTCATGGATAAGGTGGCCTACGTGTGTGCAGCAAAACATGCCGGTAATTATTGCGTAACCGCATCAATCGATACGGTTGATTTTTTGCAGCCTGTTGAGGTTGGCGAATTAGTATCATTAATGGCATCGGTTAATTATGTGGGTAAAACATCGCTGGTTGTGGGTATAAGGGTGATATCGGAAAACATAAAGACCAATGAAATAAAGCATACCAATACCAGCTATTTTACCATGGTTGCAAAAGATGAAGCAAATAACCTGGTACAGGTGCCCGGTTTGATTTTGGAGAGCCACGATGATGTGCGGCGTTTTATTGAAGCCAGGAAACGTAAACAAATAAAACAGAACTACCGTAAAGAGGTAGAAGAAATAAAAGTACCCGACGATTATAAACAGTGCAAGCAATTATTGGCGGGCGAACGTTGCTATATACAGGGATAACGAAATATAATTATATTGTACTGCAACAGAAGGTGATGGATTTTAAATATACTGAATGAAGATTGGGCTTGGGATCATACTTTTACTGCTGATATATACATCATCTTTCGCTAAAAAAGCTCCGGTACAGCCGGCAGATAACCGAAAATCAACAAGGGCAGCAATTGACAGCGAAAACGCGGTTGTTTATAATATCTTTCTGAAATCTCCCGATTCGGCACGCCGCATGGCCGAACACGCTTTGCTGCTATCTGAAAAAATAAAATACGCACATGGAATAGCTCAAGGGTATTATAATATCGGTACGCTGTATTGGTCACAATCCTATTATCCTATCGCCTTGTTTTATATGAATACGGCCTTGGCCAATACACAAAAGTCGGATAAGATGCTGCTATCGGATATATACAGCGGACGAGGCAGGGTATATGCCGACCTGGGCGACTATAAAAAAGCCATGTACAACCTGGACAAATGTGAAGTGTATGCAGGTGATGATAAGTTAAAGCTTGGTGAGGCTTATAGCGAAAAGTCGTACGTGTACATGAAGCTGTTAAATTATGAAAAGGCACTAAACGCCGCTAAGATTTCATTAAAACTAAACCAGGATGTGGGAGAGTTCCAGGGCGTGGCCATAATATATAGCCGATTAGGAAGTATCTATCTTGCAAAAAATGACTATGCCAAAGCCCTGGCCTATGATGATACAGCATACAGGAATAGTAAGATATTAAAAATGAACAGGTTGTTGGCCGGTATGTATCTCGAATATGCTAATATCAACAACAAATTAAAAAAATATGATGTTGCTATCGGCTTTGCTAAGAAAGGCGTAGCGCTATATGACAGTATCGGCGTTATGGCAGGTTTAGCCGGTAGTTATAAGGCCATGATATTGGCTTATGAGGCAAAGAATGACCTTAAGAACGCCCTGTATTATGAAAAAAAATACAATCATACCCAAGACAGCCTTAATACGGTGGATAAGATAAAAAGCACACAGTTGATTCAAAACTATTTCGAACTTAATACAAGGCTGAACCACATGGCCGAGGTGGAGAAAAAGAATGAGGAAAATAAATCAAAAATTGAATTTCAGCATACTATTATTAATATACTGGTAGCATCGCTCGTAGCGGTGATAATTTTACTATCGGTAACCTATTACTATTATAAGCAAAAGAAGTTATTGAGCAATAAATTGCAGCAACAGCATGAAGAACTTTCGGCGCAAAAGGCTTTAATAGAAACCCAGGCCACAAATTTGGAAGATGTAAATAATTTAAAGGATAAAATGATGGCCATTGTTGGCCATGACCTTCGGACGCCTATTGCCAATTTACATAATATACTGGAGTTGTTTGAGGGCGACTACCTTACGGCGGAAGAAGTACATATTTTGATGCGAGATGTTAGCCCGATAGTAAAAGGGACGGAATTAACTTTATCAAATTTGCTCGATTGGGCGGGAAGCCAGATAAAAGGAAGGGCCGTAAACACATCAAATATCGACATATTTTTGCTTGGGGCCGAAATGGAACAAACTTTTAAACACCTTTTGAAACAAAAGCAACTTCGCTTTACCAATACGGCAAAGCCCGGGCAATTAGTATTAGCCGATGAGAACCATATCAAGATAATTTTACGCAACCTTATAAGCAATGCTATAAAGTTTACAGGGAATGAAGGACAGATTATTTTGGCAGCTAATGCCGATGGAGATAAGCTAACTATAGGCGTTGAAGATACCGGTATGGGGATGACCGCTGCACAGGTGGAAAAATTATTTTCTTCGGATACACATTTTTCTCAGTCGGGCACTTTGGGCGAGAAAGGTACCGGCCTGGGTTTGCTTTTATGCCAGGAATTAGTTGAGCTTAACGGCGGCAAACTGGCAGTACGATCGACGCCGGGAGAAGGCAGTAAATTTTATTTCAGCTTGCCACTGGTTAAATAAAACACTGCGTAAAATATCGTTTCTACTTCATTTACTGGGTGATAGCTCTATCGGCTGAAATATATTCGTTTATTCAGTATATTATACATACCTTACATAGAATTGCTCCTAATTAAAAACTAATTGTAAACCTATGGCTTTCCTGGAAAGTGTGCTGGAACCACCCACGTATGGGTGGAAAGATGAGTGTGGTGATCTTTCAAAACCAAATCCTTCTCAACTCTTTAAAGAGTTTTTTTTACGCTTAAACGTATTTAAAAATAAAAAGAACTGGCTCTCATTTATGAGTTGGTTAATGATAGTATTTTTAGCCCCGTTTTTGTTTTTGTTTATTTTCAAATACTTCTCCTTTAAGTTGCTTATAGCGGCATTTTTATATGGTATGGTGGTTATGGGTACACATGGTACCATTTGGCTGCACCGGTATTGTACACATGGCGCTTACACTTTTACAAATAAATTTTGGCGGTTTTTTACTCAAAACTTAACGCTTAAAATTATTCCTGAAGAGATATACGCGATATCGCACCACGTGCATCATGCAATGTCTGATCAGCCGGGCGACCCTTATAACGCTACCGGTGGTTTTCTTTATTGTTTTTTGGCAGATGTAAATCATCAACCCATTAACCGCACTATGACCGAAAAAAACTATGTTAAATGCGTTAATTTAATGAGGCACACAGGGGTTACTACAAATACCTTTGCACAATATAACAAATGGGGCACATTGGCCTCGCCGTTACGCACCGTTATAAGTATAGCACTTAATTGGGCCTTTTGGTTCGCGGTTTTTTATTTAATAGGTGGTTTTGCACTGGTATGTGCACTTTTTGGTGCTGCGGGCTTTTGGGCCGTTGGTGTGCGTACTTATAATTATGAGGGCCATGGCAAAGGCAAGGATAAACGCCGTGATGGGGTAGACCACAACCGCGAGGATATGTCGATAAATCAAATATGGCCCGGCTATGTGGCCGGCGAATGGCACAATAACCACCACCTGTACCCTAAAAGCGCTCGCTCGGGTTTTAAACCCTATCAACTTGATTTGGCCTGGTGTTATATAAAACTATTAAGCATGATAGGCGCAGTGAGCCAGTATCGCGATTCGAAAAAAGAATTTTACCTGGCTTATGTGCCTGTGAAAACTCCAAAAGTTAAAGTTCGCGCCGAAGGCAAAAAGACACTGATAACTAACCAGCTATAATCATTACAGCATCACCCTGCAAAAAATAACAGGTATTGGATAAAAAAACACTATTCGTTTTATAAATGAATAGCTAACTTAGTAAGCCGTTAATCGGTTTACTAAAACCAACTACCCTTAATATGAGATCGCTACAAACCTGTTTGCTGCTATTTTTTGCATGTGCCATATTTTCAACTCAAACATCATCGGCACAAACCACCTCAAAAGGCATATTTGATAACGACACCGACGTTGGTAATATAAAATTACCCGGCAGCGTAAAGTATGATTATGGTTTGCAGCAATACCGCATAACCGGTTCGGGAGCTAATATCTGGTTTGATCACGATGCTTTCCATTACGTATGGAAAAAGATGAAAGGCGACTTTATTTTAACTACCAATGCAGCTTTTATTGGTAAAGGTGTTGAAGATCACCGGAAATTGGGGTGGATGATAAGGACATCGCTTGATTCAACCTCAAAACATATTAACGCTGTTGTACATGGTGACGGGTTAACTTCATTGCAATACCGGCGGGCAGTTGGGAACAATACCGATGAGATAAAAGCAAAATTAACTCATGCAGATGTAATTCAATTGGAGAGAAGGGGGAATAAATACATCATGTCGGTAGCGCGTAATGGCGAGCTGTTTGAAACAGAAGAAGTAGACGACCTTGATCTTGGCGATGAAGTGTATGTAGGCTTGTTTGTATGCTCGCATAATGCTAATGTTTCGGAGACGGCCACATTTCATAATGTACGGATTGTTGTGCCTGCAAACGGGCAGGATGGTTACCAGCATTATATAGGCAGCGATATACAATTGTTGAACCTTGAAACAGGAAACGCAAAAATTATATACCAATCGCCATTATCGATACAAGCACCGAACTGGACAAAAGACGGCAAAGACCTTATCTACAACAGCAACGACCTGCTTTATAAGTTCGATCTGAAAACTTTAAAACCCGAGGTACTGAATACCGGGGTGGCAAATCATAATAATAACGACCATGTATTATCATTCGACGGGAAATGGCTGGCGGTTAGTAATGGCGAACAATATGGTTCGATAGGCTATGTGGTGCCTGCGGATGGCGGAGAGGCGAGGAAAATTACACCTACAGGGCCATCGTATATGCATGGCTGGTCGCCCGATGGCAAGGACATTGTTTTTTGCGGTGACAGGAAAGGTGAGTTTGATGTATACAAGATACCTTCAGCGGGTGGCAAAGAAATAAGGCTGACTACCGCGCCGGGGCTTGATGATGGGCCGGAATATACGCCGGATGGGAAATATATCTATTTCTGTTCGGTACGTACGGGCTTAATGCAGGTATGGCGCATGAAGCCTGACGGCAGCGAACAAACACAGGTAACTAACGATGATTACGATAATTGGTTTCCACATGTATCGCCTGATGGCAAATGGATAGTTTTCATTACCTTTCATAAGGATGAAGTTGCCCCTGGAGACCATCCATTTTATAAACATGTTTATTTACGTGTAATGCCTGTTGGCGGCGGCCCGATAAAGGTTGTTGCTTATTTGTATGGCGGGCAGGGGACGATCAATACACCTTCATGGTCGCCTGATAGTAAACACATTGCATTTGTGAGCAATACTAAATTGTTATTTCCCGTATTCCCGATAGCCAAATAATTAAAAAATCAATATGCATCCATCACGCAGAAAATTTATAAAAACCAGTGCTGTATTCGCAGCAGGCGCATCATTAATGCCGCGCAGCTTATTTGCATCGCCCAAAAAAATACAACGCCTGGGGCTGCAGCTTTACACGGTGCGCGATGCCATGCACAGCGACCCGGCAGGCACGTTAAAAAAGCTTTCCGAAGCGGGTTTTAAGCACCTGGAACATGCTGGTTATAGCGACCGTAAATTTTATGGCTACGAGGTTAAGGCTTTTAAAAAGTTACTGAGTGATAATGACCTGAACATGAGCAGCGGGCACGTTACACTGTTGCAAAAACATTGGGATGCCTCGAAAAAGGACTTTACTGATGAATGGAAATATGCAGTTAGTGATGCTGTTGAAATTGGTCAACGCTATATTATAAGTCCGGGCCTTGACGACGACCTTAAAAAAAATGAAGACGCGTTTAAGGGTTTTATGGAAGTATTTAATAAATGTGGCACATTATGCCAATCGGTCGGCATACAATTTGGGTATCATAACCACGATTTTGAATTTACTACTATGTTTGGCGACAGTCGCATATATGACGTAATGCTGAAGAACACCGACCCCTTACTGGTAGCGCAACAACTGGATATTGGCAATATGTACCCAACCGGTGCCATGCCTATTGATTATATAACTAAATACCCCGGCAGGTTTGAGTTGATGCATGTTAAAGATCAGATCAAGAAGCCGGATGGTAAATATGAAAATACCATACTTGGCAAAGGCATTTTACCATTAAAGGATATACTAAAAGCTGCGCGTAAGGTAGGGGGGACATCGCAATTTATTATTGAACAGGAAGAATACCAGGGAATGGACCCTGTGGCTTGCTCCAAGCTCGACTTGCAGGCGATGAATAAATGGGGGTATTAGTAACAAGTTTATTGCTAAATGCTTTTTTAAAATAATTTATTTATGTTTGGGAAACCTACAATCGATTGCTAATTTACGGCGTTACAGAACCGGAAAGCAGTACCTGAATTAAGAAACATAAACTATAAAAACATAACATGGCTGAGAAAGAAAGCGATTCATCATTAGATACCTCGAGGCGGGGTTTTATTAAGAGCAGTGCTATTGCGGCTGCCGGTTTTATGATAGTTCCGAGGTACGTTTTAGGCGGAAAGGGATACACTGCCCCCAGCGATAAACTGGTTATAGCCGGTGTTGGCGCGGGCGGAAAAGGACAGAGTGATATTGCCAATTTTTATGCCAGCGGAAATGCCGAAATAGGCTACCTGTGTGATGTTGATATGCGCAGCGCGGCTAAAACTGTAGCTAAATTCCCCAAAGCTAAGTTTTATAAAGACTGGCGCCAGATGCTGGATAAGGAGCATAAGAATTTTGACGCGGTCTCAGTTTCAATCCCCGATCATAACCATGCTATTGTGGCGCTGTCGGCAATGCAACTGGGTAAGCACGTTTATGTGCAAAAGCCCATGGCACATGATGTTTACGAAGCCCGCACATTGACCAACGCCGCAAAAAAATATAATGTGGTAACACAAATGGGCAACCAGGGTTCATCGGCTGATGGTGTGAGGCAATTAAGGGAATGGTATGATGCAGGCCTTATAGGAGATGTGCATACTGTTTATTGCTGGACAGATCGCCCGGTGTGGCCGCAAGGTATTGAATGGCCCGAAACCAAGCAACCTGTTCCGAAGGAGCTGGATTGGGACCTGTGGCTTGGTACTGCTCCATACAAAGATTATGTTAATAACCTGGTACCATTTAACTGGCGCGGCTGGTGGGATTACGGTACCGGTGCTTTAGGCGATATGGGCTGCCATATAATGGAAGCGCCTTTCCGCGTGCTCGACCTGCAATATGTAAAAGATGTACAATCGAGTGTTGGCACTGTGTATACGGGGAATTTTGATAAAGCCTATTATCCGGATAGTTGTCCACCATCGAGCCACATTACCCTGACTTATCCAAAAACGGAGAAGACGCAGGGCGATGTAACCGTACACTGGATGGACGGCGGCATACAGCCTGAAAGGCCGGAAGAATTGGGCCCGAATGAAGTGTTTGGTGATAATGGCAACGGTATGCTTTTCATCGGCACAAAAGGAAAAATGATGGCAGGGACCTATTCGTTCGATCCGCAATTGTTGCCAACTTCGCGTACCAAAGAAGCGAATGTGCCACAAACTATTAAACGTGTTCAGGGGGGTGCCGACGGTCACTATGCACAATGGGTGAATGCAGCTATAGCAGGCAAGCCTGAAGATGTAAGCTCGCCGTTTAAGCTGGCAGGGCCATTAACTGAGGCATTGCTGATGGCGAACCTATCCATACGCGGGCATAATATCCGCAAACTGAAAGCTGGTAAGGAGGATGATTATGATTTCCCAGGTGAAAATATAAAATTGGTTTGGGATAATAATGCCATGCGTGTTACCAATTTTGATGATGTGAACCAATTTATAAAACGCGAATACAGGGACGGCTGGAAAGTGTTAGGGTAAACTATATAAACAAATCCATGAACAGGAGAGATGCCATAGAAAGAGTCGCCCTTTTGGTGGGCGGCACGGTGATAGGCGGTCAGCTTTTTATTGCCGGTTGTAAATCGACACCAAAAAGTGTTAACGCGCTTTTTAATACCGACCAGGTTGCTTTTTTAAACGAAGTAGGCGAAACCATATTGCCAACAACCCAAACACCCGGCGCCAAAGCCGCAGATGTGGGCAGCTTTATGGCAATAATGGTATTGGACTGCTACACGCCTGAAGACCAGAAAACGTTTATGGCCGGGCTTACAAAAATTGATGAGGAGAGTAATAAAATGTTCGGCAAAAAGTTTTTGGATTGTGATGCAAAGGATCGTACAGCTCTGTTAACTACTTTGGATAAAGCACAGAAACAGGAAAGCAAACTGCCAAAACCAGGTAAGCAGTATCAATACTTTAGCATGATAAAACAAATGACCTTGCTGGGCTATTTTACATCGGAGGTTGGCTGTACAAAGGCGTTGCGTTATGTACCTGTACCGGGGCATTTTGATGGTAATTTACCTTACAAAAAAGGAGATAAAGCCTGGGCTTTGGCTTAATTGATCTTTATAAAAATTATGAGACTTAGATTAGGAATGATAGGCGGCGGCCAGGGAGCCTTTATAGGCGCTGTACACCGCATAGCTTCGCGAATTGACGATGAATATGAATTGGTTTGCGGCGCTTTTAGCAGCGATCCCGAAAAGGCAAAGGCAAGCGGTATAGCGCTCGGATTGCCGGCCGACAGATCGTACACATCATACAAAGAATTGATTGAAAAAGAAAAGCTACTGCCTGAAAGCGAACGTGTGCAGGTAATAAGCATTGTTACGCCAAATCATTTGCATTTTGAACCTGCTAAATTAGCTTTAGAGAACGGTTTTAATGTGATACTGGATAAACCCATGACCTTTTCATTAGCCGAAGCTAAAGAACTGGAAAAGGTGGTTAAGGCGAGCGGCAAACGTTTTTGCCTTACGCATACTTATACCGGTTATCCGATGGTAAAAGAAGCCAAACAGTTGGTTAAGGAAGGTAAATTAGGCGCGATAAGGAAAATATATGTGGAATACCCGCAAGGCTGGCTGAGTACTTTTTTAGAAGGCTCGGACCAGAAACAGGCCGCGTGGCGCACTGACCCTGGTAAAAGCGGGATAGCGGGTGCGATGGGTGATATTGGCACACATGCCTTTAATTTAGCTGAATATATCAGTGGATTACAGGTGACTAAGGTTTGTGCCGATATTAATATTGTGGTTGAAGGCCGCAGGCTTGATGATGATGGTGCTGTGTTGTTGAAGTTCAATAACGGATCGAGTGGTGTGCTTATGGCATCGCAAATTGCAGCGGGCGACGAGAACAATATTAAAATAAGGGTTTACGGCGAAAAAGGCGGCATTGAATGGCAACAGGATATAGCCAATACGCTATTGGTGAAATGGCAAGACAAACCTGCTGAAATTTACCGTACAGGCGGCGGTTATGTAAGCTCATACGCAGCGCATAATACACGCACACCTGCAGGTCATCCCGAAGGATATTTAGAAGCATTCGCCAATTTATACCGCAATTTCGCGTTAAGCATTAAAGCGGATATGGCAGGGAAACCAGCTGATAAGGAATCGCTTGATTACCCGGGGATTGAAGATGGCGTTAGGGGGATGGCTTTTGTTGAGAATGTGATCGCTTCGGGTAAGTCGGATAAAAAGTGGACTGAGTTTGTGATATAGACATTAAAAAACTTTGTCATTGCGAGGAGGAACGACGAAGCAAACTCATAGCTAATGTATTCCGCCAGGCATGGCGACGAGGTTGCCGCGCTAACGCTCGCAATGACAATAATTGTACTAAACCAATATTATGAAAACCATTAAAGGACCGGCCATATTCTTAGCCCAATTTATGGGGCCTGAGGCGCCGTTTAATAATTTAAAATCTATTTGCCAGTGGGCCAAGAGCCTGGGCTATGTTGGCGTGCAGATACCTACATGGGATCCCGGCTATTTCGACCTAAAAAAAGCAGCGGAAAACCAAACTTATGCTGATGAAATAAAAGGGCTTGTAAATGAGTGCGGGCTGGAGATCACCGAGCTATCGACCCATTTACAGGGTCAGCTGGTAGCAGTAAACCCTGTTTATGATTTGCAGTTTGATGGTTTCGCGCCAGCAGAATACCAGAAAAATCCTGCTGCAAGACAGCAATGGGCGGTACAACAGGTAAAATACGCGGCTAAGGCATCGCAAAACCTTGGGTTAAAAGCCAGCGCTACTTTTAGCGGGGCTTTGTTATGGCCTACCATGTATCCCTGGCCGCAACGGCCAGCTGGTTTAGTTGAAACCGGTTTTACCGAATTAGCCAAACGCTGGGAGCCCATATTGAACTATTATGATGAATGCGGCATCGACCTTTGTTACGAGATACATCCCGGTGAGGATCTGCATGACGGTATAACTTATGAAATGTTTTTGGAGAAGGTGAACAACCATCCCCGTGCATGTTTACTGTATGATCCATCGCATTTTGTCTTGCAATGCCTGAATTACCTGGAATATATTGATAATTATCATGAGCGTATTAAGATGTTCCATGTTAAGGATGCTGAGTTTAACCCAACCGGTAAACAAGGCGTTTACGGTGGCTACCAAAGCTGGGTAGATCGTGCAGGGCGTTTTCGTTCGACAGGTGACGGGCAGGTTGATTTTAAAGGTATATTTAGTAAATTGGCAACCTATGATTTTGAGGGCTGGGCGGTGCTGGAATGGGAATGTGCCATTAAAAACTCAGAGGACGGTGCGAAGGAAGGAGCGGAGTTTATTAAAAATCATATTATACGTGTTACAGAAAAAGCTTTTGATGATTTTGCATCAACAGGAAGTGACGATGCATTTAACAAAGCTTTATTAGGAATAAAATAAAAAATCCCCACATACAATGAAAAAAACGTTTGTAATTTTTGGCCTTGCTTTAGTGGTAGCGGCTTGTAACAGCAACAGTAAAAAAAGTGCCAGCGACAGCACAGCCACCACACCGGCAGCAACTTCAACTCCTGCTACTACTTCTTCGGCAGCGGCTGATACCGCGGGTTTGGCCCTTATTAAAAAGAACGACTGCTTAACCTGCCATAAGGTTGACCAAAAGGTTATAGGCCCGGCTTACCAGGACGTTGCCAACAAATACACCTCATCGCCTGCTGTTATTGATACACTTGCCAATAAGGTTATAAAAGGAGGCTCGGGTAATTGGGGCACAGTGGCCATGTCGCCGCACCCTGCTTTATCAGAAGCTGATGCGCAGGAGATGATCAAATACATCCTGTCGTTAAAGAAATAAAACATCAAACTACACATAAACCAATGACAAACAGGAGAACATTTTTAACACAGGCCAGCTTAATTTCGGCGGGAATAATGGTGGCACCTAAACTGGTGATGGCAAGCGCGCAAAGCAATGTAGTTGGGCTACAGCTTTGGAGTATGCGCGACCAGTTGCCACATAATGTGCCAACAGTAATAGGCAAAGTAGCCAAAGCCGGTTACAAAGAAGTTGAGACCTATGGTTACAGCAAAAAAGATGGCTTTTGGGGGCTTGATGCCAAGGCATTCAGCGACCTGCTGAAGAGCAATGGGATGAGTACACCGAGCGGGCACTTTGAGTTCGACCATTTTTTTGCCACCGGGCAAACCGATGAGTTAGAAAGCTATATTGACGCGGCCCACATCACCGGGATGGAAACTATCATAGTTCCGCACCTGGATGGCAACTTTATAAAAACTGTTGACGATTTTAAGCGCATAGCCGATAAGTTGAGCACAGCTGCTGCTATTTGCAAAAAGGAAGGCCTGAAGTTCGGTTATCATAATCACAACTTTGAATGGAAACAAGTGGACGGCACAACCTTTTACGATACTATACTAACCCATACCGACCCAAATGTTGTAAAAATGGAAATGGACCTGTATTGGGTGGTGCGTACCGGTCAAGACCCGGTAGAAATAATAAAGGCGCACCCGGGCAGGTTTTTTGCGTTCCATATTAAGGATATGGATAAATCAAACCATGAACTGAATACGGAGATAGGCAGCGGCACAATCGACTTTAAGCGAATTATGAGTTATGCGAAACTGGGCGGTGTTAAACACTTTATTGTTGAGCAGGAAAATTATACCAACATTGATCCTTATGTAAGTATAACCCAGAGTTGCGATTATGTAAAAAACGTGCTTCACGTATAACCCTAACATTTTAAAATAAAGAAAAATGAAATATAAGATCATATTAACCGCGTTACTGGCAGGCAGCTTTTATATGGCTAACGCCCAGGATGCAAAACCTGAAGACACTGAAGTTTGGACCCCTGAACCGGCGGTAGTTACACCGGGAAAAGTTTTGGGTGACGCACCATCGGACGCTATAATACTGTTTGATGGTAAGAGCCTTGATCAATGGGTGATGACAAATGACCACAGTAAACCAGCCGACTGGAACGTGCATGATGGTATTGTTACTGTTAATAAAGCAGGTGGTGGTAACATCGAAACTAAAAAATCATTCAGCAACTATCAATTACACATTGAGTTTCGTATACCTGCCGACATTACCGGAACCAGCCAGGCACGCGGTAACAGCGGTGTGTTTTTAGCATCGACAGGCAAAGGGGATGACGGCTATGAATTGCAGGTGCTTGACAATTACAAAAACAAAACTTATGTTAACGGTATGGTGGGTAGTATTTACAAACAATTTATTCCGCTGGCAAATGCTGCCAGGCCACCGGGCGAATGGGAAACTTATGATGTAATATGGACAGCGCCAGTATTTAATGCTGATGGTACTTTAAAGTCACCAGCCCGTGCTACCGTTTTTTTTAACGGTGTGCTTGTTGAAAATAACGTTGAGCTGTTAGGGCCAACTTTGTACATTGGCAAGCCTGCTTATAAAGCACATGGCCCGGCGCCTATAAAATTACAGGCCCATGGTGACAAAAGTGAGCCGTTAAGCTTCCGTAATATTTGGGTGAGGGAATTGTAGTTCGCAATTAACGACCTACTGATATGAGCCAATAAATGAAAATTTATTGGCTTTTTTGTTTTTCTATGATGTCAAAGAACATCATAAGGTATGCCTTCGCGGTAAAACTTATGGAATAATGCAATTTACGAAGGATGGAGAAATAAAGTGGTGACACTGTTTTGTCAGTAGGGTATACGTGCTTGTATATCAGTTATATAAATTTAAGGATAGCAGATTTATGATTCATCGCCACAGGCCGATAATTGCACCCATAATAGTTAATGAAACTAAACTATAGCCACCATTTATAAAAATGTAGCGCCAGCTTTTAAGTTCGAACAAGCTGTGTATTGCTATGGCGCTGAATGTCCATATCCCGGCCAGGAAACCAGCTTCGGCACCCCATGCAACATCAGTTTTAGGGCCGGCCAGAAACATAGCGAGATTAGTAGCCATGATCAATAGAAAAACGGCTGTAGCTCCAAATATTTTTGCTTTGTTGCCTGTTTTGATTTGGTCGGGAGTGAGGCCGCTTTGGTTCATCCAGGCGTTTGCGAATAACACGGGTGAATACCAAATACCACCAATAATAAAGCCTGTAAGTGTGGCCAATAATACAGCCAACCAATTAATTGTTGATAAGTCCATCGTTTTTAAGGTTTTATATAATAAAAATAGGTAATTACTTTTATTATATAAAGCCTAATGGAGACGTTATACTTTAAGGGTGGATATTAATAAAGTACATTCCGAGAATAAGATCATGATCATTCAACCTTATAATGATAAACGTAATGGGCCAAATTCCCATCAGCATCAATGCCCTCTAATATTGCGCGATAATTGCCCTTGCTATCAGCATTGAAAAACTCGAATGATGCTTTGCCGGTAGCGTCGGTAATTATTTTGGGGTTCCAGTATACGGTGGTACGCAAATCACTATTTGCAGGGTTGGGTTTGGCGACAGTGTATTTAGGTACATAAAACTCCCGTGTTTTTGCATAGCCCATTGGTTTAATGGTTATAATGTTATTTTGCGGTATCATTTCCTTTAGCTGCGCCAGGCTTATCTTTTCGCCTTTAGGCATTTTCTTCCCGTTAACTACCAATACCCCTTTGGTGTTGCTCATTTTATTGATGCTGCTGAGCCCGTCATTTAAAAATATCTCAACGGATTCAATTGTTTTTGGGTCGAGTGTTTCAAGGAAGCTTTCGTCAACGGGGCCGCCATTATAATAAATAGCAACAGGCGTGCTTTTATTGCCCTGGTTGTAATCGCGGGTTACAAAAAAATTATTGTTGTCAAAGGTCAATCCAAAGGCCGCGCCTTTAAGGCAATCGAGCAAGTAAAGGCAGCCGGTGAGTTGGTCGCCGTTAATGGTGTGGTCGGCTTCCTGGCTTAAGCCGGTTAATTCAGGGTAATCCAGGTGGCTTGGTTTCTTTACCTCAGATTTTGCCTTTATTACTACTTCTTTTAGTACACGTATACCGCTATATTGCCTCCTGCTATTTTGCAAATAAGTGGTGAGCGTGCTATCTATGTTTACAATATAGTCGGGCGAATTGATATTATGAGTAAGTGTAGGAAAGCTTTCATTATTGGCGGTTACTACCATATTCCTACCTCCGATGTTGTTTTTAGCACTCAATATCACTTGCGATGAATCGGTAAATACAACGTTTGAAAACTTATAATTACCGGCATAATCGGTAGTGGCATCGGTTGAAAAGATTTTATCGGGTATCATCATGTGTACATTCCCTTTTGATACGGGCATGCCAGTATTTGTTCGTAAAATGCCGCTTATATCAATCCCTCTTTCAGGCAGGAAAAATATTTGCGGGTTTTTATCGGCAATAATATCGCTGTATGAAAACTTGCTATATCCCTGGGTCAGCATCAACAGATCAAGGTCGGCCACCTTGTTAGCATCAACATGGTTGAAATAGTAATTAGGTTTTTCTATATATCCTTTTAAGTCGGACGAAAGTAAAAGGCTTGAAAGGATAGTAGTTTCAGCGTCCTCATTAAACGGTACCTTGGTTTCATCAATAACAGCTAATGAAAAGCTACCTGTTACGGGAACTTCCTTGTTTTTTACCACCATGTTCATTTTTACTTTTGAATGTGGCGGATAAATAGTGCGGTCTGAATTCAGGGCAACGTTCAACAGGTCGTTGCGCTGTATAAAAACAAGGCGCTCGCTAATAGGGTCGCCTTCGGAGGTAAGCAGCGAGAATTGTACTATACCGGTTGGGAATTTACTTTTAGGAATGGCCCCACTATAAACCAGGCTTTGCAGCGATGTTTGCGCGGCATAGTAAATTGTACCACCGCTTTGCGCAACAATGTAAAACCGGGTATTAGCAAATTTTTGAAGGAAGTCGGGGTTTGAAGCCAGTTTGATTATTACCGTATCAGGATTGGTGTTATTAACCGAGAGGTATATACCCTGATCAAGTACACGCGGCAGTTCGTATGTACTTTGTGTGCCGTCGGGGAATGTTACATTAGCTTTATAGCTTTTGCCCGATTCAGGCTGAAAAACAAACATACCCATGCCCAAATGCTGGGATGAGAATTGTACTACTTCCTTATTAGCCTCATCAACTACAGTGCCTTTAATATCAACCCCTAAACCATTGGAGTTGATGGCTTTGAAGGCAATTTTTGTACGGATGCCACTTAACATATTACCGCCCTCGGGAAAAAACTGCACATCTTTGGGCTTGGCAGCCGTTTTTAATGAGAAGGTGTTGGTGATAGTTTTTTTGTAATTGATCTCGATCTGTGTTATCAGGTCGGCTGCTGCAAACGCGCCACGTTTATTGCTTTGGAAGCTAATATCCAATACGCCGTTGGCATCGGTTACACCCTTGCCTTTATCAATAGTTTCATCGTCAGATTGTACTTTCCATGATACCTTTCGGTTTATATAAGCCATACCATCCTGGTCTTTATAAGTTAGGCGGGTGCTTATTTTCTCTACATCATTATTTACTGTATTAATGAATGAGATGTGTGTATTTATAGGGTTATCCTTGTCGGCAATGCTGCCAACGGTTATGTTTTTAGCGAAATAGTAAGCCGGATCGAAATTGCGCATCCAATTGGTGTATGCTCGTATATGATAGTTCCCTTCAGTAAAAGTAAGCTGAGGCAATACTATGCTGCCGGCAGCTGTGCCGCTGATAACCGGTAACCGTAATGATTGCACTATAGAATCGCGGCTATTTATCATATCGACATATACAATTTTGCTTATGGCCGATAATTGATGCTGCTCAAGTGTTACGTAAGCCTTAAACCATATGGTATCGCCTACGGCATAGTAAGGCTTATCAAAATGTATATAAACTTTCTCAGACGGATAGTTTTGAGCAAACTGTGTAGTTTTTGAGATTATAGTGGGTAGTGGTATACTGTCGTCCTGTGCAAACGCGGCTAATGGAACAGTAATTAACAGGCAAATGGCAAGAGCGATTTTTTTGCAGATCATCAACATCAAGTAATAGATTAATACAGCGCTAAATATATCTATTTAAACGCACAGCTTAACGGCTTTAACAAACCCTTAACATATTTTTTACAAATGACCATTTTAGCGCCCCTCGAGTAGTGAATATTTTAGTGAAAAATATTTTATAGCGGGCAACCATTTTGTTATAACCGCCGTGATGAGTATAAATACAAAAATTGGAGTTTAACGCAGGTTAATATAAATCTACCATATGTGTAGGCCTAAGCTTAGCAAAAACTACAGTTTTACAACAGATTTAAAGTGGATATTTATGTTGATCTAATAACATGGTCAATGGGAAAGATTGTATTCAAAACCGCTGACCCATACATGCCGGACTTACCGGTAGTAAATACTTACACTGAATCTGTGCATTATCTCATTTGCCTGGTATCCCCGGTTGGGGCGCTTATGTATTGGATATAGTTTAAGGTTAATGTAATATTTTTTGCCTGTGGCGGGGCTTCTTTGAAACGTATTGGTGTGGGAACTGTACGTAGTAAGAGAAGAACCGCCCGGGCAAAAAAAAATCATTGCGAGCCGTATGTATACGGGGTAGCAATGATTTTTCTTCTTTAAAAAAGAATTAATTTTTACCAGCCAGAACCTTTTTTAGCGCTTCCGCTGGCGATGTGTCCTTCTGCTGTAGCTTTGCTCATAATTGCGGCCATTTTATTGCCCGCGCTGTCTTTACCTGTTGCAATGTACCTTCCAGATTTCACATCGATAACAGGATCGATCATTGGTACATTCTTGGTTTTTGTTTTCACAGAATAGGCGGTAATACCGCCGCTTGTTGGTGTTGCCATAATTAGTTTAAATTGTTTTTTTAAATTAACTCCTTATACAGGACAATTGTTTTAACAAACATAGCTTATTGTAACTAAGTTGTATAAGGTTTGAACTAAAAATTATTAACAAATCATACTTAATTAACACTTTTTGGCCCGTTTGCCACCTTTAGCAACATTTATACATGTTTAAGTATAAACATAAACGCTATTTGGGGCGTTTATACATTATTAATTTTGAATTATTAATACGGAATAATAACTTCAGGCAACATTAATACATATAAAATGGGAAAAAGAGATTCGAGCATATTATACCTGGTTTTAGGTATTTACTCATTAATGATAAGCTGGTATTATAACCATTCGCTTATTATACTTTTAATAACGTATATCTTTTGGCCGATATACCTTATTTACGAATTGTTAACGGGCCATCTTTCGCACGGTATGTGGAAGGAAATTCCACTATCATATTTTAAGTAAAAAGCATAAAGGGCACCATTATTATGGTGCCCTTTTTTATATGTTATATTTTTTCAACCAATACAGCGGTGCCGTAGGCTAATACTTCGGTAATGCCCTGCATTATCTCATTGGCATCGTACCGCATATTAATAATGGCATTGGCCCCTACAGTTTGGGCGTGTTGTGCCATTAGCTGAAAGGCCTCTTCGCGTGAGTTTTCGCAAAGTTCGACATAGATAGGCAGCCTGCCGCCAAAAAGTGACTGGAACCCACCGGCTATATTGCCTAAGGCGCTGCGGCTGCGAACGGTTATGCCCCGTACAACGCCTAAATGTTTAACAATTTTGTAACCTTCTAAACCTGTGCTGGTGGTGATTAGTGATGCTTCCATAGTGGGTATGATAAAAATTGGGTTTTTATTATAACAAATATAAAGATTGTTACATGACGGCTTAATGAAGCCTTGTTAATTTTTATTTAATTTGATAGATTTAAAGTTGATTTGTTACTATTAACTAATGTTTATCTTAATGCGAAAAATACCTTTCATTTTCTTTCTGCTGATATTTATTACCCCATCCATCAGCGTTTTTGCACAGGAAAATTCATACGAGAAAAACTGCCGGATCGGGATCGAGAATTATACTAAACTAATAAAGAAGGGGGGATCAAAAATCTTTCTGGCAAGTTTATATACCAAACGTGCCTCGGATTATGTTGGATTAAAAAAGTTTGATGAAGCCATAAAAGATGATAAGATGGCTACAACACTTGATCCGCAAAATGGATATAATTATTGGGAGCTTGGTACGATATATAATCAAAAGGGCGATTTTGAGCAGGCTTTGACGAGTTATAAAAAAGCTATTGCCATTTTGAAAGATAAACCGGGTATTGAGGAACTGGAAATAGTTTATTGTAATGCTGCGCAGGATGAATATATGCTAAAAAGATACCCGGAAGCTTTAACAGATGACTCGTTATCTATTGCAGCCAACAGCCAGTATAGCAGGGCATATGACCTGGCGGGTGATATACATATGATGATTCAGGATTTTGCCGGTGCTGAAAAGGATTATACAAACGCGATGATGAATCTTAAAAATCCCGACGATCAACAGATATCGATATTGTTTACCAAACGCGCCGATGCCAGAAGAAGCTCGAAAAAACTAAAGGATGCAATAAATGATTACACACTTGCTATTAAAGCGTTTGCAGGCAATGGTATAGCGTACTGGAACAGGGCCGCAACCTATCACCTAAATAGCGATTATGAACTGGCTACAGCTGATTATACCACGGCTATGGGATTTTATAAAGGCAGTAATGAAAATTTATCAAAGCTGTATGATGACAGGGCCGTTAATGAATTAGGACAAAATTTAGATGCACAGGCTATTAGGGATGATTCGACAGCTATTGCTATGAATGCAAGCAACAGGATAGCCTATTTTAACCTGGCTAATGCCTATACGCAAAATGCGGATTATCAAAAAGGCATAAATGTAATGAATAAACTTAAAACGTTTTTCGCCGATCAAAAAAATGTTTTGGCGATATTATATTTTAATATTGCCAATAACGAGTACTTTTTGAACCAATTTGATAAAGTGGTTGATGATTGCAGCAAGGCTATTGAACTTGACCCGACGTATTCATCGTCATATTATTATCGGGCTAAGGTTTATCTTAAAAAGAAAAATGATAAAGAACTGGCTATAGCCGATTTTAATAAAGTTATACAGCTGGATACCTCAAAAAAAACAATAGATTATATTTTCTCCCTTTTTTATGTTGGCAGGGGTGATGAAGCTGCTGCTATATTACAGGATGATGTGCTTAGCACAACTGATAATGCACTGGTTTTGGGCGATTACTATAACCTGGCTTGTTTATATTCATTAATGAATAAGCCCGATGAGGCTAACATCTATCTTAAAAAAGCCATAGATGGCGGCTACGCGAAAAAATATGCTATTGCCGATGAAGACCTGGACAATATCAGGAATACGGATGATTATAAAAGTACAATAGGCAACGGCACAAGCCAGTAATCAATACTGATCAAATAAAAAATGCCCCGGTATTTATCGCAATGGATATTTACCGAGGCATTTACATTTATAATATTACTTAACCGGTGGTGGCGGTGAAGTTGGGGGTGTAGGGGTTGGATTTGGTGTAGGAGATGGTGGAACCGGATTCGGCGTAGGACTTGGGTTCGGTGCCGGTGTAGGCGGAACCGGGTTTGGCGTAGGCGTAGGGGTCGGTGCCGGTGTTGGTATCGGAGTAGGGGTTGACGTTGTGTCGGTTTTTTTCTTTTTCTTGTTCTTCGTTGGCACTGTATCCCTCACAGCCACTACGTTTTTGCTTAATGTAGTTGCTGCCGTATTTCCATTGTTACTGCTTGCTACTGCGTATTCAAAAGCACATGATGCTATTAAAACTGCAGCTATTACTTTTATCTTTTTCATAGTGTTGTTTTGTTGGTTAATATAAACTTAGTTGCAATAACTGTTCCTAAAATGTATAACTGGTTAATTTTATTTCGTTAAAGTTGTTAATTGAGACTAAACAAAGTGAAAGTATAGCATAAAAAAGCCTGGCTTTTTTAATTGCCCGGCTTTTGCTTATAAGGATACTGTATGGTATTATATACTTGTTTTATTGGCATAAGTAATATTTAGGCATATTACTTATTCATGAATTCGGCTAAGACGCGATGGAAGTGATGTGTGCCCTGTTCGCGGGAAACTGAATAACGGCCATATTTATAAAACCTTGAGCGGACGCCACGCTGTACATTTTCTACTATTTCTTCGTCTTCCATTTCAACCTTGTCTAACCCGGAACCTGCGCCTATATCCATTTTCGAGGCATCCCACACAAAGGAATAAAAACAAACCCTGCTTTCACCAATTGAAACAGGTTCAACCACGTTTACAGAAAGTCCCCATGGGTAAAAGTTGAACATCATGTTGGGGAACACCCAAAAATAGTAGGCGGCTATATTTTTGCCGTAATCGGGTGATGTGGCGGGTAGTTCAAAACAATCCTCCGGGTGTTTGCCTAATCCTAATTGCAGGCTTGAGTAAGGGAAAAATAGTTCGGTAGCGTACTCACCATAGTCAATTACCGCGTTAAGACCCGCATGTACAAAAGGTATGTGAAAACCTTCAAGATAATTCTCGCAGTAAAGCGCCCAGTGAGCTTTTACATTAAATACTTTTGATAATTCGGGCTGGAACTTGAAATCATCCAAAGGCATCCAGCTTACACGTTCCATCATATCACGCAAAAAAAACCCGTGCGGGTATTTTGAGTTTAACGAAGTAAAAAGCCATTTGCTCCATTTAAACAACGGTAAATTGTGGAGATTGTCATCAGCAGTGGGGAAATTCTCCACTTCTTTGAATTCGGGCATGGATGCAAATTTACCATCGAGCCCAAACATACGGCCATGATAGCGGCAGCGCAGGTTGTTTAGTTTGCAGGCTTTATCGACCACCAGATTGCCGCGATGGGTACATACGTTTGATAGCAGGTTAACCGAGTGGTTTTTGTCCTTAGTTAACAGCAACGGCTCATCCAGGTAGCCGGGTAGCAAAGTAAGCGGCTGCACATCGCCAATATTACTTACAACATCTTCGCTGCCTATAAACTGCCATGTTGATGCAAATATTTTCTCTTTACAAAGCTCAAAAACTTCGGCACTGGTATAAATATCAGTATTTATCGTTTTTGCTTTCGCGATGTTTGGATCAACATAAAAATCGGGCATGGGCAGTTTATTTTGAAGCGGTAAATTAAACAAACGGGCTGTATTAGCAAAATCAGTTATAATAATAACGTTGTGTTCATCAAGTATTTATTCGTGTTGGCGTAAAATAATATACCGCCTGTAATACTTTGCCTTACTTGGTTCTATAATTCGAAACCACTAAGAAAAAAGAATATGAAAAATCACTTTGATCACGAACATGATTTTACTCCTGAAGCTAATGACGATGGTATTAATCGTCGGGGTTTCCTCGAATGCATGGCCTGGGCCGGTACAGGTGTTTTGTGGATGATGTCGGGCGGCATCCTTAAGTCGTACGGCATGAGCCAAATGATAGACAAAACGACCGGCGGATTGAAAAAGGGCCTTGTTATGCCTAAGTCGGATTTTAGCTTTGTACAGATAAGCGACAGCCACATAGGCTTTAACAAAGCTGCAAACCCTGACGTTATAAGTACGCTACAGGCAGCTATTGATAAAATCAATAACATGCCTTCGGCGCCGGCATTTGTATTGCATACGGGCGACCTTTCGCACCTGGCGCAGGCTGATGAGTTTGATACGCTTGAACAATCGTTAAAAAGCGTAAAAACCGACCAGATATTTTATGTGCCCGGCGAGCATGACGTGACTGATAACGGCAAGCTTTATTTGGAACGCTACGGTAAAAATACTTTGGGAGATGGGTGGTACAGCTTTGATAAGAATGGGGTACACTTTATAGGCCTGGTGAATGTAACCAACCATGTTGATGGTGGCCTTGGCTATATAGGTGCCGAGCAACTAAAATGGCTGGAAAATGATCTTAAACCATTAAGCAGCAGTACACCGATAGTAGTATTCGCACACATACCGCTTTGGGCCATATATCCGCAGTGGGGATGGGGTACACAGGATAGCGAGATAGCATTATCATATTTAAAACGCTTTGGCTCAGTATCGGTTTTAAACGGGCATATCCATCAAACCATACAAAAGGTTGAGGGTAACATCACTTTTCATACGGCCTGCTCAACAGCATTCCCGCAGCCTGCACCGGGATCGGCGCCTGCGCCGGGGCCAATGAAAGTGCCTGCTGAAAAACTCCGGAGCATGTTAGGGCTTACAAGTGTAAACTATCTGGAGCACAATCACACACTGGCCATAACCGATATTCCTTTAATACAGGC
>Ga0207142_1016_pt1 | contig 34590 bp, 20 predicted proteins | sample Alteio_BWMinHeat_2_FD_153561 | JGI IMG/M metagenome (GOLD analysis project Ga0207142, IMG submission 153561) | Enriched cells from forest soil in Barre Woods Harvard Forest LTER site, Petersham, Massachusetts, United States -... | ecosystem: Environmental > Terrestrial > Soil > Temperate forest >... | reverse complement strand
AACGTTATCAGGATGCGCGTTATCCAAATTGGTATTGGCAGTAGCGCGGATAGGGATGTAAACAAACGACCCATAGCCAAAATAAATAAATATCACGCATAAAAATGCCAGGTTCATCATCGGTTTTTTATGACGGATGCTGTACCGCACGCCGTATACTAACCCCCCTATGAGTAAGGCAAAAAATACAATTACGCCACTGTAAAATCCTAAACCTAAAGTGTTGGTAAAGAAAATGTCGAAATAAGCTGCACCTTCAACGGTATAGCTTCTGATAACATATTGTACCAGCCCTAAAATGCCTATACTAACAATGAATGCGATGATGGCATTTTTGGTGGTGACGTTTTTATACCTGCGGAAATAATATACCAATACCAGTGCCGGTATAGTAAGCAGGTTTAGCAGGTGTATGCCAATGGACAGCCCGATCACATAGGCTATAAATATGATCCATTTATCCGCTCCCTTTTCGTCGGCATGGGCATCCCATTTTAATATCGCCCAAAAAACCAAAGCCGTACAAAAAGCCGACCATGCAAATACAATAGTTTCAACAGCCGAGAACCAGAAGGTATCGGTATAGGTAAAGGCCAATGCGCCCACTAAGCCCGCGCCCATTATTAAAATAATTTGCGTGCTTTCCAATTGTTCCTGCCCTTTGGCAAATAATTTTTTCGCCAGGGCGGTGATGGTCCAGAACAAAAGCATGATGGTGGCGCCGCTGGCCAGCGCCGAACCCAAATTGGTAAAGTAAGGCACCTTTGCATTATTGCCGAATGAGAGCAATGAGAATGCTTTGCCCAGCATGGCAAACAGGGGATATCCCGGCTGATGCGATACCTGTAAACGATAGGCGCAGGCAATAAATTCGCCGCAGTCGTAAAAACTTACGGAGGGTTCTAAAGTAAGGATGTAGGTAACGGATGCTATCGCGAAGCAGAGCCAGCCCAGCAGGTTGTTGATCTTGTTGTATTTCATAATAAGGGAGAGAGTAAGGTTTTTATCATATTTAATAATGGAAAATTCGGGCTTATTTTTCATAAATGGCTGGCTCTTAACATCTTTTAACAAACCTTAACATTTGCCTTTAAAGTTGATAGAACTGCGCCCCGAACACTTATTTCTGCTAAAAAACATTCATTTTATGCACGTTAGGGCATTTTTGGTTTTTCACGGTTGTATCATTTTTGTTAATAAACGTTAAAATACTTGCACACCTAAAAAGTTAGTTATACTTTAGGATCACTAAACTCTTTCAATGAAAACCTATATCCTGGCCCTAACCTTACTATGCCTGTGCACTTTTTATTCGTTTGGTCAAACGGCTACCTATTCCATAAAAGGGGTAATTGCTGATACCACCGAGAAAGTGAACCTTGCCGGTACAACCATTACCGTATTAAATGCTAAGGATTCCATTTTACGCGCCTTTACCTGGGCCAATGCCAATGGGTCATTCAGTATAAACAATTTAAGCAAAGGCAAATTCCTGTTACTGGTAAGCTATCCCGGCTATGCCGATTATACCGATAATTTTACGCTCGATTCTGTTAAAACGGCTGTCGACTTTGGGAAAATAGATATGATATTGAAATCGCGCCTGCTAGCGGATGTATTGGTTAAGGGTGAGGTAACGGCTATAAAAATAAAGGGCGATACAACGGAGTTTAACGCAAGGGCGTATAAGATACAGCCCAATGATAAGGTAGAGGATTTGTTAAGGCAGTTGCCGGGTATCGAAGTAGATAAGGATGGCAAGATCACTGCGCAGGGTCAAACGGTAAATAAAGTTTTGGTTGATGGCGAGGAGTTTTTTGGCGATGACCCAACGCTGGTTACCAAAAACATACGCGCCGACATGGTTGATAAGGTGCAGCTGTACGATAAAAAAAGCGACCAGGCCACATTTACCGGTATTGATGATGGGGTGAAGGATAAAACCATTAACATAAAATTAAAGGCCGATAAAAAGAACGGCTATTTTGGAAAGGCAAATGCAGGCGTAGGAACCGATGGTTATTATGAGGGCCAGTTATTGTATAACAAATTTAAAGCGAACGAAAAATTCTCGGTTTATGGTACGCTGGGTAATGATGGTAAAACCGGCCTGGGTTGGCAGGATTCGCAAAAAGCGGGCCTGTCATCAGATAATGTACAGGTTGGAGATGATGGTGGCGTATCAATATATTTTGGTGGCGGCGGGGATGATCTCGATTCATTTGACGGGCGGTACAACGGGCAGGGGTTACCATTGGCGCGTACCGGCGGTTTGCATTACGACAGCAAATGGAACAGTGATAAGGAAACCCTGAACACTAATTATAAAATAGGGTCGATACAGGTTGATGGCACGAATGATAACCTTTCGCAGCAAAATTTCCCGGATACAACTATCAATAGCCTGGGAAAAGCCGCGGGCGACAGTATCATCCGCACCACATCGCACCAGGATTTTCATAAATACATGTTCAGGCAGAAGCTTGATGTTATGTACCAAATAAAATTGGATACTACCCAAACGTTAAAATTTTCGGTTGATGGTACCGATAAGCACAGCGATGTGTTTGAAAACAATCTTTCGACCAGTTATGAGAACGGCGACACCCTGAATAATAACAGGCGGCAGGTAACCAACCATGTAGACCAAAAAGTATTTAACGGCAGCGTTTTTTATACCAAAAAGTTCAAGAAAACGGGACGCACCTTCTCATGGTTTTTAGGCGAGGCGTATAATCAAAGTGATTCGAAAGGTTATTTAAAAGCCCGGACGGATTTCTATACTAAAGATACTATCAACAATACGCAAATAACGGATCAGTTAAAAACGCTTAATACTAAAAGTTCGGTTGTAAGTTCTAACATGACTTATACTGAGCCGCTAAGCAAACGGTTTTCGCTGATCGTTAATTACGGGTTGACTATTGATCACGGTACATCGGACCGACGGACATATGATAGTACAGCGGTAAACCAATACAACCTTTTGAATGATACGCTGAGTAATAACTATAAACTGAACGAAATATCAAACCAGGTTGGCGCTATTTTTAATTATAAGAAAGATAAAAACACATTTAACTTCGGCACTAAAGTATCGGATGTTAGCTACACGCAAACCAATGAATTTGCCGGTAATAGCTTTAAACGCCATTTTATCGACTGGCTGCCACAGGCTACCTACCAGTACAAGTTCTCGCAACAGGGTTCGCTGCGCTTAAATTATAATGGTAGTACCACGCAGCCAAGCATCGACCAGTTACAACCTGTTGTTGATAATACCGACAACTTGAACGTATCGATCGGTAACCCGAACTTGAAGCCATCGTTCAATAATAATATCAGCTTCAACTATTACTCATACAAGGTTTTAAGTTCGCAGGACATCAGCCTGTATGGTAACTATTCATTTACTACCAACCCGATAGTTAGTAATACCACCACAGATATTACCACCGGCAAAACTATTTACCAGGCAGTTAACATTGATAAGGTACAACACAACTTTTATGGCGGTGTGTATGCAGGCCGGAAGGTTAATATAGGCAAAGCAGATTTTAATGTAGGGTTTGACCTGAATGCCAATGGCAGCACATCATATAATTACACCAACGGGGCGCTGAATGCTACGGATTCATATAGTTACGGCGGCTCGTTAAGGGTGCAGAAATATGTAGTTAAGAAATACGATTTTTATCTTTCGTTCGGGCCTAATTATACCGTAGGTAAATCATCATTACAGGCAAATGTGAACAATAATGGTATTGGCTACAATGGTTATGGCGGTTTTAATATATACCTGCCGTTAAAGTTCCAGTTCTCTTCGGATGGTAACTACCAGTTTACAGGTAAAACCCAATCATTTAACCAAGACTTTTCTAAGTTGATATTGAACACTACGCTGGCAAAAACATTTTTTAAGGATGAAAGCCTGAAATTTGCAGTAAGCGGTAATGACCTGTTGAACCAGAATGTTGGTTTTAGCCGGTATGCGAATGGTAATACCATTACCCAAAACAGTTATACCAGTATAAAAAGATATTTTATGTTCTCGATATCATGGGATTTTAACCACATGGGCGGCGGCGTTCCGAAAAAATAATTACAATGAAGAAGAAACTATTTACACTTAGCTGCATATTGCTTTTAGCCGGCAATTTATTATTTGCCCAGCATGAGCATTTCACCACATCGGGTACTATTGAGTACAATAAAACCGTAAACATGTACGCGATAATTGAACGGGGCATAAACAAGGATAACGATATGTTTGCCCGCCCGGCTTTTGAAGAATTTAAAAAGAACCATCCCCAGTTCGAAACGCTTAAAAGCATATTGAACTTTGGCAATGATAAATCATTGTTCACCCCAATAAAGTCCGACGGGCCGGCCGGGGGCTGGTTCAGTGGCCCTATGACCGGGCAAAAAAATACGGTTTATAATGATTTTACCACCAACCAAAGCACGACACAAAAGGATGTATTTGAAGAAACCTTTTTAATAAAAGATACCACCCGTAAGATCAAATGGAAAATAACCGGTGAAACACGCGATATAGCCGGGTACACCTGCAGGCGCGCCAATGGCATAATGATGGACTCGATATATGTGGTGGCTTTTTACACCGATAAAATACATGTATCGGGCGGCCCTGAATCATTTAACGGGTTGCCCGGCATGATACTGGAAGTAGCACTGCCCCATGAAAACGTAATATGGGTCGCCACGAAAGTAACCGATATTACCCTGCCCGATAATGCACTGCTACCGCCGAAAAAAGGTAAGGTGGTAAATAACGCCGGGCTAAAAACCACGCTGCAAGGGGTAATGAAAAACTGGGGCGACCAGGCAAATACTTATTTGAAGGGGTTTTTGTTTTAGGTGTTTATCGTTCCCTCAACATATAAAAAAAAGGTGTCATACTGAGGCTCTCGAAGTATGTGGGCAAAGGCCTTTACGCTTATGCTTCGACAGGCTCAGCATGACCCAAATCATACATTCCTCGCAATGATATGGGGTTTTATTAAACTATCGTCTGGTTCGTTTCCCTATACGCCGTTGGCGTTTGATTAAACGTTTCCTTAAAGGTTTTGTAGAAATGGCCCAGGTTTGTGAAGCCGCAATCGTTGCAGATAACTTTTATGGGGTTGTTAGTCATGGATAATTGTTTGGCGGCAAAGCTCATTCGCAACTCTGTAACCAGTTCCGAGAGCGTTTTTCCATATGCCCCGCGTACCACTCTGTTCACATGGTCAATGTTCTTTTCGCACAAAGCAGCAAATCCCGCGGCGCCTTGTTTAAATAATTCGGGGGCGGTGTAATCCTGTATGGCATTATGCAGCCAGGCGGGTATCTGATTATCTATCTCTAGGTCCTTATTGGCAGCTATCAACCCAAAAATAAAAAGCAGCAGGGTATCGAGGTAAAACTTCGATTTTTTGTACTTCCAGGTCTTCTCGCATTTTTGCGATATGCGCCTTATCAGTGCCATATCCAGTAAGGTATGATAAGGAAGCGGAGTATTTATCCAGAAATAGGAGTTATAATCGCTGAAGTATCGCTCCCACAAATAATCAAGCGTATCAGCGGGGAAGGCCAGGTTCATGATGGTTAATCCTGCGGTTGACGAGGTGAAAGTATGCTCATCATCGGGGCGTATCATTACCAGGTTGCCGGGCCTTAACGGCACCTTTTGCCCATTGATGATGTGGTAGCCATTGCCGTTCTCGATCCAGAATATCTCGGCATAATCGTGGTTATGCAGCGAAAGGTCGTACCGCGAATGTATAGTAACCCGCGCTATGTGGAACGAATCGTCATCACCAATAAATTGCCGTAAGAGGAAGCGGGTACTCATTAAGTAAATATATAATATTGATACGTCATTGCGAGGTACGAAGCAATCTCACGTCACAGGTCGCCGAATTGCACATTGGTTACCTGTCCTGTGGGGTTGCTTCGTCGTACCTCCTCGCAATGACGTGATGGTTATTTCAAATATATCAACGGGTTATTCCCCTTGTTTCCGCCGCGGGCATGGTATGTTTTTTTGTTGGCATTGCTGGGGTGTTCGCGGTTAAATACCAGGTCGGTATTGAAATAACGCATGGTATAGCCGGTGCGGCGGGTATTGCTGGTATTCGCGTTGGCCCCGTGTATAATGCGCGAATCATGCAGCGAATAAGTACCCTTTTTTAATTCGAACCATACCACATCATCTTCGTTTATACTGTCGCCTTTTATTTGGCGGTTAAATATCTTGTGGTCGGTACCCATATCCTCGTACTCCGAAAACCCGTTGCGGTGGGTGCCCGGTACAACGCCCATGCAGCCGTTTGCTTTCGTAGCCTTATCAATGGCCAGCCAGATGGTTGCAATGCCGTCAAAGCTGTTAAAACGGCCATCCCAATAGGCGCTGTCCTCGTGCCAGGGTGTAGGTTTGCCGGTCATGGGTTCTTTGCAAATAAATCCGCTGCTCCATAAGCCAATATTGGGGCCTATAAGCGGTTCAACAACATCAATCACCTCATCGGCCAATAAAAATTCAAACAGGCGCTCGTCCTTCAGGTGCGGGGCGTTCATTTCGTCGGGCCGAAGTTCGCCCCTGTCGGCCAGGTGTTCTTCAAAAATAGTAAACAGGCGCTCAAACTTTTCTTTACTGAATAAAGGAATATGCGGTAACAAATAGCCGTTATCATCATAAAATTTTGCCTGTTCAGGCGATATTAATGCAGTGCTTTTTGTAGTCATAATAACAGGTTTTATTTATACATTGGTGTTGCCAAAAACAACTATACAAATGTATAACCAATGATGAATCAAACCATCAATTGCATTATATCCTGATGGCAGATTTGATTACGGTAAAACGACATAATAATGTCGATATAAAATTAAAGGACGAAATAGCAGGTTTAACAGGCAGGCAACTGCTGTAAATTATCTGTCGTAATTATATAATTATATAAACCCGATACCCGATTAGGTATCAATCACTTTTAAGCATATTCCCACAATTCAATGTCATCAACCATAACCAAAGCCGAACAACATTATAACAACCTATTGCCCAAAAAGCGATTGGTGCAAAGCCCGGCGGCTGAATTATTAACTGTAGCAAAAGAGTGGTCGGCCTTAATATGGGATGAAGCAGAAAGGCTTGGCCCGATGCCGATTTCGGCTGGTATGCTTGCCGACGGCCTTAAACTTGCAGATCACCCGGTTTTTATCTGCGGTGTCCACCGGAGTGGTACAACGCTGGTGCGCAACCTGCTCGACGGTCACCCTGAACTGGTTGTATTACCTTCGGAAGGGACGTATTTTACCAACATTGAATTTAAATTACTTTCTTTACCCGAAAATGAGCGTTTAGGTTATTTGGGAATGGAATGGCTGCGCAGGCTGGCGAATCCTATAAACCAGCCACCGTATTGGCTGTTGGGGCGTAGTACGGATGAGGCTTCGCCTTATATAAGCTTTGCGCGGTATTTAATAGCCTGGTGGGGTTTATTAAAAGAACCGGAAAACACCCAATGGCCGCATATAGCTGTGGTATTGGCCTATGCGGCGTGCACGGGTAATATCAAAGCAAAATATTGGGTTGATAAAACCCCCGTTAATGAGCGTTTTATTGAGCGGATATGGCACGAGATGCCCGGCGCTAAAATTATACATGTTTTACGTCACCCGTTGGATATACTGGCATCGCGCAAAAAAATGGAACCGGGCATTACTATCCGCAATGTATTGCGCGCGATGAAATTATCATTCAGGGTTGCAGCAGAGCATGAAAATGACCCGCGTTTTATGGTGCTGCATTATGAGCAACTTTGTAATGAGCCCGAAGCAGTAACCCACGGGTTGGCTAATTTTTTATCCATTACCTATTTGCCGGATTTACAGCAAGCCACTGTAGCAGGCATACCTGCCGATGCCAATAGCTCGTTTGAACTGCAGGCCGGCTCGGGGCAAATAGTAAAAGCGGCACGGCATTCAGCATCCGGGGTGTTAAGCGTTGGCGAACAGCAATTAGTTGCGGCATATATTGGCAGCCTTGCGGGCAGGTTTAATTATCAAATGGCCAAGCCAAATGCTATATTCAAATATTATTTTATGCTTAAATATTGGCTTTTTTTGTACTTATTGATAATATACATTAACAAAATGTAACAATCTCATAAACAGTATAAAAAGTAATAAAGCTTATTCCTATATTACATTTCCTAATTGCTTATTTTAATTACTGCTATAAACTATGTAATTATTCCCGATATGAAACAACTCCCAAAACGCCTCCTGTCCATTGATGTATTACGTGCGCTTACCATGCTGCTCATGATATTTGTGAACGATGCAAGCGGCGTAAATCATATCCCCTCATGGCTCGATCATGCAAAGGAATATGAAGACGGTATGGGCTTTGCTGATACTATCTTCCCCTGTTTTTTATTTATTGTGGGCCTTTCCATCCCGCTGGCAATAAATAACCGCATAAGCAAGGGCGATTCAACCCTACAGCTGTTTATCTATATTATTACGCGCAGCGCAGCATTGCTTATTATGGGGTTTTACCATGTAAACCTGGAGGAATATAATTCGACAGCTGCAGTTTTGCCAAGGGCGGTATGGGAGATCATCATCACGCTAAGTTTTTTCCTCATCTGGCTCGATTACCCCGAAACTATGGCGCGGGCGAAAAAATATGTATTGCAGGGTATCGGCATTGCGGCATTGATAGTTATGGCCATTTTGTACAAAGGCGGCAGCGATGAACATGTGCGCGGTATGCACCCATCATGGTGGGGTATATTGGGTATTATCGGGTGGTCGTACATTGTATGTGCTATTTTGTATGTGTTAACCAAAGGCAAATTGAACCTGCTGATCATCATCTGGGTGATATTTGCTGCTTTAAATATATTGTTCCATACGATTTGGCATGGAGGCGTTTTCCTGATAGGCGATGCCGATTCGGTTGCGCTGACTATGGGGGGCATAATAATAACCAGCCTGTATGCATACCTTGTTAAGATAGAGAAGACACAGCGTGTATGGCTTATTTTTACAATTTTGGGCGTCGCGCTTATTGCAGGCGGTTTGCTTATACGCCCTTACGCGCAGGGCATATCAAAAATACGCTCGACCCCGGCATGGGTATTTATTTGCAGCGGCATCACCATATTAATGTTCGAACTATTTATTTACCTGGTTGATATAAAGGGAAAAATAAACTGGTTTAAAGCTATCCGCCCTGCGGGTACAAGTACGCTCACCTGCTATTTAATACCCTATTTGCAGGTTTCTATATTTGAATTGCTGCACGTAAGATATCCCTCATTTTTTAACAGTGGTATTGGCGGGTTGATACGTTCAATGGCAGTAGCTTTTATTATTATAGCTTTAGTGGGCCTAATGGAAAAGAAGCGGTTAAGACTGAAAGTTTAAGTATATGTTATATACCAATAGTTTAAAAAAGCACACGCTTTTTGTGTTGATGCTGTCCGTTATATTTTTTGCCGGAACAGGCCACACGCAAGCGCAAAAACACGGCAAATATGCCATAATAGGCTATGTAGGCGGCTACCGGGGCATAATAGATACCACTATGGTAAATGCCGCAAAGCTTACCGTTGTTAATTACGCTTTTGTTGATGTGCAGCATAACCGGGCATGGCTAACCAACCGGAAGACCGATACCATCAACTTCAGGTATTTGACAAGTTTGCGTAGAAAGAATCCCGGACTTAAGATCGTTATTTCGATAGGGGGCTGGTCGTGGAGCAAGAATTTTTCTGACGCGGTATTGTCCGATACTTCGCGGCAGGCATTCGCAGCAAGCGCCGTAGCACTGGTGAGGCAATATAACCTTGACGGAATTGACATTGACTGGGAATACCCTACCATGACAGGCGACGGCAATATCCACCGCGATGTGGATAAGGAAAACTATACCCTGATGTTCCAGGCGTTAAGGCAGGGTTTGGATAGCGTTGAAAAAGAAACTCATCGCAAAATGTTATTAACTGCTGCCGTAGGCGGTTTTAAAAGCTTCGCGCAGCATACCGAAATGGATAAGGCGGCCAAATGCCTTGACTATATTAACCTGATGACCTACGATTACCAGCGCGACAGCATGGCTATACATCACACCAACTTATATGGCTCGAAAAAATATACCTCGAACGAATACGCGGCGCAGGCCGTTGCTGATTTTCATGATGCGGGTGTGCCGATGGATAAACTGGTGATGGGTGTAGCTTTTTACGGGCATGGCGCCAATGTTGGCGATAACAAGCAATATGGCCTTGGCATAGGTACTGTTAAGACTACCGACCGCTGGCGCGTGGGTGGCTATACGCGTATTAAGGACAGCCTGGTAAATCAAAATGGTTTTAAATATTATAAGGACAGGAAGGCCAAAGCGCCTTATTTGTATAACGCGACTACTAAGCAGTTTGTGTCGTTTGATGATGAATGGTCGGTGAAAAATAAGTGCAAATTTGTGCGGAAGAAGGATATGGGTGGGGTGATGTTCTGGGAATATTCGGATGATAAGAAGGAATATTTGCTGGATGAGATAAATAGGGATTTGTAGGCTACTTAGCATGTGGGCCACAAGCGGGACGCTTGCGGCAGCGGGGGAGAAAGAATTAAAAGTTGACAAAATGGGAATAATCAGTAAGATTTTTATTTTAATAATGGCATTAAAATTCGGGTGTTTTAACATTCAAGACACAAAAACAATTAGCAATGATATAATTGGTAATTGGGTATCTGATAAGGCGTTATACCATAACATCATGTTTGTAGAATTTGATGCTGATGGAACCTACGTTGAATTGGTAAAAAACACTAAGACTAAGAAATTATTTACAAAAATAAAGGGACAATTCAATTTCCTTAATGATAGTACAGTTAGGATTACCTCAAAGAACAAACTCACTGCAAAAATTCAAAGAGATTATTATATAATAACGTTTTATAATAAACGAACTATCAGGTTTTATTTGACTACGAGTGACTTCAAAGAATCAGCACCAATTTTGATTGCGTATACCTTTGTTAAAATGCCTACTAAATAAATTATTATATAATCAATTTTAATTGCCCTCAACTGGCGTGAGTATGCAGCGCAGGCTTAAGGAGCGGCGTACTCGTGACGGTTATATAAAAGTCACGAGTAGCTTTTGTGCACCATTCCTTCCCGACATACTCGCGCCAGTTAAGGGTACCTCAAAAAACGCGTTCACGGTTGTTCACCACTTTTGAACACTGGAAAATGTTAAGCTTTTGTTTATTAGTGCTTTAAGAGTTTGGGGGTGTATGGGTATCGTTTGGGTTTGTATAGGTTTGTTTGGACCCGTTTAGGTAATGTTTATGGGGTGTTTAGGTGCTGTTTGGGCACTGTTTAGGTGCGTTTAGGCCCTGTTTAGGCTGTGATAAAATGTTGATATACAGTAAAATATGAACACCTTAATAGTGGTGGATTCAGACACAAAAAAACCCATGAATTTTTTCAATATCCATGAGTTTTGTGGGCCAGGTTGAAAAGGATCTTTTTGTTTATACCCTGATGTATATGCCGCGTTTTTCGAGTATTTTACCCACACACCAGCATATCATCATATAAAATATGGCAAACAGCAGCGAGCCTATCGCTCCCGGCGCTATTGCCTGGAAAATTGCACTGTTCGTCCACCCAAAAAAGTTAAAGCTTTTGGTGGAAAGCATATCATTAATAGTGTATAATATCTCCGAAAGGATGTATATCGGCAGCGGGTTTTTACCAACTGTAGTAAAAAATGATGGCCAGTTAGCCTGCCGCCAGTTTTGTATATCAATCACATAAATAAGCGATGATAACAATATCATATCAATGCCGGTAGTTAGCAGTACGAAGGGGCTTGTCCATAATTTTTTACCTATCGGGAAGCTCATGTTCCAGCATACGGCAATAAAAATAAATAAGGCGCCAAAAAGTAACAGCTTGGCTATCGACTCATAATTCTTGCCTTTTTGTTGGATAAATACGCCTGCATAATAGCCAACTATAACATTCACAATAGCAGGCAGAGTACTTAATACGCCTTCGGGGTCGAATGCTACACCCTCGCCATGATAGAGGTGGGCATCGCCAAATAAAAATTTATCAAGGTAAGTTCCCGCGTTGGTCAGCATCCCGTAAGGGTTATTATGGTCGCCAAAAATGAGCAGCAGCGCCCAGTAACCAAACAGCAGCAAAACGCTGGTAATAATAACGGCACGTTTCGATAAAAAATGGATCATTATACATGCGAAGAAATAGCAAAGACCAATGCGCTGCAATACACCCATAATACGTGTATCTTTTATTGGCGATAACGACCAGCCACCTGCAGTATGCTGAAAGAATGGGAACCAGTACATGAGGTAGCCCAGTAAAAATATGGTTGCCCCGCGTTTAAATACCTTCCATATAAATGCGCCGCTGCCCAATGTATCAAACTTTTTAAGGGAGAAGCTCATGGCGTTACCTACTGCGAACAGGAAAGATGGGAAAACAAGGTCGGTAGGGGTAAAGCCGAACCATGCGGCGTGGTCGAGCGGTGAAAAGGCCGGCGCCGAACCGGGATTATTTACAATGATCATAAAAACAATGGTCATACCCCGGAATACATCCAGCGCAAGAAATCGTTCAGGTTTTTGGGTCATATCAATAATTAAAAGTTTAAAAAGGCAAAAAGGGTTGCTACCGTAGGAGATATAAATAAAGTAATAAAAACTGTAATATGCAACATTGTAACATAACCTTCATAAATTTGTTACCTGTACTGTAGCATTTGGTAAAGTTTTTGCGTTATAAGTCAAAAAGCACAAATAAAGCCCGGTGAAAAAATCACTGCTTCAGTAGATCGAATATTACCAGGCTTTTTGTAAATAATACGTAATTATATTTTTAAATCTTTATCTATGAAAAGCATTAAACAAAACATTAAAAGATGGCCTGTGGTACTTGGTGTGGTGTGTTCAGTGGCGATAGCGCTGTCATCATGTGTAAAAAACCACAATGTTACCCCCACAAAACCAATAGCAGGATTGGCATTGGTTGATGCTTGCCCCGATGCACCGGCGCTTGACTTTTACCTTAGCGGCCAGCAGGTTAACCTTAATCCTATAACATTAGGTAATTATTTCAATTATTTTAACGCTTATGCGGGAAATGTACCTGCGGTTTTTTACCAGGCAGGTACAACAACGTTGGTAGCTAAGGACACCATTTCACTCGCGGCCAACCATAGCTACACATTATTTTTGGCCAATACGGAGGCCCATGCCGATTTTATTTTAACAAAAGATTCAGTAACCGCACCAGCAAGCGGCACAATTTCTGTTCGTTTTGTTGATGCCAGCCCGGATGCAGGAGTGGTTGACCTGATCGTAAAAGGCGCATCAGGCTCAATAGTCCCAAGCGTTGGTTACAGGTCGGTTTCAGGTTTTATGCCTGTTACCGTAGCTGCTACCGATTCATTACAGGTTAGGCAATCGGGCACCTCAACCATTTTGGCTTCAGTACCGGCATCTCATTTTGTAAATGGTTCGGTTTACACAGTTTGGCTGTACGGTTTGGCAAATACCACTGTTGCTGCACAAAAACTTAAGGCAGGCATTATGCAAAATGCATATTTTTATTAATGGCTAAAAAATACCCGGCATTTTAAAAAGCCCCTGGTCTTGATCAGGGGCTTTTTTTATGGCTTAATGGCTGCGGAATAGTTACTTAAAAATAAGATGATTAGATTATATCATCTGCGCAGCACAATTATTAAAAAACATATAAACTAATGTGATAAAATCGTGTTAAATAATATATTTTGAAAATAAATTCAGAAAAAACTAATTATATTTCTAAAAATAAATAGTCTAATAAATTATTATTTAATAAAAATTCCTTTTAATTAATCCTTACTTACCAATTAAAAAAACTTACATTACATGAAAATTTTTAGAAAAAGCCAGGTGAAAGGTATTTTTACCCTGGGCGGATGTTTGTTAGGGATAGCAAGCATTCAATCGTGCCAAAAAAATTATTCAAATGCGCCTAAACCGCTCGAATTTAATGGCAGCATGGATTCATTTTCAGCAGCGGCTGTTCCGGCCACTATTTCACAAGGGTTGGTGGCGTATTGGCCGTTAGCTAATTCCATTTATGATTTTTCTGGTAACAGGCACAATGGTACGCCCCATGCGGTAACTGCTACCACCGATCGTTTTGGCAATGCTAACGGTGCGTACAGTTTTAATGGTACAAGCAGCTATATAACTATACCCGACACGCTTGCATTAAGGCTAAGCAGTACTGATTTTACTTTGAATGCCTGGGTTTACCTCACCAGTTATAACAGTTCTTTGGGTTCAGACATATTAAGCAAACGATTTTCAGGAGCTAACAACGGATGGAACTGGGCAATAGCCGGGGCTAAATCCACTCCTGAAGGAATTGTTAGCTATAGCCCCGGTGGCGGTAACAACAGCGCTGTAGGCATTACCCCAGTAAGTCTTAACAACTGGCACATGGTAACTAGTATATATGTAGCTGCCGGTAAAAAACTTAAAATTTATGTAGATGGTGTTTTGGATACCATAGCAACCAATATAAGCTCGGCCAATTCGCTTATTACTGCCGAATTGTGCATTGGGCGCGATAATCCTGCTTTAGAGGGGGATGATAATGGTTATTTCTTCCACGGCTCATTAAGCGATATACGTATTTATAGCCGTGCTATTAACAATACTGAGTTGCACCGCTTATATGCGGCAACTACTGCACCTACATGGGGTTTGGTTGCATACTGGCCGCTTACCCGCACACCTAACGACCTTTCGGGCAATAAACATAATGGTACTTCAAATATGGTAATAGCTACTACCGACAGGTTTGGCAACCCGGTGGGCGCTTATAATTTTAATGGTACAAGCAGTTTTATAGCTGTGCCCGATTCGGCATCATTAAGGCTTGCCAATACCGATTTTACTATAAATGCGTGGGTGAAATTAATATCGTACGATGCCGCATTAAATTCCGATATATTAAGTAAAAGATTAGCCCTAACAAACAATGGCTGGAATTTAGGTGTTGCCGGTGCAACCGGGACTACCCAGGGAGCGGTTAGTTTTAGTACATCAGGTAACGCGACAGGCACTACCGCTTTAGACCTTAATAACTGGCACATGGTGACTTGCAGCTATACTTTAGCCACCAAACAGCTTAAAATTTATGTGGATGGAGTATTTAATAAAACAGTAGTAAATATTTCATCGCCAAATGCTACTACAGATGCCATGTTATATATAGGCCGCGATAACCCGGCACTGAGTGGTGACGGATCATTCTTCCATGGTGGATTGAATGATATACGCATTTATAACCGGGGATTATCAAACAATGAAATAAACCAGTTGTACAACGCACTTAATTAATAGTATTCAATAGGGCGCGAGTTAGCGCTTTTATTATCCCATTCTTTTAAACGATCATCGGTTAAAAGAATGGGATTTTTGATTTTAAATCTGCTGATCAATTTTTGTTTTTGTCCAATATCTCGAATTTAGTTTGAAGTGTATTACCATCGCCATCAACCAACGTTAGCGTGTGTACTCCCGGTGGTGGATTCAGCGCCATTTGGTGATAGTCCTTGGTAACGCCAATGTACTCATCGTCCAAATGCCAGAATATCTTCATCCCGGCCTGGCGGTGAGCAGCATTGCATATCATGCGCCCACGTTTGCCGTCAGCCTCTAACGGTATGTATATTTTAGCGCCGTCTTTGGGGTAGATGAGTTCCATCGGGTCAGTCTTATCTGCCGAAATGCAGCCCGGCTTAAACGGCGGTAAACTGTGGTACTGGTAATTTTTGCTTTTATAATAATATTCCATTGCCGGTGGTAATACAAACCAGGTTTTGTTTACAATCTGGTCGGGAGGCACGCAATCGCTGTTTACCTGCCACTGCCCGGTTTTATCTAAATGCACCAATTGGTGATAAGGACAGACGGGTGAGCGCAAGCCACTTTTTGGCACATACATATCGGCGGTATCGGTGCAATATGGGCCTGCCCGGTAGCCACTCTCGCGACAAACGCTGATTTTTACCATTTCCCCTGTCGGCATATCGAACCAATCGCGGGTAACCGGCAGCAGCCTGAATATTTCAAAAAGCGCAGGCGCGGCAGTGTTGATGCCTGTTAACCCTGTGCGTCCCTCGCCGGTGGTATTGCCCACCCAAACGCCTACCACATAACGGGGTGTGATGCCTATGGCCCAACCATCGCGAAAGCCAAAACTGGTGCCCGTTTTCCAGGCTATGCGCTGGGTTGATCCAAATTGCTGCCAAAGCATTTCCTCGCCAGGCCGCATTACTTCTTCCATAGCCTGCATGGTATAGTAGATAGAACCGGCATCGAGCAACCCTGAATTTTCTAATTGTGGTTTCACAACCGGTCCACGGACGTAGACGGGCGAATGATAATCGGCCGGGTTATATTTGCCGTTGTAAGTGTTATAATGATTCAGCACGCGCGCCATATCGGCATAACTGCCCGCTAGTTCCCATAGCGTATTCTCGCCGCCACCTAATATCAGCGACAACCCGTAATAATCAGCAGGTTGTTTTAGTGTGGTGATGCCCGCCTTTTTCAGTAATTCATAAAAACGTTCGTACTTATATTTTTGGAGCATTTTAACAGCTGGCACATTTAATGAGCGAGACAAAGCCCGCGACGCAGGCACAGCGCCATCATACCCAAGGTCGAAATTTTCAGGATGATAACCGGCTATTTGGGTAGGGATGTCGGGCATCAAACTGTTTGGTAAAATATAGCCATCGTGAAGCATGGCGGCGTATAGCAAAGGTTTCAATGTACTACCGGGACTGCGCGGTGCATTTACCACATCCACATCGCTTTGCATGGTAGTATCTTCGTGGTGGTTGATGTTGCCGGCGTAGGCCAGAGTAGCCCCCGTTTCCACATCAAGCACTACGGCTGCTATATTGTTGATGTGGTTGGCAGCCAAAACGGTGTGGTGGCGTTCCAATATGTTATTTACCTGCTGCTGTAATTCGGCTTTTATGGTGGTGGTAATGCGGGTTGGGCCCTCGTGGTTGCCGCCCTGGTAATCTTCCTTAAAACGCTCCAGTAAATGCGGCGCGAGGGATGGCAATGGCACGGGCCTTTCGGGAACAGGTTCAAGCTTCGCCAACTGAGCGGTGTTTTTATCTATCACACCCATTTTGTTCAGCCTATCCAGCAGCAGGTTTCTTTTTCTTAATAATATCTTGCTGTTTTTTCCGGGATGCACCAGCGAGGGCGCATTAGGTAATACGGCCAGCGCAGCCATTTCCCCCCATGATAATTGCTGCGGACTTCGCCCAAAATATCGCCACGATGCTGCATCCAATCCAACTACATTACTACCAAAGGGGGCGTTACTGCTGTATAGCGCCAATATCTCGGCTTTGCTGTAGGTGAGTTCCATGCGCATGGCCATTGCCATTTCCAATAGCTTATTCAGGAAAGTCCGTTTATGGCGCGTGGCAATACGTACCACTTGCATGGTTATGGTGCTGCCGCCGCTGCTTACCCGCCCTGATTTTATGTTTTGCCTGATGGCCCGTGCGAACGCCAAAAAATCCACGCCGGGATGATGCTCGAAACGCTTATCTTCGAATGCGATGATACATTGTTTGAATTTTTCGGGCACTATGGTATCATACGGGAACCGCCATTGCCCGTCTGATGCTATGGCGGCACCTAATAACTGCCCCTGGTCATCATCAATAATATATGATGTTGGGCTGTTGAATAAATGCCGTGGCAGGCAAAACCAAAACAGCAAAAACAAGATCAGTGCAACCGATAGCAGCACCGACCTTGTTTTGGTAAGCCATTTGGGCCTTTTAATTGAAAAACGCATACTCCGTTACTTCACAACTTCTACCCATTTGCCTTTTTGTATCGCGTTTATTGATGAATTATACATGGCCTCGCAATAAGTCGCCGGCAGATAATAACGGCCGGTATAAGCGGCATTTAACATAACGTAATAGGTGGCATCCTGCCTTTCGTTTAAACCGAAATAGGTGTACACCCTGTCGTCCCTTATATCCTGGTAATCCGATGAGGATGATTTAAATACTTCGTCGTTATTCAGCATCCGCGTATTCAATATTTCCCATCCCGAAGGGAACACCTGTGTTAGGGCCATGTTATCATACCTGCCCTTATGCCCCGGGTTGGTAACGGTTACCTGCGCCACAAAATCGGTCCCCTGTTTTATGGCATCGATGTTCAGGGGCTGGCCTTTCATGGTGATGTAATTTACTTTCATCCTTAAAACATCATCGTTATTGGTTGCAACAGGTTCTTTGCCCGGCGCGGGCTGGCCCTTTTGTATCAATCTTAAGTATAAAATGTTATTGCCTTTGTTTTGAATGACGGCCTTCCCACCGTTTGCCGACAATGGTGTTTGCCATATATACGACGATGAACTAACTGACGAGCCGCCATAATTAAACACCAGTTTATTGCCATTCGCATTTTGTCCGCAATACCCGGCAACAGCCAGCAGCGCGTAAGCGGTGGTTTGTGTGCTGTACCAATCATCCTGTGATAAATGCGCGCTCACGGTTTGCAGTTGTGCCGCCGCTTTTTGGCGCTGGCCAAGCAGAGTTAACGACTCTAAAATCATGGCTTCATCACGCAGGTCGGAACCATAAGTGCCGTATAGTTGGTCGTATGGTTTAACGGTTGTTGGCAGGCCGCTTATCATTTGTAAGCCAGTTTCGGGCTGACCGGCTAATTTATAAGCTGCCGCCAAACGCCATTTAGCTTCGGGGCTTAAATATTTAAATTCCTTTAGGCGGTTCATCGCGCCTAACTCCGGTGTGCGGGACAGCGCCAGTAAGTAAAGGCGATAAGCCTGCACCAAATCAGCGCCATAAAAGCTGCGTGTATCAGGCGCCCAGTTTATGGCCTTTTGTTTTTGGTAGATCTTCCAGTTCTCGATAAAACCTACCGGCAGTGTGTAACCCTTTGCCTGCGCGGCGAGCATGAAATGCCCGGCATAGTTGGTGCACCATTCATCCACACTGCTTTCGCCCGGCCAGTAGCTAAGGCCGCCACCCGGTACCTGGAAGTTACTTAGCCTGCTGATCGTGGCCCTGATGTTACGTTGTGTTTCGGCCTTTTGGCGTGGTGTAAGGTCAACCAACTGGTCGAGGTACAATTGCGGGAATGCCGATGAGGTAGTTTGCTCCACGCAGCCGTAAGGGTATTCTATCAAATATTCCAACCGTTTGGCTAAGTTAAGTGAAGGTATGGACGATACTTCCAGCGTAGCCTTGTTTGTGCCTGCCATGCCGACAGGCGCATAGGCGGTGTTCCATACTTCGCCCGGCCTTAACTGTTTCTCAAGCGTTTTGGTTATTGGCGGGTTGGGGTTGCGCACATTCAGTTCTACATCATAGGCCGCTGTTTCGGAACCGCTGCGGGCGGTTATCCTTACTTTTCCAACTCCTACAAAATCCTTTACGTTTAGGTCGAAGGTTACCATCTGGTCGCCCGGAGAATTAAAATTGATGGTTTGTTTATCGGCACCCTGTAAATTACTGAACGCGTTGGATTGTACCTGTACCGTAACCGTTTTGATGTTCTTTTCCATCGCGAAAATAGTTACCGGCAGTTTGATATGTTCCGTTGGCCCTAACACGCGCGGCAGGGTAGCCAGTATCATGAGCGGTTTTTTAACAGCCACGGCTTTTTCGGCAAAACCATAAGCGCCGTTGTGCCCGGCGATAACCATGGTGCGTACCGAACCAATATATTGCGGCAGGGTGAAACGGCGTGTTTGTTTTTCGCCGGCTGCCAAATGGAACGGCCCCAAAAACCTCACTACCGGCTTAAACCTGTTCACTGATACATTCTGGTTATTGTTAAGCGCCTCATCACCGCCGATACTCAATATTTTTTCCAGTCCGCTACCATAAGCACCGATCACCAGGTCGAACAGGTCCCAGGTTTTAACACCGAGCGCCTCGCGGGCGTAGAAGGTTTCATGCGGGTCGGGGGTTTTGAAATTGGTGAGGTCGAGCAAGCCTTCATCCACAATAGCTACGGTATAGGTCATTTCCCGACCGTTTGCTTCCGATACTGTAATAGCCGATGGTGTCTCCGGCCTTATTTTATCAGGCATGCCGATAACTGGCTTAAGCACCGTTGCAGGGTCGTCCACCGTTAAGGGGATGACGCCGTACATGCGTATGGGCAGGTCATTAACCATTTGCGAATGGTGTTGCAGCATGGTTACGTTTACAAACACATTCGGCGCCATGCTGCCATCAACCTTAAAGCTGTAGGTGGTTTGCCCCTGGTGGGTATCTATCCAAAGGGTTTTTATCACCTTGCTGCCATTCTCAAAGCTGATCAGCGCGCGACCATCATTCCCGGTTGGGATAGTAAGTGTAGCCATTTCGCCAACTTTATAACTCTTTTTGTCGGATGTAAAGGATAGCATGGTGGCATCGGTCGGGTTGCTTTGCTGCAGGCGTTCGGCATAATCAACGTACACTATCTTACCTGTCGAGTGCCCGGTTTGCTCATCTTTTACTCTGATAAGGTACCTGCCCCAATCGTCCTGCTTAACATGCAGGTTCCATTTGCCACGGCCGTTAGTGAGTTTAACCGTTTCGGTGCTCACCAGTTTATTCATTTGGTTTTGGGTGAAATTGCTTAGTTCATTACCTGTCTGGTCCCACCACCAGCGCCATTGTATTTTGTACAGTTCAACCGTTACATCGCGACTGCCTGTAAACGGACTGCCGTTTACATCAACATCTGCAATATCAATGTTGTTGTCACGGTCTGTACCCAGCATGTCGCCGTAGTAGGTGCTGCCTTCTGGCGTTTTTATGCCGACATAGCCCGTGTAAGCATTATACGGCAACTGCACTTGTTGTATGCTGAAATTGCCACCCGGTTCAAATACCTTCACCAAAAAGTTGGCCCGCAATTGCCCCGGTGCCTGTTTATCTACGTGGATATTGGCATCTACTGTTGCCATACCATTCGCATCCAGTTTGCCATCGAATACGGTTTGCGTTTGGGTGTTAAAAGCCAGCGTAGGGTCGTCAAAAATATAATCGTCAAAATGCTTGAACCGCGTAACCTGCGGACTAACAAAGGCATCGACCTTGGCTTTTAAATTTTGTGCTATACCGCCAAACAGCCAGGTAGCTTTAAGCGTACCTGTTGTATTACCACCTTTTGTTAGTGCCGTTTTTCCGCCAAAAGAAAGATCGAGCTTTAAGCGATTTGGCATAATGGTTTCCACCTTAATGTTTTTCTCAAACTCGGCCCCGCCAACTTTTACTTTGGCCGTCCAGGTACCGGTAGGCGAGCCAGTAGTAGTTGCTGTATGGAAACTGTAAAAACCATCAACAGAATTGGTGCGCGTTATCCTGCGGTATAGCTGCCCCGATGGGTTATAAAACTCAAACTGAACCGGGTGATCGGGCGGAAGCTTGTTTAGTTTATCTTCCAGTATGAATGATACGAATATTGAATCGCCGGGCCGCCATACGCCGCGTTCGCCGTAAATAAAGCCTTTTAAGCCGTTTTGGATCTGCTCGCCGCCCACATCAAATTTCGATAGCGATAAGGCGCTGCCATCATCCAGTTTAAGGTAGCCGCGTTCATTGCCTTTTTTAGCGAGCAACATATAGGGCTTGCGTTTAAGGTTAAAGGTGGCGAAACCATTACCGTCGGATGTCGCTTTCATGATCACCTGTTTCTGGTAATCCATCATGGTTAATTCAACACCTGTCATGGGTTGGGCATCCAGTATATTGGTTACGGCAACCATCATTTTATTATCGTTACCATATTTGGCTATCAACCCTATATTGGAAACCATAATATTGCGTACGGCCCATTTATCTTTGGTATAGTAGGATGTGCTGCATGGGTCGTCCTTATCTTTCCACTCATATCCATCAGGGTAATAGCTGTCGTAACGTGTCCAGAAACTATCGTCATCATCCAAGCCCGAACCTGATGAATTATCGCTGCTGCCGCCTTCTTCATCCTCGTACTCATCGCCGCTGCTACTGCTTTTAAACGTGCTGCCCACCTTGCAGTTGAACAGCGAATATTCCTTCCTGAAGCCGATAATAACCCGGTATATCGCACCCGGCTCGGCGCGCATCAGCGAATCAATATCGAGCATGAAACGGTTTTTGGTAGTTAGCTTCAGGTTCTTATCCTTATCAAGCCTGATGGTGGTTTGCACTACGGGTTTGCCCACCTGCCGCAATTGTTGCTCTCCGGTCAGGTCGTTATTTTGGAGGAACTGTGGCACGTTGTTTTCATAAACTTTGATGATGCTTACATCGACGGCCTTTAAATTAACGGCGTCAAAAGGCAGCATCAATCGGCCTGAATCGGGAAGGATTACGCCCTTGCCGGGGATGGTTACCTCGGGCAAACGGTTCTCGAAAAACACATTGGCAACAAACGGTTCGGTTATTTTATTGTGGTAGATGTCTTCAACACCTTCGTTCACAAAAGCGGTGTAATCGCCCTGCAAGCGGTCGGGCGCGTATATTTTTACCAGGCTGCCTTCAATAGTGTAGGCGGCATCGGCAATATTTTTTATCCCGGTTAATCCGTTCAGTTCCTGGCCTATCATTATCGGGTTGGAGAATTGCACCTCGACATACTCATCCTGGTCCTGCACGGCACGTATAGCAAGCACTTTAAATACGCCTATGGCCGGCACATCAAATTGCTGGTTATCTTTTTTAACGATATTTAGTGGAGAACCATCCCAGCGCACCACCAATGGCAATGATTTGCCCGCGGCGCGGTTAACGTTATCAATGGTGAAATTGTGCGTATTGTTAACATTATCGTGCTGCCAGCTGATGATAACTGGCGTTGGATATTCCGCCGACAGCATTTTCTCTATCTTCAAAGGGTCTTCCTTATCGGCGGTTTGAATGGTGCCCGTGAGTTTCATTTTATCCTGCGAAGTGTTGGTGGCGGTTTGCAAGCCATTGAACGTTATAGTGAAATCGGGTTGAATGGTATGGAACCAGAAAGCAAAATGCTTCATATCCGATGACACAGAAGCAACCTTTCCCAGGTTAAAATCGGCCTCGTAAAATTTATCGGCATCCATTGGCGTTTCGGGTTTGAACTCGATGGTTTGCGCATCGACCCAATAGGCCTTACCTTTTATTGCAGGCGAAAAACTGAACATACCGTCATCCAGTTGCTGGTTTTGCGCGTGACTGGTTTGCACCTGGCCCGACAGCTTGATGCGTATAGTTCCTGAGCGCGAAATAACACCCGAAGTATATGATTCGATATACTTGCTGAATGCCGGGTTAACAACGGTTTTATGCTGATGTTTAACCAGTAAAATAACAGCTGCAATAAATACAATAAGGATAACCGACAGCGCCAGTAATGGCCTGCGATTGGTACTGAGAGAAGGTTGAAGGTTCATTTTTTTACGGACTTGCCACTCAAATATAATTAGGAAAAATGAGGTTTTTTGGTTTTAGCAAGTTTATTGAAAAATAAATATTTTGGGCGATGAAAACACAGCTTCACAGCAATAATAGTAAGTGCTGATTGAATTGTAAAACACTAATAATGAATGTTTTGCTGTTGGAAAAATCCTTTCTCGTTTCTGCCAAAAGGATTTGATAAATGCAGCCAGAAACAGGTTAACTGTTAAACTGCCGCAGGTGATGGTCGGTGTGTTTGTAAACAAACTGGCCCACTTGCTCTTTTGTCATCTTTCCAAAAAACCAGTGTTCAAGATCATTGTTCGAAAAATCGGCATATTCGCCAATCAGGGCTATCCATTTCTTTTTTTCGGCAGCAACGTCGCCGGTGGTTTCGCTCACTATAAAATGAGGGCTTGTAGGAGCATTTTTGCCCATCGGCTTTTCATCCTTCAATAAGTTTTTCAGCGCAATTTTGCCAAACAAACGCCCAAGGAATACGCGATCGTATTTTTTCTTACCCAGGTACATTTCTTCGGCTATGGTGCAATGCTTTAGCATTTGGTAAACGTTCATTTTGCCCCATTGCGCTGTGCTGTTCTCGTTAAGGCTATCTATACGCCTGATCAGGTCGTCGCGGGTTTGCTTGTCGAGTACTGTCTTCATGCTTTAAATTGGTTATCAAACAAAATTAATCATGTGCGGGTTAATAAAACAGGTACAAGTAAGACAACATACGGGGGCAAATGCGCCAAAAGATATATTACACTCCGCTAAAAATGGAGAATCCGCCATCCACACATACCATGGAGCCGGTAACAAAAGCCGATGCATCACTTAGCAGCCAAACCAACGCACCGATCAGTTCATCGGGATGCCCAAAACGCTTGAAGGGGGTGTTCCTTATTACGGCCTCGCCGCGTTGGGTGTAACCGCCATCGGGTGTGGTAAGCAGGTTGCGATTTTGTTCTGTAAGGAAGAACCCCGGTGCAAGCGCGTTCATCCTTATTTTGTCGCCATAGCGGTTAGCCAGTTCAACAGCAAACCACTGGTTATAGCAATCAACTGCTGCCTTCCCCATGTTGTAACCCAATACCCGGGTTACCGCGCTTTTTGAGTTCATTGACGAAATGTTGACTATACTGCCTGTCCCGGCTGTTTTTGCAATGGTTTCGCCAAATATTTGGGTGGGCAATATGGTGCCCCAAAGGTTCAGGTCCATCACCTTTTTCATCCCCTCAAGGTTCATTTTAAAAATATCGTCGCCGGGCAGCAGCACCCCGGCGGGCATATTTCCGCCCGCGCCGTTAACCAGGCCGTCGAGCCTCCCAAAAGTATCCATTACTTGCTGGTTGGCCTGTTGTAAACCGGCTTCATCCAATACATCGCATATCAATGCTATCGCCTTGCCACCATTGTTGTTAATATGGTTTGCGCGTTCTTCGGCTACTTCTTTATTACGGCCAAGTATACCCACCGCGCCGCCTGCCGCAACTATGCCGTTTATAAAGGCGTTGCCCAATATACCTGTACCGCCTGTTACTATAATTACTTTGCCGCTTAATGAATAGTTATTTTCCAATGTTGTAGTATGATTAATAAGCCTTACTTAAGTTCCGAAATTTGTATGGCATCCATGTCTGAATAGTCAAGGTTCTCGCCGGCCATCCCCCATATAAAACTATAGCTTGCCGTTCCGCTGCCTGAATGTATACTCCATGGCGGCGACACCACCGCTTCATGGTTTTTCACCAGGATATGCCTGGTTTCATCCGCTTCGCCCATGTAATGAAATACACGCTGGCCTTCGGGTACATCAAAATAAAAATAGGCTTCCATTCGCCTGTCATGCACGTGCGCGGGCATGGTGTTCCATACGCTGCCACTGCTTAGAATGGTTAGGCCCATCACCAGTTGACAGCTTTTTATACCATCAAGATAAATGTATTTGTTTATAACACGCTCATTTGCTGTTGAACTATGGCCGGCGTTTACTTTTGATGCCTGCGCATTCGTCATTAATTGTGTGGGATAAGCAGCATGCGCAGGTGCCGATAATAAATAGAAAACCGCCGGGCTTTGTTCATTCTTATTTAAAAAATAAACTTCTTTTACTCCCATGCCGATATACAGGCAATCCAATTTCGAGAGTGTGTAGCTTTGGCCGTCGGCTATAACCTCGCCATCTCCGCCTACGTTTATGATGCCAATCTCACGGCGCTGCAAAAAATAATCAGCGCGTAGTTGCGGGTAATTGGGTAAAGGCAGTTGCTTATCTACAGGAGAGGCCACACCAACTATCATCCTGTCGTAATGTGTGTAAACGCAGTTTATTTCACCGGCTTGTGCCAGTCCATCAGCCAGGAACCTTTCCCTTATGGTTTTGGTTTGATAACTTTTAAAATCGTCGGGATGTACGCTATGTAAAACTTTCAAAATATAGTGTTTAAATAAACAGATGGTTGGCTTAGCCGTGTTTTTTGGGTTCGTGTTTCAAATATAAAAACTTTAAGCACATCGTTTTTGCAATAATTAATGGTGAAGCCGAAGTGCAGGCCTATTATTGACCCTGCGGTATTTTACTGATGAGCCATTTCACCAGGTCGGCAGCTGCTACATCATTTTCATAGCCTGCGGGTAACCGCCCGTTCACATATTCGTTATATAACCATGGGTCGCCTACGGCTATTACTGTTCCTTTACCGTATTTTGAAGTGGCGATAATAGTTGCGCCATTTTTGTTTTTTAAAGCAGGTTCCGCATCTCCTGTAGTGCTGATAGAGCAAACATCCTTCATAAAAATTTTGTGGGTAGTTTTCAGGATTGGATTATTTACAGGATAGACTGCTCCATCCTCAAAATGGCGATCATCGATCACGTGGTTTTGCAGGTCGTTATTAAAATGCATGCCGAATTTGGCAGCAAGGTTGTTGTAATGTGGTAATTCAACATTAGCGCTGTCATTTGCCAGCATTAGCAATACGCCGCCCGAATGCACCCATGCCGCTATTTGCATAATATCTTTTTGTTCGATATAATTTGGGTTAGGGCTTTCTTTTTTTGTATCGGGATCGACAATAATATAAATATTGCTTGCTTTTAGGTTAGTGGTGGTCGGCGCTTCATCCAATGATCTTAATTCGGCCCCGGCTTTTTTAAATGCCGTTCCCAAAATTGAAAAGCCGGAATTGGCAGTATCTTCCCACATATAATGGTACCGCTCTGTTTTACCCGACGATGTAGTATGCACCTCATGATTAAAATAATAATCAAGCGTTACAACCTGCGCGTTTACCATTAAGGTGCTTGTTAAAAAAAGAATTACTGTTATGCTTAGGGCCTTTATTATCTTCATAAGGTATAATGGTAATGTGGTGTAAATTCAAAAGTATTGTAGTTGTCTTGTTATAACAACATTTTTTTTCAGTTATAGAAAAATAGGCCGTAATATTGATATTAAAACCAGATCATATGATGAACAGGTATTTACAAGGTAATGTTATTGTCGCAATTTTTTTGCTTCTGATCAATAGCAGCGTGGCCAGATCACAAAACCATTCAGAACAGTGGACCCCAAAGACTGCAAAAAAATGGGTTAAAAGTAAGGAATGGAGTAATGGCCTTAATTTGAAAGTTAACTCATCGGTTGATGAAGTTGAATTTGCAAAACAGTACCATGCCAATAAAGCTTATTGGGACAAGGCTTTTATTTTTATGCGCGATGGTAAGCTTGACAGCATTGCGCCGGGCAAATACGCCATAGATGGCGACAACGTTTATGCCATTATAACAAACGGGCCCGAGAAGGATTTTGACAAGTCAGCTTGGGAATCACATCGCCGGTATATCGACCTGCATTATGTGATAAAGGGGAAAGAAAAAATGGGTGTATGGCCTATAGCTGAATCAACAGTAACAAACCCTTACGATGAAACTAAAGACGCGGCTAATTACACGGCAAAAGGAAAATTTTACGTAGGTACTCCATCGGAATTTTTTCTTTTTTTCCCGAGTGATGTTCATCGGCCCAATATAAAGGTGCCCGGATATGATACCGTGAAGAAGTTAGTGATAAAAATTCGCGTAGCTAACTGAAGCAGTAGTGGATAAAAGCAAGTAAATAGCTATACCGACAAGGTAAAAGCAATAGTTATTTACATTCCAAAGCATTAATTTTTAGTAATTTGATTGTAACATCTCTGTTATTTTGCAATAATTCCTATTAAGTCTATAGGTTTAAAATAATTATTATATATTTGCGACGTAAATATCACAATGGAAACATTTTTACACCCTCATATTAGCTTTTCCATGATTTCGCATGCCGAACCGGCACGCCGAATGTGTTGCTCCTTTTGTTGTTGTTGAGTATAACTACCCACTGATCTTATATTAATAAAACATGGCTTTCTTAGGTGATAGCCATGTTTATGTACAGTCACTTATACAGTATTTAAACATGCACTTATGACATAAATAAATTAATAAAAAATAAACCGGCAAGGAAGCCTTGCCGGTCATGTTTTGGATGACAGGCAAGCCGTAACGCCAATCACTACTAACCTTCATCCCCGGTTTTATTAACGAAGATTCATTAACATAAAACAGTTAAATATATGGAATTATATATCCATGCCAAACAAGTACTATCCAAACTATCACTTATACTATTGCTTAATATACTGCCACTGGCAGTATTAGCACAGGCACCCAATCAGTTGCTAATTAATTCGCGGTTAGAGGGTACGGTTAAAGACAGCGTAACCAAACAACCCATTGCCGGCGTAACCTTGCGCATTAAAGGTATCACGCACGAAGTAGGTACCGACCAGCATGGTCATTTCACTTTTGTTACCGGCCAAAAGTTCCCCTATACATTAATAGTAAGTTATATAGGCTACAAAACTAAAGAAGTGGTAGCCGATGGCAGCCCATTAAATATAGTACTTGCCGAAAATACCAATCAATTAAATGATGTGGTTATTGTAGGTTATGGTACCCAAAAGAAACGTGAAATAACAGGAGCGATCTCTACAGTAGCTAAAGAGAATTTAACACTTGGTACTTCGTCACTTGATAATGTATTAGAAGGTTCTGTGCCGGGCATACAGGTTACCCAAAGTTCGGGCCAGCCGGGGGCATCAGCTACGGTAAGGATACGCGGTGGCAATTCTATTACAGCAGGTAATGAGCCATTATACGTCATCGACGGCTTTCCATTTTATAATGATAATACCAGTACGCAGGGCAGCATTAGCCCCAACAGCAGCGCACAGGGGCTGAATGCTTTATCTACGATCGACCCTTCAAATATCGAATCCATTGAGGTGTTAAAAGATGCTTCGGCGACAGCTATTTATGGGTCGAGAGGCGCCAATGGCGTAGTATTGATCACCACCAAACAAGGCAAAAAAGGCCATGACGATGTAAACTATAGTGTATATGCGGGCTGGCAACAGGTGCGAAAAGAACTGCCCTTATTAAATGCCACACAGTTCGCACAATTAACCAACGATATACAGGCGAGCCAGGGATTGGCACCTTATTATACCACTGCCCAGGTTGCTGCTTTTGGCACGGGCTCCGACTGGCAAAGTGCTGCTTTTCATAAAGCGCCTATTCAAAATCATACGGTTACGGTTTCCGGCGGCGATGAAAAATCTACCTATGATATTTCGGGTAATTACTTTAACCAGGATGGTATTTTGCTGAATTCGGGTTTTAAAAGATATGCGGTGCGCACCAACTACTCGCGCAATGTATCCGATAAATTTAAGATCGCTTTAAATGCCACAGGCAGTCAATCCATACAATCGGGTAGTTCAGGCACCAACATATCCAGTATATTGTATATGCCGCCAACCGTCGCTATAAAAAATGCCGACGGCAGCTATAATACGGCCGATCCTTTTTCATCCACACCCGGCAACCCCATACAGGACCTTTTGCAAACCGTGAACCAAACAAACGCATTCAGGGTGCTGGGCAACTTTTATGGCGAGTATGAAATTATCCCCGGTTTAAAGGCTAAAGTAAGTATCGGGACAGATATTATTAACACCAGGCAAAACCAGTTTTCGCCCTCCACTACTACGGCGGGCTATCCTACCAACGGTATAGCCAGCATTGGCGCAAATAAGGTGGCTACCTGGTTAAATGAAAATACACTTACTTACAACAAAAAGTTTACTGATCAATCATTTAATGTACTGGTAGGCTATACCACCCAAACATCAACAGGTAATTATGTTACTGCCGGTTCTGAAAATTTTATTACCAACCTTACCGGTTACAACAGCTTGCAGGCGGGCTCGGTGCCGCTTATCCCAACATCGGGTTCGTATAGCTGGTCGCTTGATTCATGGCTGGCAAGGATAAATTATACGCTATTAGACAGGTATAACTTTACCGTAACCGGCAGGGCCGATGGATCATCGAGGTTTGGAGAGAATAACAAATGGGGTTACTTCCCTTCGGCTGGTTTTTCATGGAACGTGAAACAGGAAGATTTCCTGAAGAATGTTACCGATGTATCTAACCTGAACCTGCGTTTAAGCGCCGGTACAACCGGTAACCAGGAGATTGGCGAATACCAGTCGCTGGTAACGCTTAGCCCTACCAACTACTTTTTTAACGGAACAGTACAAACAGGCTTTGCGCCAACCAGCCTGGGTAACCCCAATTTAAAATGGGAAAAAACGGCCCAATATGATGCAGGCATCGACCTTGGTTTGTGGGATAACCGGGTAAGTTTTTCGGCAGATGCTTATTATAAGAAAACAACTAACCTGTTGATAAGCGTGCCTGTTCAGCTTTCATCGGGTTTTGCTGCCGACCTTGAAAACGCGGGTTCAGTTGAGAATAAAGGGTTGGAATTGGCTTTAAATACAGACAACATCAAATCGGGATCATTCAGGTGGAAAACTGCCGCAACGTTTTCGCTCAACCGTAATAAAGTATTAAGCCTGAATGGGCAAACATCCTTTTTTGCACAGATACCCGACGCGTACAGCGATCTGTTGTACAAGCTTTCGCCCGTGATTATAAAAGTTGGAGAACCACTCGGTACAATTTGGGGCTATAAATCGGCTGGAATTATCCAAACAGGCGATAATCTTGCCCAAATACCGCTGTTAGGGGCCGAGCAAGCAGGCGACCGTAAATACCAGGACCTGAATAACAGCGGCACTATTGATGCTACTGATAAGACCAACCTTGGCAGCGTTCAGCCAAAATTCCTTTACAGTTTTTCCAATACATTCACTTACAAACATTTTGATCTGTTTGTATTCTTCCAGGGGTCTTACGGTAATAAAGTATACAACCTGTTACAGGAAGAACTGGAGTTGACCAACCTGGGGCAAAACGCCTCGACAGCACTGCTCGACCGCTGGACGACGACAAACCCAAGTAACACCATCCCGCGGGCAAGCTATAGCCCGGTGGCACAGGTACTCGACAGGTATATGCAGGATGCCTCGTACCTGCGTTTGAAAAATATCTCGCTGGGCTACACTTTCGATCCGTCTGTGGCTCACAAAATATTGGCCAAGCAGGTGCGGATTTATGTGTCGGCGCAAAACCTGCTAACCTTCACCCACTACACCGGCTATGATCCTGAGGTAAACACATTCGGGCAAAACAACCTGCTGCAAGGCATTGATTTTGGCGCTTACCCAAGTGTTAAAACCTTCCTGGCCGGCTTAAACATCAGTTTTTAATATAAAAAGATATGGATATGAAAAATATAGGAATTATTTTATTGGCAGCGATAGGTCTTTCTTCCTGCAATAAATTAACAGAGAATCCGAAGTCGATCATCGTCGCGAATCAATTTTACCAAACACCAAATGATGCTATATCGGCGGTAACGGCGGTTTACAGTTCGCTCAATACTGACCCCGGGGGTGATTTCCCGATGTACGGCAGGCAGCTTTATTTTATGGCAGATGCTGCTACCGACGATGAAACTGAAGGCAACGCAGCAAGCAACGCCGATGTGCGGGCCATGGGCAGCATTACTTACATAGCCAATAACAACAGGATACAAGCTAACTGGACGCAACACTACATGGGCATCAACTGGGCAAATGTGGCTATTGATAACATTTCGGCTATGCAGTTGGATACCACTTTGAAAAACAGGCTGGTGCGCGAATCGAAATTCATTAGGGCGCTGTTATATTTTAACCTGGTACGCTTTTTTGGCGATGTGCCATTAGTGCTGCACCAGGCAGGCGATATCAACCAAACCACTGTTGTAAGGACACCCGCCGCAGTGGTATACAAACAGATCATAGCTGACCTAACTGATGCCGAAAACCTGCCGGTTAGCTATTCGGGTAACGATATAGGCAGGGCAACATCAGGCGCAGCCAAAACGCTGCTGGCAAAAGTTTATTTAACGCAAAAGGATTGGAAAGACGCCTCGTCAAAATGCCTTGAGGTGATTAACGGCCCTTATGGCTATGCCCTGTTCAGTAATTTCGCTGATGTTTTTAACAAGTCGACCAAGAACGGCAAGGAGCATATTTTCTCGGTGCAGTTCCTGTCCAACTCCGGTGCAAGTAACAGCCGCGACAGGATAATGACCGATGTGTTCTCCGGTTTCAGCTCAAAAGTACCACCCGATCTGCCCGCAGATAGCAGCATTTACAAAGCTTACCTGCCAGGCGATACCCGCAAGGCCGTAACCTATTATTCAACATTAACCAACCCGGCTACCGGGCTGCCTTATAAATTCAGCTTCCTGGGCCTGCGGAAATTTGTGGATACTACCCAGTTATTAACTTCAATTGAAGATGGTATCAACTTCCCGGTACTGCGCTATGCGGATGTATTGCTGATGTATGCCGAAGCCGTAAACGAAGACCAGGGCAGCCCGACTGATGCTGCTTATGCGGCTATTAACCAGGTAAGGGAACGCGCACATATCCACGACCTGACGACAGGTCTATCTCAATCTGATTTCAGGGACTCGGTTTACCAGGAGCGCAGGCTCGAATTTGTACAGGAGGGCCAGCGCTGGTTCGACCTGGCGCGAACAGGGCGGATAGTTTCAGCTATCAGCAAGGTGGCCGCTAAAAAGGCTGTTAGCGATAAGAATAGCTTATTCCCCATACCGCAGGCCGAAATAAATGTGAACCCCAATGTAACGCAAAATCCGGGGTGGTAATGATCATTAATTAACCTACATCAAACAATAAATAATAATTATGAAAACTATGTTAAATGTAAAACGGCTATCGCGCTATTTGCTGGCGCCGGCGCTGTTGATCACGGGTTTCCTGGGCAAAGCCAACGCCCAGTCGGACACGGTAACCTTCAAAGGGAAGATAGGTAAAACCCTTAAAGATTCGAAAGAGTGGTGGCCCGAAAAACCCCATGCGCCGAAAGGCGCGCCAAACGTGCTCATTTATTTAATAGATGATGCGGGCTACGGCACCTCAAGCGCTTTCGGAGGGCTTATGGAAACCCCAACACTTGATAGTTTGGCCAACCATGGCTTGCGCTATACCAATTTCCATACTACGGCTATTTGCGGTCCAACCCGCGCCGCGCTGTTAACCGGCCGCAACCATCATTCGGTGCATATGGGTTACTTTAATTACAGCGCGCTGGGTTTCCCCGGCTATGATGCCCGTATGCCTTTTGATAAGGCTACCATAGCCCGCATATTACAAGTAAATCACTATAACACCTATGCCGTTGGTAAATATCACCTGGTGCCGCTTAATGAGATCACCTCGGCCGGGCCGTTTGACCGCTGGCCACTGGGGCAGGGTTTCGACCATTTTTTTGGCTGGCATTTGGGCCATACAGACCAGTACCATCCAAATTTATACGAGGATAACCAGGTAACCAATGTGGAACCTAATACTAAACACGTAAGTACCCTGTTATCAGACAAGGCCATATATTACATTGCTAACCAAAAATCGGCCAACCCCGAGAATCCTTTCTTTTTATACCTGGCAGTAGGCGCAATTCATGAGCCTCACCAGGCTGACAAGAAATTCCGCGACATGTATAAAGGCAAGTTTGATAAAGGCTGGGACTGGTACCGCGAAACAGTTTTTGAAAGGCAAAAAAAGTTGGGTGTAATACCGGCTGATGCACAGTTACCACTGCGTGACCCTACAGTGCCTGCATGGGACAGTTTAACGCCCGACCAGAAAAAACTTTACTCAAAGCACATGGAAGTTTATGCTGCCATGCTAACGCAATCTGATTACGAATTTGGCAGGATAGTAAATTACCTGAAGGAAATTGGCCAGTTAGATAACACCATCATATTCGCCATAATTGGTGATAATGGGTCGAGCCATAGTGTGCCGAATGGTACATTTAACGGGGCGATAAACAAACTGCCAACTAAAGAGCAGGTTGAAGAGGCCCTGAAGCATGTTGATGAATTTGGAACCGAAAGTTCGGATATGGATGCGCCTTCCGGCTGGACACAGGCCACCAACACGCCTTTTCGTTTATGGAAAGCCGATGCAAACTCCGAAGGGGGTACGCATAATCCATTAATTATTTTTTATCCTAAAGAAATTAAAGAAAAAGGCATCCGTAACCAATATGGCCATGTTATTGATATAGCGCCAACTATTGTTGATTTGACCGGTGTTAAAGTTCCCGATACTATCAGCGGTTACAAACAAAAACCATTCGAAGGTACGAGCCTTGCATATACGATAAAGGACTCTGCCACGGCAAATCGTCATACAGTTCAGTATTACGAATTAAGGGGTAAACGTGCTATTGTTAAAGACGGCTGGAAAGCGGAAGTATATCACCAAACAGGGACTGATTTTGATAACGATGTTTGGGAGCTATATAACCTTAACACCGACTTTAATGAACGTATAGACCTTGCAGCCAGGGAACCGGCAAAACTGAAAGAGTTGCAGGATGTATTTGATGGGGAAGCGAAAAAATACAATATATACCCGCTTATTGATGGCACACAGGACGGGGGCATAGGCGGCAGAAAACGCAGCGCTTATAAGGGTATAGACAGAATTGTGCTGTACCCGGGTGT
>Ga0207142_1015_pt1 | contig 35087 bp, 24 predicted proteins | sample Alteio_BWMinHeat_2_FD_153561 | JGI IMG/M metagenome (GOLD analysis project Ga0207142, IMG submission 153561) | Enriched cells from forest soil in Barre Woods Harvard Forest LTER site, Petersham, Massachusetts, United States -... | ecosystem: Environmental > Terrestrial > Soil > Temperate forest >... | reverse complement strand
TTCCCTGCCTTTCCAATTCCAATGCGGGAAGATGTGCAGCACGTTTTGGTTCGTCCACCATGATTTCAGGTACCACACATCATCCTTATAAAACCCGCAGGCATCCAGCATACCGTGATAAGAATAAACCGATGGCCAGCCAAATGGTGTAGGTTCGCCGCGATAATCAAAGCCTGTCCAGATGAACATGCCCGCGAGGTATGGGCGCGCGGCATAATATTTCCAGCCTTCCTCGATGCTTGATGACGAGTTATCCCGTTTACGGTCGTAAGCAACCAACTGATGGTTGGCCCTGTCATCAACATAAACCCCTCTTGTTGCGGTTGTCGCACCTTCTTCGGTTCCCCAGCTAAATTGATTGGGGTATTTTTTATGCTGTTCATCGGTGTTTTTATTGGCGATGTAATTATAGCCCAGCAGATCAATAATCGTTGTAATGCCACTGCCCACCCCGCCGCTGAAAGCCGCCGTAATATACCGGGTTGAATCAATGGTTTTGGCGTAGGCCTGCATGGCGGCGGCAACACGAGCACCGGTGATGGTGTTTTCCATATTCCATTCCTCGTTACCTATCGACCATGCCATGATACAAGGGTGGTTCCTGTCGCGCAGCATCATTTGTTTTAATTCATTATAATGATAGTCGGTTACCCCCATTAGGCGGTTTTCGTCAATCACCAGCATCCCCAGCCTGTCGCAGGCATCAAGGAACTCGGGCGTTGGCGGGTTATGTGAGCAACGAATGGCATTACATCCAAAGCTTTTTAATGTTTTGATGCGAAAATCCTGTAAAGCGTTGGGTATGGCAACGCCTACGCCGGCATGGTCCTGGTGATTATCTGTGCCCGTAATTTCAAGGTGTTTGCCGTTCAGGAAAAAACCCTCATTGGCATCAAATCTTATGGTACGGATGCCAAACGTGGTTTCGTATTTGTCTATGACTGCGCCATCTTTAATTATGGTGGTTACCAATTTGTGCAGGTATGGGGTATCAACCGACCAAAGTTTAGGGTCGGACACTTTTAGCTCGCTTGAAAATTCCCGGTTTTCAAGTGGCTGTAAACCTGCTACCTGCTGCTCGGCCGATGCAAGGGTTTTGCCATCGGCATTAAGAATTATTTGCTGTATAGTGAAGTTGCCGGTAGCAGTGGCCGTATCATTGGCTAATGCTACACGGGCGGCAATAATAGCCTGGTTACCATTTAATTTTGTGGTGATAAATGTACCGTTACGCGCAACGTGTAATTGACTGGTTTTATTGAGCCATACATGGCGGTAAATACCCGCGCCTTCGTAAAACCAGCCCTCTTCCATAGTGGCATCCACACGCACGGCAATTACATTTGTGCCGCCATAATTAAGATATTCAGAGATATTATATTCGAAGCTGCTATACCCGCTTTCTTCGGTGCCTAAATAGTGCCCGTTTACCCAAACAATCGAATTACGAAAAACACCATCAAATTGTATGCTGATATGTTTGCCGAGATCGGATGCGGGTATGGTAAAAGTTTTGCGGTACCAGCCTATGCTTGCATCTGGAAAATTGCGGCCTATGGCTTTAAAACCGTGACTAAAACTTCCTTTTTGGTCAAAAGGCTGCTCGACGGCCCAATCATGCGGCAGGTCGAGTTTGCGCCATGCACGGTCATCAAACCGTGGGTCGGCGGCGCCATCGCCGTAACCGGCTTTTGCAAAGTAGGAGAAGTAGCCAGTTCCATTGTTAAAATCCTTATTGGTATCGTAAGGGTGACCGAACGCGAAGCGCCAGCCGAAATCCATTAGCAGGTGTTGGCGGGGGGATATGGTATCTGTTTTTTGAGCATAGGAATATCGCGCAGCAAACATCACCAATAACAATAACAGGAACTTTTTATTCATTAATATCATATTTAAAAATACAAGCTTTTATCAGCCTATTTTCCATCTGCCACTATAAAAATAACCGAACGCGGTGGAGAGGCCACTTTTATGCCGCCTTGTATAAGAGCTGCCTTCGCCTTTATCTGTGCGTAATTGGAGGGACCGCCTGATGCCAGTGACGTGCCATTGCCGTTAATATATACCTTGCGCGAAAATTCGCCGTTATCGGTACCGCCAACCAGCACGTAGTAGTAATATCGTGTGCCTGCCGCAAAATTTTTCAGGTTGATGTTGACCACCTGTGAAGACAGTCCCCTGTTTACAACCACAATACCCGCCTGGCCCGAAGTGAATGACGAGGCATAACTAAATACATCAGTACTACCCGAAACCGTTGAGCTTACCATCCTGTCGCCAAAATACTTTTGAAAGAAATACATGTGGTAAAAAGCCGGTCGGGGGTTCCATTTAACTGGATTATCGGGTTCATCGCCCTGGCTGAACATGCCCTGGTCATCGCCGCCGTTCCACCCATTTGCCAAATCCCAGCGACTGGCCATGCCGAAATTATTTTTTAACAGCTCGCCCAAAACCATAGTTGCATGGATGCCGGCCACGTTCGATACCATTTGTTCCGAGCCGGATGCAAACAGGTTCCATTCGGTTAGCGCTATGGGTTTTGATTGAACACCGCCTTGTTGTTCTGAGCTGTTAACCCAGGTCATAACTGCCTGCGATTCCGTTGCCGGAGTAGTGAGTATTGTTGCAGCATTCTCGTTATCCTGGCCAGTATAATAATCATGCACAATATAAAAATCGGCATAGTTACCTGCTGATGCAAACAAGCCCGAATCCCAGGCTTTGTCGGCTGCGTTATAAGATACGGGATTAACTATCTGCGCGCCTATCTCAATCTGCGCGCCTGTTTCTTTTGCCGCAGCGCGCATGGAATCGGCAAATACTTTAAAATGCTGCCCATATAATGCGCCTGTAATTATTTTCGGCTGACCATCCTGGTTTTGTGTTACATCTATCTGGTACCCTGCCTGCCATGGGCCGCCGCTTTCGTTGCCAATTTCCCAATATTTTGTGCGGCCCTTATCATACCGTACCCAGTTTGCCGCTAAATGGGCCGCAACCTGATCGGGATGGGCGCTTGTGCCATACCGGGCATAGGCATAATTTATGGTGATAATACCCGTGCTGTTGGTTTGCTGCAATGCGGCATAATAGTTATCTAATGAAAGTGTCCAACCGGCGGTGTTATTGCCCTGCCAGTAACCTGCAGCAACGCTATTGCCGTTGGAATCATATAGATTAGCAGGGGCATCAGCTGGTACTACGCCGTTCCAAAAATAAACGCTTGAAATATTACCGCCAGGAAAGCGGAGTATATTGGGCGACAGGCTTTTAATGTTGTTTATTAAAACCGGCTCGGTTACCATTTGAGTCATGTAAGGATTGGTATTGTTGCCAAACAGGTATTTTGAAACCTTTGTGACAACATTGCTATAATCCACATTAATGGTTACTGTTGCCGAGGCCGATGGTTTTGTTGTATCGGCATAAGCAGGCACGGTAAATGTTTTAGGTGCCCAATCATCTAAAAAGAATCCGGAAGTTGCAGCAATGGCCGGATCTTTTTGAGGAGTAATGGTAACCGTTGTATCGCCGCCACCGGGTGTTACCTGCTTATTGCCCGCGCCTTTTGAACAGGCTGTTAATACAAATAAACCAATAACGCAATATTTAATATTGAATGTAAATTTCATAGGTATCAAGGACTTAGTATACTATAAGCATAAAAATACCTGTGACCATTTATAGCCACAGGTATAAATTATACTAACCAATTAATTAATTTTTACTACCCGGATATTGTCTATTGCCATTGTAAAAGCGGAAATAGTGGTTGAACCATCGTTTATATACCAAATATCCATACCATTATTACCACTTGCACCAACCAAATCTGTAATGGAGGCTACCGGGGTGCCGGTACCATTATTGGTTAAAAAGTTTGATAACGGAACGGTAACAGTTATCCAGCCTGTTGTACTAAACGGTGTTATTTTACCTGCACTATTTATCCATGGCCTATACCGGGCTATATAGGTAAAGCCATAATTTACTGCTACGAAAATGGAGCCGCCGGACCATGGGGTTGATTTAGGAACCGATATTTCGAATTTTACGGCGTAACTGGATAAGCTGCTATCAATATCTGCAACTGGCACCCATTGGCTGGCATTCATATTAACCCCACGACCGCCATTGTACCAGGCAAAGTCGTTTGCGCTAAGATTTGTTGCAGTTAATACGTTGTAATAGCCGGTATTCCCGGGAAAATCAGTAGAACTGTTTTCTGTATTCGACCCCCATGGATACCCATTTATACTATCCCAATTTTGAAATACACCGTCCACAAAATCATGTACATTATAAGTGGTTGTCGCCGTACCCGATGGTGTTGTAACGCTTACAATACCGCCTGTATTGGTAGCCCCGGCAGGTACAGCAAGGCTAATGCTGGTACCATCATTTGAAGAGGTGAAACTGGTTACAGGCAGCCCGGCATAGGTTAAGCTTTTAACAAAAAAGAAACTCAAACCATATATTTTAACCGAATCGCCGGGGGCCGCGGCCTCATTAGAAATACCGGTAATTGATGGTGCCGGGGCCACAATAGGAAACGAGAACGTAGTTTCGCCATGTGTTGTTACGTAGCGGATGGTATTCAATTGTTTTGTTGGTACCGTAGGAAAGGCGATAACTGAAGGTATTAGCGCAATAGCCGCAGTATCTGACGACCAGGCATCATTAAATGAAGCCGCTGTGCCATCAAAATAAATATTAAGCGCACCTTTTAAGTTATGCCCGGTGATCACCACCCATTGGCCCGTACCCACCTTGCTTATCAGTGAGTCGCCGGGATGGGCAACATAGTCGCGTATAGCAGTAATAACCGGAACCCCTGTGGACGATGAGTTATTCTTTTTACAACCCGTTTGCGTAAGGGCCATTGCAGCGAGCACTACAAGCAACAAACAGCTGTTGACATTGTAAAATAGCTTTTTCATAATTTTTTGTTTAAGAATGATATATAATAATTCCATTTATGTTAATAATATGGTACCGGTGCCTGCAATAATTTAGGATCGGCCGTTTGATCATTTGCCGGAATAGGCAAAGTAAACGTGGCGATGGTTGCCGGTGTTATAATAAGGTTACTCGCAACCGGGGTTTCAACTCCTGTACTTGGGTCGTAAGTAAATTGCTGCCTTGTTTGATTATTTATGGCATCAATAGCACCTTGCGGATTATAATAAGAAAGCCGGACAAGATCGAACCAATATTGGCCCTCGAACGCTAATTCTATCCTTCGCTCTTTTAATATCGTCGCTTCGGTGAGGCTTGTTACCGGGTCAACTCCTGCCCTTGTTCGCACTGCATTAAAATATTGCAGGGCCTGTGCATTAGATGTTGACGCATTATTGCCCAACAAAGCTTCGGCATATACCAAATATACATCGGCTAAACGTAATACGGTGTTATGCTCGATGGATGACCAAAGATCCATAGTTGGCGCACCATTGTCAGCAGCTGTACCAACAATATGTTTTTTAACATTGACACCGGTAGCTGTATAACCGCCATCGGCGGCATCCAATTCAGGGTAATGTTCGCCTGTTAGCATAAAAGTAGCTTTACGGCGGATAGAATCCTGCGGGGTATACAAATTGGCAAGGTCGACAGTTGGGCCGATAGCGCCACCCCAGCCGCCACCACCTGTAACCAGTGCGCCGCTCGGCGCAAATTGCGCCTCGATATCGTTACCATTACCATAACCTACGCCCGGCGCCCATTGAAATGCAAACAGGGATTCAGAATTATCGTTATACTGTGTACGGAAAAGATTGTAATAGCTTGACAGAAGTGTTAAACCACTTGTATTACATACGTTGCCAGCATAATATGCTGCGCTGTCGAGATCGGTTTGGTTCCTGGTGCCGCTTTGGCCCAGGCCCGCCCTTGTTAAATATACCTTAGCCAACATACCCTGTGCCGACCATGTGGTTACACGGCCCGGTTCATCGGATGTCGGCAGGTAAGTAGATGCGAAGCGCAGATCGTTTATTATAAATTTATAAACATCGGTAACGTTGTTGCGCGGCACCAATGGGTTGGTGATAAGCTTATCGTTATCTTCAATAATAGGAACCGCGCCCCACAACTGTACTAAGTGAAAATAAGCTGTAGCACGTAGAAATTTCAATTCGCCAAGGGCGGCATTTTTACTTTTAGCAGGTACACTATCGGGCAGTTGGGTATTAATTGCTTTTATATTAATGTCGCAATGAGCTACTATATTAAAAAAGCCTTGCCATGCCTGTGTAACATAACTGTTGTTACTTGTTATTGAAAAAGTTGTGAACTGAACCAGGTCTGAGTTATAGGGCTGCAACATGTTGCCGCTCATAATATCGCCGATCCCCAAAAGCGGGAAGTTGTTCCAGTCGAACCAGGGCTGTGCATAAATAGCGGCTGTGGCAAGCCTCATATCCGAGGTGCTTTTATAAAAATTGTTTGTTGTAATACCGGTTAAAGGTGGCCGGTTGAGGTAATCTTTTTTACAGCTGTTTACCATTATAATGATAACAAGCATTAAGAAAATATTTATTTTTATACTTTTCATGATCGTAATTTTTAATTATCCAGCGTTAAACTTGCTCCAATTGAAATAACGCGGGGTTGCGCATAATAGCCATTATCAATGCCCGCGGCCAGTGGGTTCCATGAGCCAATTTCCGGATCATACCCTTTGTATTTTGTTATAGTAAATACGTTGGTTACGTTGGCATATATCCGCAGTGTTTTAACGTGTATGGCGGCTAACAGGCTTTTATTAAAAGTATAACCTAAAGCTATACTTTTACATTTTAAAAATGAACCACTCTGGATATACCGGTCAGAAAAAATTGTATTCTGATCGCCGCTGCTCTGGCTTATCCTTGTAATGTTTGTCCCGGGATTGGTAATGTAAACATTATTGATGTCTGTAGCTGAACCGGTAGGGTCGACCAAACCAATACGTGCATAGTTAAGCACAACCGGGAAATAACCAAAGTTTTGATTAGGATCATCTCCTGTAACATCTAACTGGTTAAAAACCTTATTACCATACTCGCCGGTCATGAAAACGGTGAGGTCGATGTTTTTATAGTTAAATGTATTATTTATGCCATATTGAAATTTAGGCAGAGGAGAACCCAGGTCGGTTTCATCGTTCGCGTCGATTTTACCGTCTTTATTATTATCCTTAAAAATAACATCGCCTACCCAAACACCACCTGAACCGGGGGTAATAGGTATCGGCCCGCTTCCATTTTGCCATACCGCAGGATACTTTTTAAAGTCGGCTGCATCTTTATACAGGCCAAGGGTTTGATAGCCGTAAAAATCGCCTATAGAACCACCTACTACTGTTTTTGTATAGGTGCCATATATTGCCGGTGTGCCCGGCGCTAAGGCCAGAACTTTGTTTTGGTTTCGTGAAAATATAAAGGTTGATACCCAATTAATATCTTTTGACCTGATATTGGTGGTTTTTAATGAGAATTCGATCCCTTTATTGCCAACCGAACCAATATTAACATAAGGAGCCAAAACAGCGCCCGGCGAATATCCGCCGGCAGCATACGTGCCTGAATAGTATGGCTCGGTAAGGCTTAACAATAGGTTACTTGTTTTACGGTTATAGGCATCAATGGTAAACACAATCCTATTATTTGCTAAAGCTGCATCCAGGCCAATATTAAACTCTTTTGTTGTTTCCCATTTAATATTGGGGTTACCGGTTGTTGATGTTAACTGCGAATTACCAGACAGGCCAGTCGCTACTGTGGTTAATGTTGAACCATAAGCATATTCGGCTATGTTTTGATTGTTTACCAAACCGTAGCTTATCCTGAATTTCAAATCGTTAATGGCTTTTACATCTTTAAGGAAATCTTCCTGTTTCAGTTTCCATGCAAGAGCCCCTGAATATGAAGTGTTCCATCTGTCATCCGGTCCAAATTTTGAAGATCCATCGCGGCGAATGGTACCTGTTAATAAATACTTATCATTATAAGTAATATTAGCACGCCCGAAATAGGCTTCCAGTGCGCCATCGCTTTTTGAACCTGCATCAGTTGCCGTAGTAGGATCGCCACTGTTTATTGTAGTTACGTTATTACTTACAAAATTACTACGGCTGGCCTGTACTATGTTGCTGTTTAGCAGTTGTGCTTCATGCCCTGCTGTGGCGCTAAACGATAGTTTACTTTTATTAAAATAATGAGAGTAGGTTAAGTAGTTGGTAACAGAATTATAAAAGTTTTGCCCGCTTGTTGAAGTACCATTGTTAGTTGAATGCGGTGGCAAAGCCCCGAAAACATAAGTAGGATCGAAATAGTCTTCGTTTGCAAAATCAAAATTTCCTGACACTTCATTACGTAGGGTAAGGTCCTTTGTAAACTGAATTTCGGCATAAGCGCTGCCGTAAAGCTGGTACCTGCTTTTAACATCAGTAATTATAGTAGCCATGGCAAAGGGGTTAGTACCGTAAGCGCCGTAAATATTGGGGTCGCTGCCGGCCCATGAGCCATCGGGATTTTTAATTGCGATATCGGGGGTTTGATTTAATGCCTGTTGAATTACGTTCGCATTACTTGTGGCAACATTTTCGTTTACATGAGCCATTTCAAGGCTAGTACCTAACCTTAACCAGTTAGTTGTTTTATTATCGATATTAACCTTTACGCTGATGCGTTTAAAATCAGAACCTAATGCAATACCTTGTTGTGTAAAGTAATTAGCTGATAAAAAATAAGTGGTTCGGGCATCGCCACCACTAATGCCAATATTGTGATTTTGTTCGGGAGATGTCCTGAACAATGCTTTTTGCCAATTGGTACCAGGGCCCAAGTATTGCGGATTAGCAAATTGCGGCCTAAAATCGTACCCTATGATAGCCGATTTCTCGTTCATAAAGGTAGCATACTGCTGCAGATCCATGGTATCATAATATTTAGGCAATGATTGCCAGCCGTAATAACCATCGTAGGTTATATTCGGCGCACCCGCTACACCTCTTTTTGTAGTAATTATTACTACCCCGTTTGATGCCTGTGAACCATAAATAGCAGTAGCCGAAGCGTCTTTTAATATATCAATTGAGGCTATATCAGCAGGATTAATACTGGATAGTGGGTTACTCCCTTCGCTTTGATTGGTGGAATTGCTTCCGGGGCCCGATGTATTTGGTACTTGCGCGTTAGGTGGTATCTGGATCCCATCAATCACATATAATGGCGGCGCGTTAGTAAAACCACCTATACCACGTATTTGTATATTTACATCACCACCCGGCTGGCCCGAAACCTGCTGAACCACAACACCGGCAACCCTGCCTTGCAAGGCCTGGTCGAATGTTGTTGGATGTGTTTCAACTATATCTGGACCCTTAACCGAAGATATAGAACCGGTAAGGTCTTTCCGCGGAACTTTACCGTAGCCGATAACCACTACTTCGTCCAAATTGCTGCTTGAAACTCTTAGCGATACGTCCATTACCTCTGCATTGCCCACCATTATCTCTTTACTTTGGTAACTTAGGTATGAAAACACCAGGACATCGCCGTGTTTAGCCGCAATGCGGTAGTCGCCATTTATGTCAGTGGCGACTGCTGTGCTTGTCCCTTTAACTTTCACGGTAACCCCTGTTAAGGGCTTGCTACCATCGGCATCGACAACCTTGCCACTGATATGCGCGGATTGTGCATAAGCTGAAACGTACAGCAACGTGGCTGCCAGTAACAAAACACTATGTCTAATTCTTTTTCGTAAACTTTTTTCCATTTGATACAGAAATTTTAATAATTGATTGATAAACTGGTTAAATAATTGGTTGATGACTTGGTTTATTTTTTATTCATAATTGGTTGGCTTATATTAAAATATAGGTGGAATAAACCACGGGAAGACCGACGTTTTGATACACGGTCCAGATTACGTATGCATCTTTCTGCAATCGATTGCTGGGATTGATCAGCAGACGTATTTTTTACAATTGGTAAGTAACGTTTCATCATAACAAGAAAAATAGATCACCCTGGTTAATTGGTGCTGGTTTATAATTTGGCCGGATAGGTGCCATGAATAAAATTGATATCCACTTTGGGCACCTATACCGGAAATGAAGGTATTAATGATATTTTTAGAGCAGTGTAACATTTGTAACTATTAATGTAACTAATGTTTATTGTATATTAATTTATTCATTATCAAATATTTACATTATATTTTTAAGCGGTTTTATAATAAATATTCATGGTAATTACTGCTTATTTATAAAATGATAATTATAGCTTTATTGCCATAGCCTTACCTGAATAGACAACCGTTTTATCTGCCTTGATCGTGGTGGCCATATCCGAACCATGCGATCCGTTAACCAATACAACATTAAACTTACGCTGCTTCAGCATGCCCGGGAAACTTCCTTTTTCGGATGAAATGATAAGCAGGTGTTTTTGATCGTCCCAATTTAGTTTGAAGGTTGCGTAACGGCCATGCTCATAATTGTAATTATCGTTTTCGTCCTCGTAATACTCAAATTGTCCGTTGGCGCCGGGATATATGCGCAGCTCGATATTATCGGCGGGTTTTTCTGTTGCATATTGCATAACAGGACCCATTGGGATTATTGAACCTGCTTTTACATACAACGGCATTACATCAATAGGCGCTGAAGCTGCTATTGTGCGACCGCCGTTGTAAATTTCGCCGGTCCAGAAATCGTACCATTTGGTTGCTGCGGGCAGGTAAACATTGCGGGTGGTTTTGCCTGATACATTGCTGCCAGTGTATAACTGTTCGGTTACCGGGTTTACCATAAATGCAGGGCCGAACATATACTGATCGGGGATATTATACGTATTCGCATCATTCCTGAAATCAAAAGCCAGTGAACGCATAATGGTATAATTATCCTGAGTTACACGGCCGGCAAGTGAATATATATAAGGCAGCAGGCGGTAACGCAGCTTATCATATTTTAACAGGATGGCTTTTGTTTTATCATCCCAGTTTTTTGAGAACAGGGCCCGCTCGCCTTTACCATGTATGCGGAACACGGGGCAGAATGAGCCAAACTGGAACCAGCGGGTAAACAGCTCACGATTTTCGGGTTTCGACCAATCCGGTGCACCCCAGTTAAGGTGGTAGCCGCCGATGTCGGATGTCCAGTAAGGGATGCCCGATGCACATGAATTGATGCCTTGTGGCACCTGCCTTTTGAAGGACTCGAATGTGCAGGTAATATCCGACGACCATAAAGTTGCCGCGTTACGTTGCTCGCCTGCAAATGACTGCCTTATTAAAAAGAACGCGCGTTTGCCGGGGATATCCCTGCGCCAGCCCTGGTAAATGCCTTTTGAATGTTCAAGCGAGAAGGTGTTAAAATAATCTATTCCCCTGCCCGGCCAATAGGTGGTTTGGCGGCGGGCATCTGTCAAAGTACCGTTATCGGGTTCGCATTGGTCGACCCACCAGGCATCCCAGTCGTAGCGTTTTACTAAACTGTCTCGTGCCTGTTCCCAGTATAGTTTTCGCGCTGCGGGGTTATGGGCGTCATAATAGTTATCAAAGGTGTGGGTGACAACGTTATCCCAGGTAATATCTGTCATCCCCCCCATTTTCTTGAGTGCGTCATAGTTCGGCGTACCTTTTCCAAACACGGGCCAGATAGATATCATGCCGTGTATATGGTCCTTGTGCAATTCATTAATCATTGCTTTGGGATTGGGGTAGCGATCCGGGTTCATGATATGTGAACCGATAGGAAGCGGATCCCAGTAGTACCAGTCCTGTACAATTACATCAAGTGGGATATGGCTATTGCGGTAATTGTTTTTTACCGAGATGACCTCGTCCTGGCTCATGTACCTATCCTGCGACTGGAACAAACCGAAGGCCCATTTAGGGAACATGGGGGCAACACCGGTTGCAGTGCGGTAAAGGTTAATGATATGGTCGAAATCGGGGCCGTAGAAGAAATAATAATCAACCTGCTTGCCACTTTCAGATACATACTTGAATTTGGTGTTCCCGGCTTCGGCGCCATAGAAATTCGAGGCTGAGTAATTATCCCACATCAGGCCATAGCCTTTTGTTGATAACAGAACCGGGATGGCGCCTGTCATGTATTTTATGAGCATATCCTGGTTGCGGCCCTTATAATTTATGGATAATGAATCGGTAGGATGGCAACCCAGCCCGTAAAGTGCCTCATTGGCCGGGGAATTGAACTGGGTTGTACAGTTATAGGTATTGATGCCGGCTATGGTTGCGGCCTGCATGCTTTTGTTATCCTTTTTATCTTCACTGGTAATGGGCGTGCCTTGTTTTGTAAGGTAACTTATGGCATTGGTTGCCTTATTAACCACAATCGTTAAACGTTGGGTATAAATAAAAACATCGTTGCCTTTATCGGCTACTGAAAAGCTGACAGGGTTGCTCCATTTATTGTTAACCACAAGCGATTCCTTAGTTTGAAAAGAATTGAATACCGTATATTTTACTTCGATAATATCAGCGGTGCATATTTTTATTTTAAGCAGGCCCTTATCTAAATTAAACAAAACACCATCGGGCTGCTTGTTGAAATTACGGACTAAAGCACGGGCAGTCTGCGCCGTCACTATGCAAACAAGCATAAATAACAGCATACACAGTTTAGTAAATTTAAAATGTAAGTTTTTATATATCATAATTGGTTTATATATAATTTTTAGGTTGAATATTTAATTGTTGGTAGCGATATCGCCATAAAAAATACCGCGACCGTGTGTGCCTACATGCACACGACCATATTTTTTAGGATCGCCGGTTATTTGTAATATAAGGCCCCAGTTGTGCTTGTCATCATTAATTCGTATCCAGTTTTTTCCCTCATCGTCTGAACGATAAATACCGTCTGTTCCCTTAATTATTCCCACCAGGTAAAGTGCAGGGTAGTTTTTACCGGGTGCGGCCTTTCCAAAACCGAAGGCATGTGCCTGGTCAACACCTTTTATTTGTTTGAATGGTTTGCCAATATCAGCAGTGTGATATAAGCCATCGGATGTGGGCAGCCATAAATCGCCTTCATCACCGGGTGCGGCATACAGGCGGTTTTGGCCACCGCGTACGTCACCGTGACTGCCTTGTTCAGGCAACCCATTTGGCAAATTCAAATCATGCTGACTAAAAGTTTTTCCGCTATCACTACTGATAAAAAATTTGCCGCCAAACAGGTCGACCGCATAAAACTTTGCGGCATTTACCGGATCGGCAATTACACGGGTATTATTGGGGAGGCCTACTGCCTGTTTCCAGGTATTGCCGTTATCAAACGTTACATATGGTGCGCTGCGTTGTGGTGTCCATACCCATGAGTTGCCGGTAGCTGATACACTAATTGATCCGCTCTTGCTTGATTGTTGTGGCTGGGTTGAGGCTGGCTGCCAGGTTTCACCACCATTAAGTGAATAGCCGATATTGCCGCCACTTGAGCCTTCGCCAACACGGACAATTATTTTGCTTTTTTTGGATGCACAACTTACATCGGTGGTATTGGAAAAACGGGGGTTGATGGAATTGCCGCCAGGTTCGGGTTTATCCAGATCATGATGTACAAAACCGCCATAATCGCCGATGGCTGATATTAAGGGCACACCTTGGGGTGGGCTTAATAAGGCAAGTCCAACGGTTTCCTCTATCCCGTTGGACTTTACGCTCCAGGTGGTAGGCTTGTCGTGGTCTGCATCTGTTAAGTCAAATGTTTCGTGCAAACCATAGCCCGTGGTAAATAGGGCATGGTTGGAGTTAAAAGGGTCTATTTCAATATCAAACAACCAATGGATGCCGGTGTGCGATATGTACGGCGCTAATGTATAATCAATCTTACCGCCCCCGCCGCCTGTGAATATGGATTTCCATGAGCTACCGCCATCGGTGCTGCGAAAAATATCTTCGCCACCGGCTTTGTAGCGGTTGAATGTGCTTACAATAATGTTTTGAGGATGCTGTGCATCAATTGAAACGGCTGCATAACCAAAACCCATTTGCGCATCGGGTACAGGCTTTACAGGCGTTATATTTGTCCAAGTGCCGGTTGTGGTATTGTATTTATATACTCCGCCATCTGTCATGGTATCAGGCCCGGGGTTACTGCCATAGGTTATATAAAGTGAACCATCGGCCGATAGTACCGCGTGTGTTGGCATTACATCAATAGGCTGGCCCGGCACCGGCGACCAGGTATGCCCGGCATCGGTACTACGGAATAAATTTTCCGTCCCTTTTTGTGAGATGCCCGCATAAATTACGGCGCTTTTATTCCCGGCTTTAGTTTTTGGATCGAACAAAACAAATATTATCCCGGCCGGCTTTGGGTGATATTTGCCAATGGAATAACCCGCATCGGTTAGCACGGGGGCAGGCGAAATACCGTTCACATGACTCCAATGGTTGCCCTTGTCTTCACTTTTCCATAAGCCATCGATACGTGTGCCCATATAAATTATTTTTCCGTTGTTTGGGTCGACAGCCATTCGTTCGCCGTTGCCCCTGCCATTTTCGTTGCCACCCATTCTGAAGGGGACATCAACACGTTTAAAGGTCGCGCCCCTGTCGCCGGATATCAGGATGGCATTAGGGCCGGGGGAACTGGTATAAGTACCGCAAGCCATATATAAACAGTTTGGATCCGACGGATCGAGCGCTATGCTTTCAACCCCCATCAGGTTATTATCTTTATATGATACCCAATCCATTAATGGCTCCCATTGGTTTAAATTAACATTCCATTTGTATGCCCCGCCCATATCGGTACGGCAATATAAAAGGCCTTTTTCGGCAGGATGGTATATAATACCATCAACAAAACCGCCGCCCCGTATCTGTACGCTTTTCCAGCGATATGGCTGCTGTGCATCAACTCGTATTTTTAAGCCGATGGTAATTAAAAACAATACCATCAGCAGGCGTTTACTATCCATATACTATATACAGCACACTAAAGCGCCCGAAACTATTATACCCGATGCGGGCACTGCATTATTATTCATTATTTATTATCAGGTTAGAAAATCGCCAGGGACGCCCGGCAAATTGGTCTATACAAATGTGAAGGTATAATGCTGTTGCTAAAACGGTAGTAACATTTGTAATTATGAATGTAACAAATGTTTACAGGTTGATAATTATCTATCATACAGATAATTACATTAATATTCGGTTAATTCAGGTTGAATATTTTGGCTAAAGCCGTTTTATATCTTATGGGTGTCCGTCCCCTTAAGGAGACGGCAATGAACGCGCTCCGTTTACTCACCCCGACTTCGCTACGCTTGTCGACCCTCTCTGCGGCAAGCCGCAAAGAGGGTGTAAAATGGTGTTAAATTTTTTCCTGGTGCTGTTTCCGTTTTTGCAGTACAAATTCCGACGGCAGCATATTAAATTCTTCCCTGAATGATTTGGCGAAGTACTGCGGTGTATTGAAACCAACCTCGTAGGATACTTCGGCAATGTTCATTTGACTGTGCTCCAATAAATGGGCGGCCTTTTTTAAGCGGATGGAACGGATGTATTCAACCGGGGATTTACCGGTTATCATTAACAGCTTTTTGTAAAGGGTGTTGCGGTTCATGCCCATGTGCCTGCTCAGTTCATTAACCGATAGCACGGGATCCTGCATGTTTTCATTTATGTACTCAATAATATCCTTAACAAATTTTTCATCGCCCGAGGGTATCGCCGCTTCGGTTGACTGGAAATCCAGTTGCCTGGTATATGTTTTTTTGAATGTGGCCTGCAGGCGCAGCAGGTTTTTAATTTTGGAGATCAATATCTCGAAATTGAAGGGCTTGGTCATGTAATCATTGGCGCCAATTTCGAGGCCTTTTAGCTCCTCCTCTTCGCCGATAAGCGCGGTGAGCAAAATTATGGGGATATGCGAGGTACGGCTATCGTTCTTAATTTTGCGGCAAAGATCTTTCCCGTTCATTTCGGGCATGCTGATGTCACTCACCATAATATCTGGATGCAGGGCCAAGGCCTTTTGCCAACCCTCTTTACCATTTACAGCTTCAATTATGTGATAGGTTTCCTTTAGGTTATCTTTAAGGTAGAACCTAAAATCGTCGTTATCTTCAACCAATAGTATGGTTTGTTTTTTGTTTGTTTTTGATTGAGAGGCGACCTCATCTTCATTACCAACACGTTGTAGTTCTTCTGATTGATCATTGTCCCCAATATCTTCATCCGGTTCATCTTCGGCTGCTAATACAGGCAGTTGGATCACAAAACAACTGCCGTGGTCGGGTTCGCTTTCAACAAAAATGCGGCCCTGGTGCATGTTTACAAACTCCCTGGTAATAGCCAGGCCAATGCCGCTGCCCTGGTTAAGCATGGAACCGGGCAGGTTATTTTGAAAGAAGCGCTCGAATATACGCTCGTGCTTATCGGCGGAGATGCCGATGCCTGTGTCAATTACTTTAATTTCAATGATCTCGGCATCATCTTTGGTTTTTTCATTAACCAGGCTTACCAAAACACTCACATGGCCACCGCGGGGTGTAAATTTAAAGGCGTTTGAAAGCAGGTTGAATAATATCCGTTCAATTTTATCGTGGTCGAAACTGGTTTTAAGCGTTTCTACTTCGGTATCAAAAATAAAACCGATACCCTTTTCTTCGGCTATATCGGTAAATGACAGGCTTATCTCTTTTATAAACTTAACAATATCGCCGGGGCGGGTATGCAGCTTTAATTCCTGCACTTCCATTTTACGGAAATCGAGCAGCTGGTTTACAAGGTTCAGCAATCGCCGGGCATTTTTTCGTACCATGTTTAGCTGCTGCTTTTGATCGGCATCGGCGGAATGTGTGAGCATTTTATCAACCGGGGCCATGATGAGCGATAATGGCGTCCGGAATTCATGGCTAACGTTGGTAAGGAACTTGGTTTTCAGCCGGTCGATCTCGTGCATGCGTTCCACTTCCATCCTTTCCTGCTCAATAATAAGCTGTACTTCTTTTTTCTCCTGTTCAATAGTAAACTGCCGCCTTATTTTTTGTATGCCGCGCTGGCGTATGAGTAATAACACTCCTATTATCACTACTAAATAAATAATGTAGGCCAGTGGCGATTTCCAAAACGGCGGCAAAACCTTTATTTGCAAGGTGATATAGCCCGTGTTCCATGTAGCGTCGGTATTAGTGGCGAGTACTTTAAATGTATAGTCGCCGCCATCAAGGTTGGTGTAGGTGGCCTTACGGGTAGCATTGCTGGCAGTTAACCAATCCTTGTCGAACCCTTCGAGCTTGTACTGGTACTTTACTTTATTTGGGTTGAAGTAATCAAGCGCCGCAAATTCAATGGTAAAAACATTATCGCTATGGTTAAGCGTTATCGACCTGGTTTCAGAAATAGCTTTTGACAGGATAACATGGTCATTTACCGGCTGGTTGGCTATTACGCTTTTGTTGAACAACTGAAAATCAGTAAAAATGAGCCTGGGCTTATAGGTATTGGGCTGTATAGTGCGCGGATCGAAAATATTGAACCCGTGGCCACCGCCAAATATCATTTCGCCTTTGCTGGTTTTTAATGCTGCGTTCACATTAAATTCCTTGCCCTGCAAACCATCGGCTTCATCAAAGTTTTTGAACTGAAAAGTATAGCCATTGCCTGCGGCTGTTAAGGCAATGCGACAAAGCCCGTTCGAGCTGCTCAGCCACATTTTGCAATCGTTGTCTTCGAGTATGTTTAATATTGAATTATCGGGCAGGCCTGTTTCTTTGGTGAGGGGAGTAAATATGCCTGTTTTTGTGTTAAATATGTCTACCCCATCGCGGGTAGCTATCCATATTAGCCCCCGGCTGTCTTGTGTGATACTGTTTACATTATCGCCTATCAGTTTGCCATTATTAGCTTTCTGATAATGAAGGATACTGTTACTTTTATTGATGATCTCATCAACGCCGGCATAGCCGCCTACCCAAATATTCCCGGACCGATCCTCAAAAACAGATGATACATAAGGCGACCGAATCTGGGTTGAATTAAAAGGATGGTAAAAGACCTTCTTTGAACGGTCGAAGATATCAAGTCCCCCCGCAAAGGTGCCAATCCACAAGCGGTCTGACGAATCTTCCAAAACGCTCCATACCCTGTCATCAGCAATACTGCCGGGGTTTTTGTCGTCATGGCGGTAATGAGTGAATGTTTTTCCATCAAAGCAATCGAGACCACCGAAATAGGTACCTATCCATAATTTCTGATCGCGATCGATACACAGGCTAACAATTATATCGTTAGCCAGGCTATTACTGTTTTGCGGGTTGTTTTTATACTGCGTGAATTTTCCGGTTTTACGGTTAAAGTAAATTAGGCCGCCCCCGTTTGTGCCTATCCATAAATTACCCTGGTTGTCTTCAACAAATTTGTCTACATCTTCAAAGCTCAAGCTTGATGGGTCGGATGCGAAATGCCTGTATAATGGGAACTGGATGATGTTTTTATGGTAATAACTGATGCCTTCTTTAAAAGTGCCGGCCCACATAATGCCCGAATTATCTTTATAAAGCATTACGCTGTTTTGCTTTAATGATTTGGTGTCATCTTCCCTGTTGAGTAAATACGATATGCTGAAGTCCTTTTTATTGAGCAGGTTTATGCCGCCGTGGTCGGTGGCTATCCATATTAAACCATCATCGGCCTCAACAATGGTATTAATGATGTTTGAGTTGAGCTTAGCCCCTTCCGAATTTTTATCGATATGCTTGAAAACGCCGGTTGAAGGGTTGAAATAACATACGCCCATATTTACGTCTCCCGCGTAAAACCACAGGTCGTTATCTCTGTCAATTACCAATGAATAAGAACGGGCTTTATTGTTGTTCAAATTGCTTAACGCATGGCTGTGATAAGTGATCTTATTCAACCTGGTATCAAGCATTTCTATCACGCCGGTCGTATGCACGAACCATATATTGTCCCTTTTATCTTCGGCAACATCGGTTACATTATTGCTGAATAAGGAAGGGTATGTGCCTGTATTCTGGCCGTAATGAATAGTTTCCCCGCTCGCCGGGTTATACTTGTATACGCCTAAGTTTGCGTACACAAACCAAAAATTACCTTTACTGTCTTTCTTTATTTTGTTGATGCCGACATTCGGCAGTTTTAATGATTTGATCCATGGTGATATATCATTTTCAAACTGTTCGGTAGCGGGGTTATAAATGGAATACCCGTTTCGGGTAAATATCCACAGGTTTTGCCCGGGGCCCTCGTAAATGCTTTGTATATAATCATCATTCAACGAGTTTTTGTTATTTGCATCGTGCTTAAATACTTTAAAGGTATAGCCATCGTACCTGTTAAGACCGGCCATTGTTCCAAACCACATAAAGCCTTTTGAATCTTTAAAAATGCAGTTAACCTGGTTATGTGACAGGCCGTTACTTATATCGAGCTGTGAAAACTGATATTGACCACTTTGCGCAAAAACCTGCGGGCATACAAAAAGTATGGCGACCAGCAGTATGTAAAATTTAACGCGCATTGGTATAACGGAAATGGAAATTGGTTATAAAAGCCTTATGAAGCTTACACTAAGGTAGTATAAATGTTATATAAACACGTATTATTTATAAAATGAATATTAGCCAGGGGTTAATAATTTTATAATAAATATGTATTTTTAAATATTAGGCCAGCCCCGCGTGCAACTATATTCTGACCTGCTACAATTTTCCTACAGAATTATTGTTTATTTAGTTATTAAAAAATTACATTGAAAAAAATAATATTCTCGGTCTTTCTTATTTTCCAGGTTTTTTGCGTGAATGCCCAAAGCCTTGACCTTAGGCTGTTGGAAAAGTTTAACGGGCCGCCATCCGGGGCAGACGCGACATGGAAAAATATATCGGGCTCGGCGCTTTATACTGTTGTTGTGGTGCCTATAGGCATGCTTACCACCGGGCTTGCCACGCACAATCATGATCTTACCACTAAATCGCTGGAAGCCTGCAGTTCGGTACTATTGGCAGAAACATTCAGTATCGTTATAAAGCAAACCACCAAGCGCGAACGGCCTTACCTGGCGCACCCTGATTTGATTTATGGCAAAACGGGGGCTACTGACTACTCTTTCCCTTCGGGCCATGCTTCAGTTGTGTTTGCTACGGCAACTTCATTAAGCCTTTCGTACCCTAAATGGTATATAATTGTACCATCATATGCTTATGCCGCCACGGTTGGCTATTCAAGAATGTATTTAGGCGCGCATTACCCGAGCGATGTATTGGGGGGCGCTATTTTGGGTGCGGGAACCGCGTATTTGAGCTGGAAAATGCAGAAACTGTTTGATAAAAACTATCATAAACAGATAGCTATGCCCAAATAGATAGCTTACATACATTTTTAAAATGTGTTACGCTATTTTTTAGGCTGATGCATGATGAGGTTGTTAATTATTTGCTGCACCTCTGCAGGCGGGCGCAGGGCCAACAGGTAATATTGATTGCCGGGTGTTGTCCAACTATTGCTGCCGTCGGCTGCAATTTTAATGTGGCCGGGTACCAGTTTATAATACGGTGCAGGGCCATTAATGGCAACAAAAACTGCTGTTTCATCCCAACTCATGCGGCCGTTCACATCATCGGTTGATTTTGGTATAGATATCCTGAAAACATCCTTCACCGGGTCATTTATTATTTTATTGTTATGGATAAGCGGCAAACCGGTATGTATCTTTTCACCTATTTCAAACCCACTAAAAATTACAGGCTTCGTCCAGTGCGAGAAAACATATATTGAAGACACAGAATCGTGCTGCACATTATATTCCTCGCCGGAGGGGTATTTACCTGCCATAGAAACCATCCTGGCAATTTTCTTATTAACCAGTTGCCGCCCGGTTAACGGCGAGTATTTGTCGGGGCCCGACTTTAACAGGTTAGCTATGTTGGTGAAAAAGCCTACCGTTATCAAAGTTACGCTGTTATCGGGCTGCTGTGCCAGTATCTTGCGGTATAACTCAACCGCGTCCATTGCCTCGCTATTTGACCTTATTTTATGCGGATATTTAGCCGTAATGCTGTCTGACCACTTTTGAGAATCGGCATCTTCAGATGCCGCACCAGTCGGCACGCCGATGGGGATATCCGGCTTTTTAAAGTATGTATTAAACACGCTCAATACTGCAGCCACACGCGGATATTTAGTACTGGCTATAGTTGCCAATATTTTAGCGCGACCGTTATCGGCATAATAATGAAGAAGGGTAATGGCACCTACGTCATCATAATCTGTGGCTATGTCGGTATCAAAAATAACGTTCACGGACTTGCCCTTCTTAGCTTGGGCATTTGTGTGTAAACCGCAAAATGCAATTAGTATGGCTATTGCTAATTTCCTAAACATAGGGTAGTATATATCAGCATCTCAATTGGTTCTATTTCACATTGAGGGTTATCTCGTTTTCCTTATGCAGGAAATCCGTTTTATCAGACAATCCCTTTGGCGCTGATTTTAAAATCGCGTCATCGGGCACTACATTAACCGGTGTTATGCAAGATGTGTTTTTTTCGCGGAAGGGTTTGTTATAGCTTAAGTTATAGGCAGATATTATTGACCAGCGTGGTTTATCAGACAAATTAGCGCTTGAGGCATGTAATAAATTAGGGTGAAAAAATAAAACATCGCCTGCATTCAGCTCAACAAATACAGTTTCGCAGTTCTTTATGGCTTCGTTAACAAAGTCCATATCTGCACCTTGTTGCTCGCCTGCGAAGTTATGTTCGATGCGACCCATTTTATGCGAGCCTTTTAATACCTGCAAACAGCCATTTTGCCGGGTGGCTTCGGTTAGTGCAAGCATCACGCTTATCATAGCATCGGGATAAGGGAAACCGTTCTTGTACCAATAACCGTAATCCTGGTGCCATTCCCACGCACCGCCAACTTTAGGTTCCTTTTGCAATAATTTTGAATGGAAATGGCAAACTTCGCCTTCACCAAGTAAAAGCTGCACATCATTCACCACTGTTTGCCTGCGGGTTAATAAACTAAAGGTATCATCGCCGGGTGTGAACCACAAAGTCAATTTTGTTCGTTTACCGGATTGGTCATTAAGGTCGAACGCGTTTGTGCTGATGGCGTCGTCGGCAGTTGCTAAATTGTATAATAGTTCAGCTTCGCTCCTGTTGACAAAGTTTGGAACTATTAGGTAGCCGTCATGATCATACTGTGCTTTTTGGGCAGTTGTTAAACTTGATTGGGGCATAAAGATTGTAATTGGTAATCAAATATCAGGTTAAACTTAAAGCTTAACTAATATTTTTCAAATTATTATGCCATAAAAACATTTAGGGTAGGGTTTCGTGTGAAAGTAAAATAGACTGAATATCCACCGGGCCGGAACATTCTTATGCAACGCTCAATAATTTATGTTTATATGGCTATTTTGAATTGAATAATCCAGGTAATTAATTTTGGCCCTTACTATAAGTACCTGTCAATACGCCCTGCGCAAGTATATGACCCTGCATTGCTTGTTGCAAACGGGATCTGTCCGTATTACTGTCCAATGATAACTCCGTGTCGAGCGCATAAGCATAAAAATTATAATGATGTGTCCCCGATGGAGGGCACATACCTTTATATCCTATCCCATGGTTGCTGTTCCGGCCTTGTTGCCCGCCCTTGAAGTTCTCGGGCACATGGCCGTCTAAAGGCAGATCCCAGGCTACCCAGTGGGTTACGCCATCAGCCTCATTCGCATCCGGATCATGAACTATAATGGCCAATGTTTTTGTGCCTGAAGGGATATCTGTAATGGTTAGCGGCGGGCTTATATTAAAACCCTCGCAAGTATATTTTGCCGGGATCATTCCATTCGGCGTAAATGCAGGGCTATCGACAGTAAGCGACGCCTTGTCTTTAAATGCGGTAAATAATACTGCAAAAAAGATTAAACAGGATATATATTTAATGGAGCGTATCGTATTCATGATTTAGGATAATTAAAAAACCCGGCTTTACCAGGCCGGGTTTTTATATTTATTGTTTAAATTATATAACTGTATCGCGGCGTAATATGCCAAATACAAAAGAGATGACGGCCAATACCAATAATATGTAAATAAGGTTGCCCGCCGAATAAGCGAATGTTCCGATAGCCCATCCTATAACAAGGATAACTGCTATGATGTACAATAATGATCTCATGGTTTTATAGTTAAGTTTTTAATAGATTTACTTAACCAATACAAATTCAATACCACAAGAATTTATTCATGTATAACCGCCAAAAGTTGTACTAAAATGGAACATCAGACTTGCAAAAAGGACACCTGCTGCTACAAACAAGGTGTTAATTAGGAAATTATTTCAATGGATTACAAAAAGGGACGAAAATTTATTTCGTCCCTAAAGGGTTTTCCAGCATGGATTCGAACCACGACTAGCAGAGTCAGAGTCTGATGTGCTACCGTTACACTACTGGAAAGTGTGGGTGCATTACTGCACCGGGCTGCAAATATCTGAAAATAGGCTTAATTAAAAAAATAAACTTGTTGCCTGTAAGCAACAATACTATTGGTGAGGGAATTATGGATTGGTAACAATTATATTTTGATCACTTTATCATTTTTTTCGCTGCCTTGCTTATGTTCTAACGCTTTGGGAATGAGCTTTAAAATAGCCAGCAGTGTACCACCGATCAATACCATCGCTTTAAAGGCGAAATGAACAAAGGGCTTCATTACTTCCCAATTCTCTTTGGTTAGATACGAGCCTTTTGTCGGGCTTTGATCAACCGTATTATTTTTATGCTGAGTTGCCATGGTGTATGCTTTTATGTATAATTAAAAGCATTGGGATGGCTATTTGTTTTACGCGACTTTCTTCCTGAGCGTAATAACGGTTATTTCGGGCCAGATACCCAGCCTGCCCGAGAAGGCCAGGAAACCAAAGCCCCGGTTAACATAAATATACCGGTTGTTATGATGGCCCAAACCTGCCCAGTCAAGGTAACGGTATTGTACGGGGCTCCAGCGCAGGCCTGCGGCCTCGATGCCGAATTGTGCGCCGTGGGTATGACCCGCCAGTGTAAGGTGTATTTGTGTAGTATTGAAACGCACTTTTTCTTCCCAGTGTGTAGGGTCGTGCGATAACAGTATCTTGAAGGCATCTTTATCAACGCCCTTTAATGCTTTGTCGAGGTCGCCTATTTGTATAAATCCACGGCCCCAGTTTTGTACGCCTATAAGCGCTATTTTTTGCCCGTTCTTTTCTATCGATACATTTTCATCAAGCAACAGGCGATAACCCATCTCTTTGTGGTGCTGCTTTAGTTTGTCGAGGTTCGCGGCCTTTTCAGCCTCGCTGTTCCATTGTACATAATCGCCATAGTCGTGGTTGCCAAGGATGGAGAACTGACCGTACGGGGCCCTTAATTGGTTAAAATGATCCATGTATGGTTCTATCTCCCACGCGGCATTATTCACCAGGTCGCCGGTAAATACAAACAGGTCGCTTTTTTGGGCTTTGGCCAGGTCGATACCACGCTGTACGGCATCGGTGTTATCAAAACTGCCCGAATGAATATCAGATATTTGGGTAATGGTAAAGCCATCGAATGCATCGGGCAGGTCGTCAAAATAAATAGTTTGGCGATGGAGCCTGTAATCGTATTTACCCCTAATCATGGCATAAATAAGGCTGGTGAACGGGAAAGCAGCAATAAGTACGGCGAGTTCGCTTATAAACTTTCGCCTGCCGGGAAAAAAAGGCTGACCAGGTTTGCGGGTATTTACCACGTTGTTGCCGATGCCATAAAGGAAGCGGCCCAGGTCACCGAGGGAAAGAACGATGACAAAGAGTAATTTAGTGAGGAAAATGATCAGGAAAAAGCTTAGCATGTATTCGTGGAATGGCGTCATGCCACGCGGGGTGCTAAAACTGCCGGTCCCGGCAATAAATACTACCGTTACCCCTACCGATATTACCAGGAACCCCCAGGTAACCAGTTGGCGCAGCCTTGCCGATTGCCAATCGGCAGTAAGGGTTTTTAATCCTGAAAAAACATACCAATCAAATAGCAGGCTTATGGCGGCTATTATTAAAAATATCTTTAAAAAATTCACGGCGTGTGTTAAGCCTGCAATTTAAAAAATGAAAGTTAATTTAAACGTAAAAATGCTACAGATGAATATAATACAAAAAGCCTGTTAAACAAATCAGCCCTGCTGGTTTAGCAAGGCTGATATATTATTTATTAATAATAGCGATAATACCTGTGGTGATGACGCCAGTAAGGACGACGATGGCGATAATGGCGCCCATGCCAATAATACGGGCCTGTGCCTACAGCAACCCCTGCCCTTACTACAACCTGCGCCTTTGCGCTATCAAAGCTTCCGAAAGTAAAGGCAACCATTAGTGCCATTACAATTAATTTAAAATGTTTCATATAGTAGTTGATTTTGGTAACATAATTAGTTATGGATGATCACGCGTTCGGTAACTACCGGGTGCCTCCTGGCTCTTCTGCGTTCGCGGTACTGAACCGAGCAACTTGAAAGCGCAAATGAGCTTAATAAAATAAGTGCGATAATTTTAGTTTGGTGCTTTTTCATTTTGATTTTTTAAGTTTATTTGACGGATCGTCTTAATCACAACTACAAAAACCAAAAAGAGTTTGTATTTATTTAATCCTCACCATATTGTTACAATCAAACATTTAAATTTTAGCTATAAATTACTATCCCGCATCATGAAAAATAATACCTAAAGTATGCCGTTTGCCTTCGGTAATTTCGCTCACGCCGTGTTTCATGTTAACACGGTGATAGCCGCGTGTGCCGCTTACCGGCCTGAAATTGGTAGTAAACACCAGCACATCGCCTTTATGTGGGCTTAATACAATTGCCCTTGATTGCGCGCGTGGTTTTTGTTCTATCAATACAAATTCGCCGCCTTCATAATCTTCACCTGGTTCATTTAAAAATATCACCATTTGCACCGGGAAAAATATATCGCCATAAAGATCCTGGTGCAGCGCGTTGAAGCCCCCTTTTGCATATTTTAATATTAAGGGCGTAGGCTTAAGCTGGTTATTAGCGTGACAAAGCACCAGTTGTTCATCTAAAGTTGCCGGGAAACGGTTGGGTATATTCAGCACCTGCATCCAGCCGTTTACGATGGGTACCAGCTTGGGATAAACCGTTTCGCGCAGCTGTTGTATTAATTGCGGTAATGGGTAACTGAAGTATTTGTATTCGCCTTTACCGTACTGGTGCCGTTCCATAATTACTTTTTTGCGGTACAGGCTTTCATCATTATATTGGCTGATGAAGGCAGCACATTCATCAGCCGTTAATACACCGGGTAGTATGGCATAGCCCGTATTGTTCATATCATCTGCAGCATTATCCCAATTTAGGTTGTCAATTCTTTGTTGTATATCCATCTTTTTACCAATAATAGTTATTGCCCACTCCTGGCGGCTTCCCAACCAATAATAGCTGATTTACGTGTGGCGCCCCAATGGTACTGCCCAAATTCGCCGGTTGATTTAATGACCCTGTGGCACGGTATAAGAAATGCTACCGGGTTGTCGCCAACGGCACTGCCTACTGCCCTGCTTGCATTGGGCGCATCGATTTTTTGCGCGATGCCTGAATAGGTATTTAGTCCGCCCATGGGTATTTTAAGCAATGCCTCCCATACTTTAAGCTGAAATGCCGTGCCCTTTAAATGCAGCTTTATATTTGATAACTGCGACCAATCCTTACGGAAAATAAATAGGGCGTTTTGCTGCATGGTATCGGCAAATTGCCGATAGGCTGCATTGGGGAACTGATGTTGTAATTCATCGAACGCGGTTTGCTGGTCATCGGCAAAAGCCATGTGGCATATGCCTTTGGGGGTTGATGCCACAATGATATTACCAAAGGGGCTTTCGGCAAAGCTGTAGTTAATGGTTAATGCCGCTCCGCCATTTTTATATTCGGCAGGTGTCATGCCTTCAAGGTTGATAAAAAGATCGTGCAAGCGGCCCGTGCCTGATAAGCCAGTATGATAAGCGGTATCAAATAACGTAGCCTGTTGATCCTTCAAAATACCTTTGGCATGTTCGAGGCTCAAGTACTGTAAAAACTTTTTGGGGCTTATGCCTGCCCAATCGGTAAACAGGCGCTGAAAATGGAATGGGCTTAGGTTAACTTTTTCAGCTACTTCGTCCAAATCGGGCTGGGTTTTAAAATTCAGCCTGATGTAGTTTATTGCATCGGCAATGCGTTCGTAATTTATTGTTTCCTGCGTGTTCATATCATTAATTTTTATACAACAAATTTACCCCGCTAACACACGCGTTAAAACCCGGAACTTGCTATGTTTTGTTAAGGTTTATCTCCGTACAAAATACCTGTATGGCTGTATCCTTTAAAAAAATCCCATATCACCTGGCAGGCATCAAGGCTGTTGATCGGCCTGCCCACTATAAACACGGGCAACCGGCACGGGCTATCGGGCAGGCATGGCCGCCATTCACAATAGTATAACCTATTACCTTTAACCCGTTGGGGTTACTGTATTCTTCTTTAATTACGGTTGTGCCATCGTGGGTAACATCGGGTAAATTGGTAATTACCGGTTTAGTATTGCAGGCATCGATCGTGACCCATTTTTGCAGCACTTCTTCATGCCCATAAATTGGCCCTTTGGCACCTTTCTTCATATCGCCACCCGCAAACGGCACCAGCGGATCGGCAGTAGCCTGGATGTACATAACGGGCAAAGGTTGCGTTGGTTCATAGTCCATATTTTTATTAAGCGATGCTGCGACCACAGCAATACCTGCAATACGCCGGTGCAGTTCACAAGCGAGCCGCGATGCCATAAACCCGCCGTTGGACATGCCGGTTATATATACCCTGCTTGCATCGGCATTATAAGTTGTGATAATGTAGGTAATGATATGATTGATAAATTTAACATCATCAACACCCTTTTTATTGGCTCTTGTTTCCCTGCCATCATTCCAGCTCCTGTTAATACCATCAGGGCATACGATAATGAACTTGTCACGATTGGCCATTGGCCTGAAATCGGCCCACTTGAGCATGCCCTGGCCTGTACCAAGCCCGCCGTGCAGGCAAATTACCAGTGGTGGTTTATATGCCGGGCTATTAATCATAGGGATATAAGTTGTAAACTTCCTGCTTAAGCCATCCACATTTAAATATTCCTCTTTCTGTTGCTGGGCATGCACAGTTAATGCCAGGGAGAGTATGATGCAGAAACAAATAATTTTTAGCATGGGAAAATTTCTCATAAAATAACCCGTTTATAATCAAGCACTAAAATACATGTAAAATCTGCTTTAACTAAACTGTTGTTTAAACGAAAATCTATATTCCAAAATAATATTATCTTTGCCATCAATCTAAAAAATATCACATATGAAAAAAATTCTTACAACACTACTTATTGTATTAGGCTTTTACGGCGTTGCTTCGGCACAGGTAAAAGAAAAAGGCGACACTGAATTTGGTATTACGGCAGGTTTGAACACTGCATATGTTACTGATGGTAACAGCGGCGAAAATACCGACGCAACCACAGGTTTTAACGCCGGCGTTTCGGGAGATTTTTATTTTTCGAACAGATGGAGCCTTAAAGTTAAAGTACTATACGACCAAAAAGGCTGGGGAAACGGTTTCATTACTGATGATCAAGGCAACGAGCTTGACGGCGTTGATTTTAAACTGAACTACATTACTATACCTGTTATGGCTAACTGGCACTTTGGTATGCACAGAAACTGGTACCTGGATTTTGGACCTTATGTGGGTATATTAACCAGTGCCAAAGCAGGCGGTTTTGATGTGAAAGATTCGTTCGCCACTACCGATGTTGGTTTCAGGGTAGACCTTGGTGTTAAGTTCCCAATATCAGACAAGGCAAAATTCTTTATCGAGATCGGCGGCCAGGGTGGCGGCACTAACATTTTCAAGGATGGATCGACCGTTCAGAACGAAACCAGCAGCTTGAATGTTGGTGTTAACTTTTAAGCGATACACGAATCATCTAAAAATAGCGATGGGTTTAAAACCCATCGCTATTTTTGTTTGTGATCCGTTGAGTTTTGAATTTCTCAAATCTCCTATCTCAAATATCACATCAAAATCCTATCTTTGCCCATGCAAGAAAAAATCCTAATTCTTGACTTCGGCTCACAGTTCACCCAACTGATAGCGCGCCGTGTCAGGGAGCTCAATATCTACTGCGAGATACACCCATTCAACCATTTTCCGGGAATCGATACTTCAGTTAAAGGCATTATCCTTTCGGGAAGCCCATATTCTGTACGCCAGGATGATGCGCCGGATTTCGATTTTAAGAAATACCATGGCCAGTTACCAATACTTGGTGTTTGTTATGGTGCACAACATATAGCCCACAACAATGGCGGCGAGGTAATGAAATCGAGCACACGCGAATATGGCAGGGCGAATTTGCATTATATTGACCAGGAGAATAAGCTGTTCAAAGATATCCCGCTGGAATCGCAGGTATGGATGTCGCACGCGGATACGATTGCCCGTATAGGTGATAATTTTGAGGTGATAGCCAGCACGGATACTGTAAAAGTTGCTGCCTATCATGTAACCGGTACGGATACTTATGGCATACAATTCCACCCTGAAGTTACCCATAGCATTGACGGTAAACAATTGCTGCAAAATTTTTTGGTTGACATTTGCGGCTGTTCGCAGGATTGGACACCGGATTCCTTCGTAGAAACTACTGTTGCCGCGCTGAAAGAAAAATTGGGTAATGATAAAGTAGTTTTAGGATTATCGGGCGGTGTGGATTCATCGGTTGCGGCGGTATTGCTGCACCATGCTATCGGCAAAAACCTGTATTGCATATTTGTAGATAACGGGTTATTGAGGAAAGATGAGTTTGAATCGGTACTGGATTCATACAAACATATGGGCCTTAATGTTAAAGGTGTAAATGCCAAACAGCGTTTTTATGATGCTTTGGCCGGCCTCACTGACCCTGAAAAGAAACGCAAGGCCATAGGCCGTGTATTTATAGAGGTATTTGATGATGAAGCCCACCAGGTGCAGGACGTAAAATGGCTGGGGCAAGGCACTATTTACCCCGATGTAATTGAATCGGTATCGGTAAAAGGGCCATCGGCTACTATAAAATCGCACCATAACGTTGGCGGTTTGCCTGATTTTATGAAGCTGAAAGTTGTGGAGCCTTTAAATACTTTATTTAAGGACGAAGTACGCAAGGTTGGCAAGGCTTTGGGCATCGACCCGAACATACTTGGCAGGCACCCTTTCCCGGGGCCGGGGCTTGCAATAAGGATACTTGGCGACATTACGCCGGAGAAAGTTCAAATATTACAGGAAGCAGATGCGATTTATATCAACAATTTGCGCAGTTATGGTGTTTACGATAAAGTTTGGCAAGCCGGCGCAATATATTTGCCGGTACAATCAGTAGGGGTTATGGGCGATGAGCGCACCTACGAGAATGTAATTTGCCTGCGCGCAGTAGAATCATTAGACGGAATGACAGCCGATTGGTGCCATTTACCTTATGACCTGCTGGCGAAGATCTCGAACGAGATCATTAATAACGTAAAGGGTATTAACCGGGTAGTATATGACATTAGTTCGAAACCGCCTGCCACGATTGAATGGGAATAGGCGCTTCTTATTTCGGATTTTTCGTAACGTTTTTTTGTTTTTAAGCGGTACTCAAGAGGGCTACGCCGTTTCGAATTTTCAATTTCGGATTTACTTTCTTTGTGCATTATTTTTGGCAGCTTGTTCGCCGAAAGTTCGAACGATACCGCCCCCTGTAAATAAACCTGCTGAACAAAAACCCGCACCGGTTGAAAAGCCCGCACCGGTTAAACCGGCAGCGCCAAAGGTATCGGTCATATCGCTATTACTGCCCTTCGGGCTGGATCATATTGGGCCGGGGCAATCGTATACCGACATCAGCCTGAAAAAAGCGCGCATTGCTGCTGACTATTATAGAGGTTTTAAGCAGGCGCTTGATTCGCTTACCTATTACGGGTACAATTATAAGCTGCAGCTTTTTGATTCGAAGGATGATGCAGCTACGGCGCATGGGTTGGCTTATAATCCTAAAGTGAGGACAAGCGACCTAATCGTTGGCCCGGTTTTCCCGGATGATTTGAAGGCTTTTACTGATGTGCTTGTGGGTGCGCGGAAACCAATTGTGTCGCCCCTATCGCCGGAACCGGCAGCTACTTTTCATAATCAAAATTTGGTTACCGTCAACCCGCCGTTGGAATACCATGCCTGGTGTGCAGCACAATACATTGCAAGCCGCATGAAGCCTCAAAAGATATTTGTTTTACGGTCGGGCTACAGCGAGGAGAACGATTACCTTGTGCCGTTTGACAAGGCCATTGACAGTTTAAGCAATAAGCATATTAAAATAGTAACTATTACCATAATACATGGGGAATTACAACCTATTATAGCGCAGCTTACAGCGGGGAAAGACAATGTTTTTGTGATCGCATCTACCGACCAGGCGTTTTTAACGGTTACGCTAAACTCGCTCGAAAAACTGGTTGCCCGGTATCCCGTTACATTGTTTGGGCACCCGAGCTGGCAGCATTATTCGTTCTTAACACCGCAGCGGCTGCAAATATTAAAAACACATATTACATCGGCTGATAATGTAGATTATAAGTCGGCGGAAACCACTACATTTATCCGTAATTACCGCAATACGTGGCATACTGAACCATCGGCCTATGCCGTAAAGGGTTTTGACGAGGGCCTGTATTTTGGTCAGCTGCTTGGTAGTGATAATTTAAAAAACATGGGTAAAACTGATTTCAACGGCTTGTATAACGACTTCGTTTTTCAAAAAAAAGCGGGGCTTGGCTGGATAAACACCCACGTAAACTTGTTGCTTTATAGTAACTTTGAGCTTAAGAAAGTGGAATGAAGGCAATAAACCAGTTAAAAACATTCATCCGTATTTTAGATGAATACCCTGCCGAAACGCCTTTAAGTAAATTTTTGCCCGGCTTTTATCGCCAGAACAAGCAAATGGGTTCCACCGACCGCAAGGTTGCCAGCCGGCTTATTTATAATTATTTCCGTATTGGCAATGTGCTGCCCGATCTGCCGCCGGAGGACCGAATTATGGTTGCCGAGTTTTTATGCAACACACAGGTAAACTCATTTCTGCAACATTTTAAGCCCGAATGGGCGGCCTGTATTGGCTTTGGCATAGATGAGAAACTGGCGCTGGTAAAATCGGTTTATAAGAATTTTAATTTGGGCGATGTATTTCCGTGGGCGGATAAAATATCCGCCGGGATAGATAAGGACGCCTTTTTGAAATCATTCTTTGTGCAGCCCGATCTTTTTATACATGTGCATAATGGTTACGATCATTTGGTGAAAGCCGAGTTGAACAAGGCTGAAGTTGCCTTTAAGGATGAGGGTAATGGCTGCTTTTCGTTAGCTAACGGTACAAGGCTCGACCATTTGTTCCCTACGCAGCATTGGTTCGAGGTGCAGGATCATTCTTCACAGCAAACGGCCAATTATTTCAGGCCGCAAAAGTGGGATAAATGGTGGGATGCCTGCGCCGCATCTGGCGGAAAATCGTTGCTGCTGCATGAACTGGAACCAAATACGAGTTTGGTGGTGTCGGACATACGGGAATCGATACTGGCTAATCTGGATGAACGTTTCCAGCAGGCTGGATTGAAGAAGTACCAAAAGAAGCTGCTCGACCTTACCCAAAACCCCGACCAGGAAATGCACGATTATGAATTCGACGGTATTATACTCGATGCGCCATGCAGCGGTTCGGGGACATGGGGGCGCACACCCGAGATGATAGCGCAGTTCCATCCATCAAAAATTGAGTTTTTTAACCGCCTGCAAAAAAGTATAGCGCAAAATGTGGTGAAATTTTTAAAACCCGGTAAGCCGCTAATTTATATTACCTGTTCGGCGTTTAAGGCTGAGAACGAGGATGTGGTTGATTTTTTGGTGAAGGAGTTGGGGTTGAAGCTTGAGGAACAGGTGGTTTTAAAGGGTTATGAGCATAAGGCGGATACGATGTTTGTGGCACGACTTAGCCCCCCAACCCCCTGAAGGGGGAGTTTTTGAAGTGCGTGTTGACTGCGGGTGATATGGGATATTGGTCACCGGGCCGGATTCGAGTGAGTACATAGAATAAATTTTCCTAACTTTAGTTGATCTAAACCATAAAGAAATGACCACAGGACTTATTGCGATAGCGTTCACCTTTTTTAGTTACGCAACTAAAGACACCACCGTACACAGGGAAAATATGAACGGTTATGATTACCATCTGTTCCAGGGAACCCCTGCATGGACAATCGCTAAAGCAGTCGAAGACCAGGATACCGCAAAGATCATTGAAATTGTCGCAAAAAACAAACAAATGCTTGAGGCAAGAGATCCAAAGTTTGGTGAAACCTTATTAGCAATTGCGGTAATGACGCTGAAATATAATTCAGCTAAAACATTATTGGCATTAGGTGCCGATCCAAATAGTCAAGATAAATACGCGGGATCATCACCATTAATGGAAGCTGCAGGTATCCTTTTAACAGACTCGCTCCAATATGGAAGTAATCCAAAATATCTCAAACTTCTTTTAAAATATGGCGGCGATCCGAACGCCGAGCAAAAAGGACCTCGGCCGCCAGGCTATGGCGTTCGTGAAACTCCTTTATTGGAAGCTTGTTCAAGCGGATATTTAGATCTTGTTAAACTACTGGTTGATGCCGGGGCAAAGATCAATTATAATAATGGCCAAACGCCATTATTTAATGCAGTTATATCCGCCTATACCTCGCCGGATGTGGTACTATATCTAATTGAAAAAGGAGCCGACTACAAAAAGCCTTTTATGAAAAATATTAAAGGCCAGGATATTTACATTACTGATATGATGCGGGATTGGCATTATGATCTAAATTCACCTGCCTATTTTAAAAAGATGCAACTCGTCGATTTTCTGAAAAAAAATGGGATGGACTACCGAAGTACTAAAATACCCGAAGAAGATTTTGACCAATACCCAAAAGAATATTTAGAAAAATACTGAGATAATCATTTTACAAGTATTTACTCCTGCTAATTGGGATTGCATATCCCAGTGGTTGCTTTATACCTTATAATGGCGTAATGAGTTTGTTTTCTTACAAATGCGTATTACTCCTAAACAATTTTATCGCGATAGCTAATAGAATTATGCCGAATGCTTTACGCAGGATACTGATGCCAGTTTTGCCGAAGAGGCGTTCGAGCCAGCCTACGTTTTTTAGTACGAGGTACACGAATAGGGTGTTGAGCACAATACCTACTATTATGTTTTGAGTTTGATATTGTGATTTGAGGGATAACAGGGTGGTCATGGTACCGGCGCCGGCTATGAGGGGGAAGGCCAGCGGTACAATAGATATGGTTTCGGGCATTTCCTCTTTGAAGAATTTTACGCCGAGTATCATTTCCATAGCTATAATGAAGATGACCAGTGAGCCTGCTATGGCGAATGAGGATACATCTAAACCAATGATATTTAATAATCCGTTACCCGCGAACAGGAACGCGATCATTAAGATCAATACCGCTATACTTGCTTTTTCGGATTGTATGTGGCCCGCGCGCTGGCGCAGCTCGATAATTACAGGGATGGCGCCAAGTATATCGATAATGGCGAACAGGATCATGGTAACGGAGAGGATCTCGTTAAAATTTAAAGTATACATGCTTTTAGGTTTTGTAAGCGGTATCGTATAAGTTAAAGGTAAACAAAAAAGGGTTCTGAAATTTCAGAACCCTTTTTTGAACATAAATATTTCGTTATGCCATTGGAGGTTCGGGATCTTTCGGAACCGAGACTATGCCATTACGTATAAGCGAGTGTTTTTTGCTATATACAAAGTAAATTATCAAGCCTATTGCCATCCAAACCGCTAAACGGATCCAGGTATCCAGTGGTAACGATACCATCATGGCCAGGCAAATAAGTATACCTAAGATCGGAACTACTGGTACCCATGG
>Ga0207142_1014_pt1 | contig 36907 bp, 31 predicted proteins | sample Alteio_BWMinHeat_2_FD_153561 | JGI IMG/M metagenome (GOLD analysis project Ga0207142, IMG submission 153561) | Enriched cells from forest soil in Barre Woods Harvard Forest LTER site, Petersham, Massachusetts, United States -... | ecosystem: Environmental > Terrestrial > Soil > Temperate forest >... | reverse complement strand
ACCAATACGTTGAATGATTCAGGAACTGAAGGAGTTGGCAGGTTCTCACCTTTAACAATAGCCTCGTAGGTTTTGGCACGGCCGATAACATCATCAGATTTAACGGTCAATATTTCCTGCAGGATGTTGGCTGCACCGAATGCTTCCAGTGCCCAAACTTCCATCTCACCAAAACGCTGACCACCGAATTGTGCTTTACCGCCCAATGGTTGTTGTGTAATTAATGAGTATGGCCCTATTGAACGTGCGTGCATCTTATCGTCAACCATGTGACCTAATTTCAGCATGTAGATAATACCTACTGTGGTCTGCTGATCGAAACGATCACCGGTTAAGCCGTTGTACAAATAGGTACGGCCCGATTCAGGTAATTTTGCTTTCGCAATCCACTCTTCCACTTCGTCATGGCTTGCACCATCAAAAATTGGGGTAGCGAATTTAATGCCCAGCTCTTTACCTGCCCAACCTAATACAGTTTCATATATCTGGCCTAAGTTCATACGCGATGGTACACCCAGCGGGTTCAATACTATATCAACCGGTGTTCCGTCTTCAAGGAAAGGCATGTCTTCGTCACGTACAATACGCGCAACAATACCTTTGTTACCGTGGCGACCGGCCATTTTATCACCCACTTTAAGCTTACGCTTTTTAGCGATGTAAACTTTAGCCATTTGCACAATACCTGATGGCAGCTCATCACCCACACTGATAGCGAATTTATCGCGACGGTAAGCACCCAATTCTTCATTAAACTTAATGTTGAAGTTATGAAGCAGGGTTTTTATCTGGTCGTTCTTATCGTCATCAGTTGTCCATTTGGTTGGATTAATGTTATCAAAATTAAGCTCAACCAATATTTTCTGGGTGAATTTTACACCTTTAGGTACCTGTAACTCCTTGTAAACATTGTAAACACCTTGCGATGTTTTGCCGTTCACTATCTCAAATAACTTCTCGATCAAAGTATTTTTAAGGTCTTTTACAGCTTTATCATGTTTGTTATCCAATTTTTCCAACTGTGCCTTTTCTTCTGCTTTCGTAGTTTTTTTGGCACGAGAGAATAACTTGGTATCAATTACCACACCGGCGATTGACGGAGGAGTTTTTAAAGACGCATCTTTAACATCACCTGCCTTGTCACCAAATATGGCACGTAACAGTTTTTCTTCCGGTGAAGGATCTGATTCACCTTTTGGAGTGATCTTACCTATCAAAATATCGCCTTCTTTAACCTCGGCGCCTACACGGATGATACCGTCTTCGTCAAGGTCCTTAGTAGCTTCTTCAGATACGTTAGGGATATCAGGTGTTAATTCTTCTTCACCACGTTTGGTATCACGCACTTCCAATTCAAATTCTTCAACGTGAAGCGATGTGAATATATCCTGTGAAACCACGCGTTCAGAAATTACTATCGCATCCTCAAAGTTATATCCCTGCCAAGGCATGAATGCTACTTTTAAGTTACGGCCTAAGGCAAGCTCGCCATTTTGGGTTGCATAGCCTTCGCAAAGCACTTCGCCTTTGGTAACCCTTTGGCCTTTTTTAACAATTGGCTTAAGGTTGATGGTAGTGCTCTGGTTGGTTTTCTTGAACTTGGTTAAACGGTAGCTTTTGCTGTCACCTTCGAAAGAGATCAAACGATCCAATTCGTTACGGTCGTATTTAATACGGATCTCGTTGGCATCAACATACTCAACTACACCATCGCCTTCGGCGTTGATCAGTGTACGTGAGTCTTTAGCCACACGGCCTTCCAAACCTGTACCAACAATTGGCGCTTCAGGGCGTAATAATGGTACGGCCTGGCGTTGCATGTTCGATCCCATCAATGCACGGTTAGCATCATCATGTTCAAGGAACGGAATTAATGAAGCCGCGATAGAAGTGATCTGGTTTGGCGCAATGTCCATATAGTCAAGTCTTTCAGGCTCGATGATCGGGAAGTCACCTTCGAAACGTGCTTTTACACGCGGCGTAGCGAAAACACCTTTATCATCATAAACTGCGTTGGCCTGGCCTATGGTTTTACCGTCTTCATCTTCAGCTGATAAATACACTACAGGCTCATCCATTGATACTACACCGTCAACCACACGTTTGTATGGTGTTTCGATGAAGCCCAGGTTGTTGATCTTGGCGTGTACGCAAAGCGAAGATATCAGACCGATGTTCGGTCCTTCCGGTGTTTCAATAGTACATAAGCGACCGTAGTGGGTATAGTGTACGTCACGAACCTCGAAACCTGCACGCTCACGTGACAGACCACCGGGCCCTAAGGCTGACAGACGACGCTTGTGCGTGATCTCTGCCAGTGGGTTGGTTTGGTCCATGAACTGTGATAGCTGGTTTGTTCCGAAGAATGAGTTTATCACTGATGATAATGTACGTGCGTTGATCAGGTCGGTTGGTGTGAACACTTCGTTATCACGAATGTTCATACGCTCACGAATGGTACGGGCCATACGTGCTAAACCAACACCGAACTGTGCATATAACTGCTCACCTACAGTACGAACGCGACGGTTTGACAAGTGATCAATATCATCCACCTCAGCTTTTGAGTTGATTAATTTGATCAGGTATTTTACTATCGCGATGATGTCCTGTTTGGTTAAAACTTTAGTTTCTTCCGAAGTTGTAAGTTTTAATTTACGGTTGATGCGGTAACGGCCCACATCGCCCAGGTCATAACGTTTATCAGAGAAGAACAAACGATCGATGATACCACGAGCAGTTTCCTCATCAGGTGGTTCAGCGTTACGTAATTGACGGTAGATATGCTCAACCGCTTCTTTCTCAGAGTTTGAAGTATCCTTTTGTAAGGTATTGTATATAATAGTATAGTCACCACTGGTTGAAGCATCTTCCTTGTTCAGGATAATGGTTTTCACACCGGCGTCAATGATCATATCAATATGGTCATCTTCCAGCACGGTTTCGCGTTCCAGGATGATCTCGTTACGGTCGATAGAAACAACTTCACCGGTATCTTCGTCAACAAAGTCTTCAACCCATTTTTTAAGCACCCTTGCGGCAAGCTTACGGCCAATGAATTTTTTAAGACCTGATTTGCTAACTTTTACCTCGTCGGCCAGTTCGAACAATTCTAATATGTCTTTATCAGAATCGTAACCAATGGCACGTAACAGGGTAGTAACCGGGAATTTCTTTTTACGGTCGATATAAGCATACATCACGTTGTTAACGTCAGTAGCAAACTCAATCCATGAACCTTTGAAAGGTATAACACGGGCCGAGTATAATTTAGTACCGTTTGTATGGCGGCTCTGGCCAAAGAATACACCTGGTGAACGGTGTAACTGCGACACGATCACACGCTCGGCGCCATTGATAACGAAGGTACCTTTAGGTGTCATGTACGGGATGGTTCCCAGGTACACGTCCTGTACTATCGTTTCAAAATCTTCGTGCTCTTCATCATTACATGAAAGGCGAAGCTTGGCTTTAAGGGGCACGCTATAAGTTAATCCGCGCTCGATACACTCTTGTATATCATAACGTGGCGGATCAATAAAATAGTCAAGAAACTCTAAAACAAAGATGTTTCTTGAATCTGAAATTGGAAAGTTTTCGGCAAACACTTTAAACAACCCTTCTTTATAGCGGTTGTCTGAAGTAGTTTCTAATTGAAAAAATTCCTGGAAAGATTGCAACTGAACATCCAGAAAATCGGGGTAATCAAGTACCTTCCTGCTGGTTGCAAAGTTTACTCTTTGATTATTTATGTTTGCCAAGGGATTATAATTTTAGTTTATTAATAAACTGTTGTAGATGTTCTTTTTAGATGTGAGATATGAGACCTGAGAAGGTATAAAATTCATCAACGGTTCGATCCCGTAATAAACCCCATATCCCAAATTCAACATCTAACCATTATAAACAGCAATAGACCCCGACCAAAAACGGTCGGAGTCTGATGCTATTGTGTATCGGGGTTAAATTATTTAACCTCAACTACTGCTCCGGCTTCTTCTAATTGTTTTTTCAGAGATTCAGCTTCTTCTTTGGTTACACCAGTTTTAACTTCTTTAGGTGCGCCATCAACTAAGTCTTTAGCTTCTTTCAAACCAAGGCCGGTTAGGTCTTTTACTAATTTTACAACTGCTAATTTAGCGCCACCTGCTTCTTTCAGGATAACGTCAAATGCAGTTTGTGCAGCTTCAGCAGCAGGGGCATCATCGCCACCGCCAGCAGCAGGTGCAGCAACAGCAACAGCTGCAGCAGCAGGCTCAATGCCATACTCGTCTTTTAAGATCTGAGCTAATTCGTTAACTTCTTTTACTGTTAAGTTTACCAACTGTTCAGCAAACGCTTTTAAATCCGCCATTTTATTTTAATTTTTACTTTTAATGCTTTGTGTTTTAATTCGGAGCTTAGGGTGCCCGTTAACCTCTTTCCTGTAATGTTTTTACAACGCCTGCCAGTATATTTCCGCCTGATTGCAGAGCAGAAATAACATTCTTAGCTGGTGATTGCAATAATCCGATGATCTCGCCTATCAGTTGTTCCTTAGATTTTAAGTTGATCAAGGTATCAAGCTGATTGTCGCCCACAAATATGGCCGAATCAATGTATGCTGCTTTTAAAACCGGTTTGTCACCTTTTTTCCTTAACTGTTTGATCAGCTTTGCCGGAGCAGTTGCTGATTTTGAGAAAAGGATTGATGATGAACCTTTTAACGCGTCATGCATTGGAGCAAAATCGCCACCTACGGCATCCATAGCTTTTTTAATCAAGCTATTTTTGGTTACCTGCATGGTGATGTCGCTTTCGAAACATTTGCGGCGGATATCATTTACTTTTGCAACCGTTAGATTCGAGGTATCGGTAATATAAAAATTACCGTATTCCTTCATCTGTTCAGTAAGGGCAATAACTAAGTCGTGTTTTTCTTCTTTTGTCATGATTTAGATCCCCGCTACTGTTTTAGTTTCAATTTCAATTCCCGGCGACATTGTTGACGAGAGATGGATACTTTTAAAATATGTTCCTTTTGCTGATGAAGGTTTTAATTTTGAAATCACTTGTAATACTTCAAGCGCGTTCTCATAAATTTTATCAGCAGGGAAAGATACTTTTCCTATTGAAGCGTGAATGATACCGGTTTTATCAACCTTGAAATCGATCTTACCACCTTTTACCTCAGTTACAGCTTTACCAACTTCGGTAGTTACTGTTCCTGATTTAGGGTTAGGCATAAGGTTACGCGGACCGAGAATACGACCCAAACGACCTACTTTAGCCATAACACTTGGCATAGTGATGATAATATCAACATCAGTCCATCCGCCTTCAATCTTGGCAATATAATCATCCAAACCTACGTAATCAGCACCTGCGTCTTTTGCTTCTTGTTCCTTATCAGGAGTACAAAGCACCAACACACGTACAGTTTTACCGGTTCCATGAGGCAATGTTGCTATACCGCGTACCATTTGATTGGCTTTACGGGGGTCAACACCTAAACGTACATCTATATCTACCGATGAATCAAACTTGGTATTGGTTATATCCTTTACCAGGGTTGTTGCATCCTGTAATGAGTATGCTTTGTTAGCCTCAATTTTGGAGAGTGCCGCTTTTTGATTTTTTGTTAATCTAGCCACTGTCTTAAACTGATTTAAATTAATTAATTCCAGGGTGCCGTACCTGATACGGTTATCCCCATACTGCGGGCAGTACCTGCCACCATTTTCATGGCTGATTCAACTGTAAACGCGTTCAAATCGGTCATTTTATCTTTAGCTATTGTCTCAACCTGGCTCCAGTTTACACTGGCTACCTTTTTACGGTTGGGCTCGGCTGAACCACTTTTTAAACCTGTTACTTCCATTAACTGGATTGCTACAGGAGGGGTTTTAATGATAAAATCGAAAGACTTGTCAACATAAACAGTAATAACTACAGGAAGCACTTTACCAGGTTTATCCTGTGTACGTGCGTTGAACTGCTTGCAAAACTCCATAATATTCACACCTTTTGCACCCAATGCTGGGCCAATTGGTGGAGATGGGTTTGCAGCGCCGCCCTTCACTTGTAGTTTCACCATCGCACCGACTTCTTTTGCCATTTTTGTTTTACTTTAATTGTTACTCAATGTTAGTAAGTGGAAGCTATGTAACATTCTTTGTTCTGGTAACGAGTACCATTATCTTTGTTAGTATCGAGTAGCTAGTATCAAGTATCTAGACTTTTTAACTTCGCTGCTCTTCTAACTTTATTTTTTTAGTACTTAGTAGCTAGTATCAAGTATTTAGACTTGAATTGGTTACCTTATACTTATATCTTTTAGAGGTAAGTGTTTGTATCTGTCAGCAAAAAATCTTGCTACTTGATACTATATACTTGCTACTCCTTCTCTACCTGCATGTAATTTAATTCAAGCGGTGTACGGCGCCCAAATATTTTTACCATTACCTTCAGTTTCTTTTTCTCTTCGTTAACCTCTTCAATTACGCCGCTAAAGCCATTGAAAGGGCCATCCATTACTTTCACGTTCTCGCCTACATAATAAGGCACATTCATGGTTTCGCCCTGGGCGCTCATTTCGTCAACCTTACCTAAAATACGGTTAACTTCGGCCTGGCGCAGTGGTATGGCGTTTCCGGCTTTATCGCCTAAGAAACCTATAACGCTGTTTATATTTTTTATAACGTGCTCAATTTCGCCATCAAGCTGGGCTTCCATCAGCACATATCCTGGGAAGAAGTTACGCTCTTTGGCTATCTTCTTTCCATCGCGCATCTGGTAGTATTTTTCGGTAGGGATCAATATCTGGGGGATAAGTTCTGAAATACCTAAACGGTTTATTTCAGCCTCCATATATTGTTTTACCTTTTTTTCCTTACCACTTATAGCACGTACTACGTACCATTTTAATTGATCGCTCATGTACCTATATATTAACCAAGTGAACTATAAAAATATTTAAGCGCCCCGCCTATCAACTGGTCCATGCCCGCAACAATCAGCGCGATGATGACCGTAGCAATAAGCACTAAAACAGCACTGCTTTGCAGCTCGCGCCAGGTTGGCCAGCTTACTTTCTCAACCAGCTCGGTATAAGATTCTTTTATATATTCACTTACGTTAGCCATATTCCGTTATTTATGCACGGGAACAAGGATTCGAACCCTGATCAAAGGTTTTGGAGACCTCTATTCTACCATTGAACTATTCCCGTGTATACGTTCCCTAAATCCTTTGTGGACTTATGTATGTATTTATTACTAACAAAGTACTTAGCTAAATTAGCTAAGTACTTTGCGTAAATTAACCTTGCCTATAACTCCTTATTAAAAGGAATTCAGAGGTCTTATTTTAATATTTCAGTTACCTGACCGGCACCTACAGTCCTGCCACCTTCACGGATAGCGAAACGTAAGCCTTTTTCCATCGCGATAGCGTTGATCAACTGTACAGTGATTGTAACGTTATCACCAGGCATAACCATTTCAACACCTTCAGCTAAGGTGATCTCACCTGTTACGTCAGTTGTGCGGAAATAGAATTGCGGACGGTATTTGTTGAAGAATGGCGTGTGACGGCCACCTTCTGCTTTTGATAAAACGTAAACTTCTGCTTTGAAGTTAGTGTGCGGAGTTACTGAACCTGGTTTGCAAATAACCATACCACGACGGATATCAGTTTTTTCAATACCACGTAACAATAAACCTACGTTGTCACCAGCTTCGCCACGGTCAAGGATCTTGCGGAACATCTCAACACCTGTAACGGTTGATTTTAAGTTCTCAGCACCCATACCTAATATATCTACAGGGTCACCAGAGTTGATAACACCACGTTCGATACGACCAGTTGCAACAGTACCACGACCAGTGATCGAGAATACGTCTTCAACAGGCATTAAGAAAGGAAGCTCAGTTAAACGTGGAGGGATTGGGATGTAAGCATCAACTGCATCCATCAATTCCATAATTTTGCCAACCCATTTTGGATCGTTGTTCAAACCACCTAAAGCTGAACCTTGAATAACAGGAATATCATCACCAGGGAAATCATAGAACGATAATAGTTCGCGGATCTCCATTTCAACTAATTCTAATAATTCAGGATCATCAACCATATCCACTTTGTTCATGAATACAACTAATGAAGGTACACCTACCTGGCGAGCTAACAGGATGTGCTCACGAGTCTGCGGCATTGGGCCGTCAGTAGCAGCAACAACGATGATAGCGCCGTCCATTTGAGCAGCACCTGTAACCATGTTCTTCACATAATCCGCGTGACCTGGACAGTCAACGTGAGCGTAGTGACGGTTAGCAGTTGAATACTCAACGTGAGCAGTGTTAATAGTAATACCACGTTCTTTTTCTTCAGGAGCAGAGTCGATAGAATCGAACGAGCGAGCTTCTGAAAACCCTTTATCAGATAATACTTTAGTAATAGCTGCGGTAAGGGTTGTTTTACCGTGGTCAACGTGACCGATTGTACCGATGTTTAAGTGCGGCTTACTGCGGTCAAACTTTTCTTTTGCCATGATTTATATTGTTTGTAGGTTAATTTTTATTTAAAACTTTATTATTTACTATATATTATAGTGAGCCAACAATGGGATTTGAACCCATGACCTCTTCCTTACCAAGGAAGTGCTCTACCCCTGAGCTACGTCGGCTAATTTTTTAGCTCATTTGTTCAATGGTTTATTAGTTCATTGGTGAATAGTTCAATAAAGAACTAATGAACAAATTAACCACCAAGAGCGGAAGACGAGGTTCGAACTCGCGACCTATAGCTTGGAAGGCTATCGCTCTACCAACTGAGCTACTTCCGCTTATACAAAATAGTTAGCGATTGAGTGAGTTATTGATTGGTGATTTAAAAATCATTCGCTCAATTACTCATTCAACATTTCTAACTAACCGTGTGGGGGGAGAAGGATTCGAACCTTCGTAGCCGAAGCAACGGATTTACAGTCCGTCCCATTTGACCGCTCTGGTATCCCCCCATTTGTTGATTTCGGATTTCGGATTTTCAATTTCGGATCTATTAAATCTTCCATCAATCATCTTCCGTTCGGAATAAACAGAGCCTCCTATCGGGATCGAACCAATGACCTACTGATTACAAGTCAGTCGCTCTACCAGCTGAGCTAAGGAGGCTTAAATATTTACCTTTCTTTACTCCCCTGTCCTGTGCGGATCGTTGGAATTATACCGGTTAAATTATATAAGGTTATTTTTTATTTTAAAGAACCACCCGATTGATTAAAAAAGCATGATGTACACCTCTCCAAAAGGGATTGCAAATTTACAAATAAAAAACGCCTAACAAAATTTTTTATCAAAAAAAATCGGCAGGTTAAAAACCCGCCGATTTTGCCAAAATTTTATTGGCTAAAATATATTAAAAATCTTCCTCTGTGCCAGCTAAAACCGCTTTTTTGACAGTCTCGGCAGCAATGGTTTTCTTTTGCTTGTGTTTGTTAATTTGCTTACGCAGGCACTCGACAGCAAGGTCGGTAGCTTCTTCAAAACTCTTGCATTGCTCCTTTGCGAACAATTGCGTGCCCGGTAACATCAGTTTAATCTCCGTTATTTTATTTGCCTCATCCTCTACGTTTTCCAGTTTTAAATATACCTCGCCACTAATAATATGATCGTAAAAGGTATCGAGCTTATCAGCTTTCTTCTGGATAAAGTCTAACAATTTTTTGTCTGCGTTAAAACGAATAGATTGCACTGTAATTTTCATGATTCCTCCTTTTTATGCCTTTGGATGGGCTTGTTTATAAATAGACTTTAACCGCTCAACAGAGTTGTGCGTATAGATCTGGGTTGCGCTAAGGTTAGCATGGCCCAAAAGTTCTTTAATGGCATTCAGATCGGCGCCGCGGTTCAGCAGGCTGGTTGCAAAGGTGTGCCTGAGCACATGCGGGCTCTTTTTATTTTGGGTTGATATGTTGGAAAGATATTTCTGCACTATTAGATAGATGAGCTTTGGATATGCGTCCGCTCCTTTATCTGTAACGATCAATGTTTCGGAATTGTTATGAAAATTTTCACTTTTCTTTAACTCCAGGTAACGGGCCACCAGGTGCTTTAACTCGTTATTAATAGGTATAATCCTCTGCTTGTTGCGTTTACCTAAAACTTTAACCGTTCCTTCGTAAATATTAATATCTGATTCTTTTACACCCATCAGCTCGGCTAATCGCATGCCAGTGCCAAATAGGGCCTCGACCACCAGTTTATCGCGGGTGCCTTTAAAGTCGTGGGAGAAAATTTCGTCATCATCCAGCATTTGGGTGAGCTTTACATCTTCAACCACTACAGGCAAGTTTTTGGGGATTTTAGGCGTAGTTATTTTTGACGCCGGGTTGTGAGTGATAATCCCCTCCTGCAATAAAAATTTAAAGTATTTGCGCAGCGTGGCAATTTTGCGGTTAATGGAACGCGCAAGAATATCGTGACTCATCATCTCCACCATCCAGTTGCGGATGAGGTGATGTGTTATTTGCGAAGGGTGCGTTATTTCGGGTTCGGGGGCCGGATCTTTTTTATCGGGGTTGTTGAGATAGCCGATGAACTGATCAAGATCCGACTGGTATGCCGAGACTGTGTGCGGGGAGTACCGTTTTTCGAATTTAATATACTGTATAAAACGCTCTGTAAACATAAAAACTACTTGTACACCCGAATAGTGAATGTACAAATAGTTTTTTATATCATGTCCAAAAAAAGTTAAAAACTTTTGTAAAAAAAAGCCTTAAACTGTTTCAGCGTTCATACCTTGTTTGTAGATAGCGTGTTTAACCACGTGACGACGGGTAACGGATTTTTTCTCGAATGCCTGGCGACTGCGAAGTTCGCGTAATACACCTGTTTTTTCGAATTTCTTTTTAAAGCGTTTAAGCGCCTTGTCTAATGATTCGCCGTCTTTTACATTAATAATGATCATAATTCCTGAAATACCTCCTTTCGTGGGACGGCAAAGATAAGTATTTGGTTTTGAATTTGAAAGAGGTATACTTAAATAGTTTAAATTGCTATATTTCAGATTCAAGCGTGAACGTTTTGCTTTAGCGATTTAACATTATTGTTTAAGTAATTTACTCACCAAAACAGGATCTAAGTTTGTATTACCCAGCTTAGTTGTAAGCAAAAAGAAATATAACGAATTGCGTTTAGTTAAAAATGTTATACAAACCGCTTGTCTTTTGTTTTCAGCGTCAATTTTAATTTCAGGAACGCCGTTAGGAAAATATTTTATACAAACGTATTTTAACTTCAAATAATAAGATGCAATGGTATCATTTTTTATAACTGTCTTAATAGAATCTCCTACAAGTGACAAGTAAATTTTAGAGGCTGATTCAGTAGAATTAACTTTATATCCGCTTTGAAAATTAGCCTCGTACAATGGCACTACGCCTCCCATCCCATCAGAAAAAACAAAATTGTCTTGTGTATTTGATTCTATAATGTCTTTAGCCAAATTCAAATTGGCAACGGTATTTATTTTAGTTAATTCAATATTATACTTATCATCATATAAAAAGCCTGAAACTGTATCTCGAAATTTATGATAGATATTTTCCTCTGATTTCAGCCTTTTCTTAATATTGTTATTGAACAAATTAAGATAATTAGCTGGTGGATTATCACAATTTCCGCCAAAGTCATTAATCATTTGTGATATGCTTTGATAAAGAAAGGTAGCTATGTAGATTGCTATCAAGGCTCCAACTACAAGAAGAATATTTCTGAGCTTCTTATTTTTCATTATTGTTCCTTAATCGGTTCAATAAAACCTCTTTAACTTCTTCCCAAGTCTTACCTTTATCCCCACCACTTTCTAAAGCAGCCGAACTTTTATCTAATTCAGCTATCAACTCTTCATCATTCCACCATTCATACTTATCAAGTGCCGTGTTAGACCACATTGTATACAATAATTCAAGTTCTTTTTCATCGGCATGATTTATATAATCATGAAGCTCTACTCGCATAACCGTGGCATTAATATTGATTAGGTTTATTTAAAGCATAAATGTAACAATTTCGGTTTAATATAAAATGCCGAATAACGAAGCTCAACTTCATTATTCGGCATTCAAAATTCGATGTTCGTTATTCAAAAACCTAATCCCGCAGCACTTCCCTACTTATTACGATCTTCTGTATCTCGCTCGTCCCCTCGCCTATGGTGCAAAGCTTGGCATCGCGGTAGAATTTCTCCACCGGGAAATCCTTGGTGTAGCCGTAGCCGCCGAATATCTGTACCGCCTCGGTTGCCGTGCGAACCGCCACTTCCGACGCATAATATTTCGCCATCGCCGCCTGCTTGGTTACCGGCTTGTGACGGTTCTTCAGGTCAGCGGCCTGCATAATGAGCAGTTCTGCCGCCTCTATTTCCGTAGCCATATCCGCCAGTTTAAAGGCTATACCCTGGAAATTGGCTATCGGCTGACCAAATTGTTTTCTCTCCTTAGCATAAGCTACCGCCGCGTCAAACGCGCCTTTGGCTATGCCTAACGATAGTGCCGCTATCGATATTCTTCCACCATCCAGCACCTTCATGGCTTGTTTAAAGCCCTCGCCTTCAACGCCAAGCAGGTTGGCTTTGGGTACGCGACAATTGTCGAATATCAGTTCAGTAGTTTCCGAGGCACGCATGCCCAGTTTGTTCTCCTTTTTGCCGTGGGTGAAGCCGGGCGTGCCCTTCTCAATCACCAGGGCCGATATACCTTTCGAGCTGCCCTTCTCGCCGGTGCGTACCATTACTACGGCTATATTGCTTGATTTACCGTGCGTTATCCAGTTCTTCGATCCGTTTACCACGTACTCGTCGCCGTCCAATATTGCGGTGGTGGCCATGCCCATGGCATCGCTACCGGTGTTGGCCTCGGTGAGGCCCCAGGCGCCCAGCCACTCGCAGGTAGCCAGTTTGGGCAGCCAGCGCTGTTTCTGCTCGTCATTGGCAAAGGCCATGATATGCCCGGTACACAATGAGTTATGCGCCGCTACCGACAACCCTATCGACCCGCATACCCTGGCTATCTCTACTATCACCGTTACGTATTCGTTATAGCCGAAACCCGACCCGCCGTACTGCTCGGGCACCATAACGCCCATCATGCCCAGCTCGCCCAGTTTTTTAAACAGATCGATGGGGAAAGTTTGCGCCTCGTCCCACTCCATTACGTGTGGGCGGATGTAGCGCTCGGCAAAGTCTTTGGCCATCTGGCCCACCATTTGTTCGTTGTCGCTTACAGAAAAATCAAGCCCGCCCGGTAGCGGGGTATCGGTTAATAAAGTATCCATGCTTGTTGCAAATTATATAATTGGTATGCAAAGTAAAGCAATAAAAACGGGCTTAGTTTCAGGTTTTTACGTTCAGAAAGTAGCCCGAAACGGTATACGGTACAAAATATAGGTTTAGCTGTTTTAAAGGCTGAAAGCACAAAGCCAAAAGCCGAAAGTTTTTTTTGCCTTAGCTTTGGTCTTTCCGCATTAAGCTCAAAACCCAAGCTTTATCAACAAGCGTGCAACACGTAATTGCCTGGGAATTATTGCCTGGCAGAAAAAATTTTATTATTTTCGCGTTATGAAAAAATTTATACCTAAACTATTATTACTTTCAGGCTTAGCTATGGTTATAGCTTCATGCTCGAAGAAAGACTCGAATTCGCCGAGCAGCACCATTGTCGGCAAATGGTCGATAGCATCAGACACTACAAAAATCTATAACACCCAGGGCACCCTTTTAGAAACTGACGTTAACACCGACATACAGCCGACTGATTACGTACAGTTTAACTCGAACGGCACGGGCGGCGAACAGGAGTATGGTTTTAACGTTACCTTTACCTACACGGCAACCGCCACCAATTTACACCTGGTGTACAAAAGCTCGGACGTACAGGGCGGCACCACCATAACCAACCCTATACAGGACGTAACCATAAAGCACCTTGACGCACACTCGCTGTACACGATAGAGACGGAATCGGATACGGAAAACAACGTCACTTACGTAACCAAAGAATCGACACACTTTACTAAATAACTTTTTTAGTATCAAGAACAAAAAAATCTTGATACTTGATACTAACTACTTGCTACTTTTTAAAGTATCTTCTCCAAAAAAATAAGGTCGAGCCAGCGGTTGAACTTAAAACCAACTTCCTTAAACCTCGCTACCTGCTCAAAACCGAATTTGAGGTGCAGTTGCAGGCTCACATTATTCTCGCTGTCGACACCGGCTATGAGGGCGTGCATGCCCGCGGCTTTGGCAAGGCTGATGATCTCGGTGAGTAACACTTTGCTGATGCCCCGCCCCCGCATATCCGCCTGCACATATACCGAATGCTCCACCGTGAAGCGGTAGCAGGGCCACACGCGGAAGTGCCCGTAAGTGCCGAACCCGGCTATCATACTATCCACCTCGGCCACAATAACCGGGAACCCCGCCGAGCGTCGTTCATTGAACCATGCCTGTCGCATTTGCAGCGTGTGGGGCTGCTCGCTATACACGGCGGTGGTGGTGAGGATAACATCGTTATAAATATCGAGGATGGCGGGGAGGTCGGCCTCGGTGGCGTTGCGGAGGGTGATGGGTGGGTGCATATACAAATATAACAGGATGTTGCTTTATTTAATATCGAACACTGAACGCCGAATATCGAATAATGAAGTTTAACTTCGGCGTTCGACATTCAATATTCGATGTTGGATATTAACCTTTTCTAACCACAAATCTCTCAATCACCAAAACATCAATCCCGGTATTTAAAAAGCATAGTACGGCATCCTCTGGCGTACAGACTATAGGTTCATCCATGCGGTTGAACGAGGTGTTGATGACCATCGGGCACCCGGTGAGATCGTAAAAAGCTTTGATGAGTTGGTACAGGTCGGGGTGCTGTTGGGCGTTTACGGTTTGCAGGCGGGCGGAATAGTCGAGGTGGGTAACGGCGGGTATTACCGAGCGGGCATGGTTGATGCGGGCGAATGCGCTTGCCTCAAGGCCGGTGCTTTCGGTATCTATGCGCTTCTCGGGCCTTACCTGCGCAACCAGGAGCATGTAGGGGCTTGGCGCACCAAGATCGAAGTACTCGTCGGCAAACTCCTCCATCACCGCAGGGGCGAACGGACGGAACGACTCGCGGAACTTTATCTTTTTATTCAGCACTGATTGCATGGCGCCATCGCGTGGGTCGGCAATAATGCTACGCGCGCCCAAGGCCCTCGGGCCAAATTCCATGCGACCTTTAAAGTAGCCTATTACTTTGCCTGCGGCAATATCCGCGGCTATGAGCGGGTATAGCTCATCATCGGTGTAATGATTGTATTGCAGGTTATGGGCATCGAGTGTGCTTTTTATTTTATCAGCCGTAAACGACGGGCCAAGCAGTGCATTGTGCATAGTATCTTGTGCCGGGTCGACTACTCGCTTTTGCTTTAAATGCTCATAATGTACCGCCAGCGCAGCGCCTAAGGCTCCGCCTGCATCGCCTGCGGCGGGTTGTATCCATATATTTTTAAAGCCTGATTGCTGCAATATCTTCCCGTTCACCACGCAGTTGAGCGCTACACCACCGGCAAGGCACAGGTTATCTTCGTGATAAGTGTCGTACAAGTTGGTAGCCAGTTTCAGCATCACATACTCGGTAGCCTTTTGTATAGATGCCGCAATATCCATATGGAATTCCAGTAGCTCATCGCCCTTTCCACGCACCGGGGTCTTGAACAATCGCTCAAAATTATTACCCGTCATGGTAAGGCCGGTGGCATAGTTGAAATATTTCATGTTGAGGCGGAACGAGCCGTCATCCTTAACATCTATCAGTTCTTTTAGTATCAGGAAAGTATATATCGGCTTGCCATAAGGCGCGAGGCCCATCACCTTGTATTCATCGCAATTCACCTTAAAGCCCAAATAATAAGTAAATGCCGAATAGAGCAGGCCGATGGAATGCGGGAAATTAATATGCTGAAGGGCCGTAATGGTATTGCCATCGCCCTTGCTAACCGAGGTGGTGGCCCATTCGCCCACGCCGTCGACCGTTAGAATAATAGCCCTCTCAAACGGAGAAGGGTAAAACGCCGATGCCGCGTGCGACTGGTGATGCTCGGTAAAAAGCAGGTTCTTGTTGTCGTATTTCCAGTTTGGGTCGATGGTTTGCAGGCCCTTTATCAGCATGCGCTTAAAATAGAGCTTCTCTTTAAGCCATAACGGCATCGCCTTTAAAAACGACCTTACACCAACCGGCGCGAATGCCAAATGGGTTTCGAGCAGGCGCTCAAATTTCAGGAAGGGCTTTTCGTAGTATACAATGTGGTCGACCTGGCTAAGCGATATCCCGGCATAATCCAGGCAATACTTTATGCTATTGGCGGGAAAGGCATCGTCGTTTTTAATACGGGAGAACCGCTCCTCCTGTGCCGCGGCCAGTATATCGCCGTCTTTTAATAAACAGGCGGCGCTGTCATGGTAGTAGGCCGATATCCCCAAAATATACATCGCCCTGTATTAAAAAAGCGAGTAAATAAAAGGCGCCAGCGCCGAACCCTGCGCTATAACCAAAAATGTGGCCAGCAGTATCAGCACAATACACAAGGGCCACAGCCAGTAACGCTTGCGCTGCTTTAAAAACCTGAAAAATTCAACCAGTACTTCCATATAATGCGAATCAAGAGTCAAGAATCAAGAGTCAAGAACCAAGATAGTAGAATTTCTGGCTTTTGGTTCCCGGCTCACGTTTTATCTTAAAATTGGTTTTCCATACCGCCTGCTTTTGGCGGGGTGCTTTCCCAATAAGTATCGTTTTTATTGCGTTTCAGCTTCAATATATCCTTGCCAAATAAGCGCATTATAAGGCTTAGCGGCGTTAATATTACAAAGTAAAACAGCGTGAGCAAAATATAGGTATTGATGATGCCCAACATATGCCCTATTTTATCCCACACCAAACGCAGCGGATTAAGCCACAAAGGTTTTATCAGCGCTAGCAGCAATAATATTACAGCTATGGCAGCCAATATCCACCACATATTTTGGTGCCTTATAAATATACGAAAAGCCGCTAATACCAGTAAAGCAATGCCTACTACATAGCCAAATTTACGGTTCTGCTTTATGTTGCCGTTTGTTGCCATTACTTGCTATTTGCCGCCATTGGGGTTACGCCTAATAAGTTTAAATTAGAAGCTATCCGTGCTGATGCCTGCTGGTTGGCAGGGTCTTTTTTCAAAGTCGCTTTATCGGTTATGATCTGCGTTATTGCTGCTCCGGCCTGTGCCTGTACATTTTGCGCCAGGTCTTTTACAACCGTCAATGCCTTTTCGGGTTCATCGGCGCGCAGGTACATTTGCAGCTCGGTTTGTGTCAGTTGGTCGCTTGGGGCAATGGTGTTCAGCTTTTTATAGTAGAAGGCCGCCATATCATAATTGCCTACAATTGCATTCAGATTTGCCGCGTAGCCACAAAATTGCTCGTTCTGCGGGTATTCGAGCGACATCGCCTCAAAAACCCTTAAAGCACCTTCCTTGTTATTTACCTGTTTATCATGTTCATATATCTGCCCCATGGCAACGCGCCATTCCATGTGGTTCAGCCCTACTTTATCGGCCAGCGTGTCTTCTAAATTATCTCCCAGCCTGAAATCCTTAGGTATGGGCTGATTGAACGGCCAGCCTGTTTTCAGCATCATTACCTGGTATTGCCCGCTTAATGAATCCATGCGGGTTATGGGCATTTCCTTGCGCAGTTCGTCAAACGTTATTACTTTTTGTGCCGAATCGGTTATTAAATGCTGCTGTTGAAAAGCCTGGTAAAAAGCTTCCGACATGATGGCATAACCATACACATTAGGATGCACATGCTCCAATATAGTTTCGCTATCGATGATGCCATGCGGCGAATATTGCTCGAACAACTTTTTGGTATCAACCAAATGCACAACAGGGTATTCACCAGCTAATTTTTTGATGATGGTATTAATTTCTTCCGGCGCTCGAAAACGCAGTTCATCCAGTTCCTTGGCCTTATCGAAATCCTGTTTAGCCGTAACATAATCAGCTTTTGCGTAAGCATTCTGCCCGGCCTTGTAAAAATATGTTGCTGAATTTAGCCCGGTGCCATTGCTGATAAAAGGCGGCAGGTCCTTCTCATTGCTTACCACAGTGCTTAAAAATACAGGGATCTTTTCATCGTTGAACAAGCTGCATAGTTCGTTCATATTCTTGTCGAACTGGTCGATGCCTGCCTGGTATTCTTTTGAGCCGTAAGGCAGCTCCTGTTTGGCGGCCATGCGCTTCATTAAAGTTTCCCGGTCATCTATTTTTTTGCTTGAGAACACACCCGCTACCTTTTTTATGGAATTGTTCAGCAATTGTACCAGTTTCAGGTCGCGAAGTTTAAGCAGCGTCTCCACCAAAAAGTGGTTACTGCCCACGTAGCTTGTTGATCCAATGCCCAATGCACCATAATACTCATTATGGCCGGTATATATCATAATAGCATCGGGCTGGTATTTTGCAAGCTGACGACCAAAATCAAGTACAGTGTAGGAGTTTACGGCGGTTAACGACAGGTTGATGATCTCGAAATTCCTGTCGGGATACATTTGCATCAACCTGAATTGCAGCCAACGGTGGAACGACCCGTTATGGAAATAAGGATAGCCAATGGTGGTTGATTCGCCCAAAACAAATATCCGGAAGGTGTTGGGGGCTTTATTAACGGTAAAAAGTTCGCTGTTGCCTTTGGTGGCGTTGGTGGTATCGGAAAAAAATTTGTCAGATGCGTAGTAGTTCATCTGCATAAAACGGTCATCCTTCGGGTACTTTACAAACAGGTCGGTATTATGGCCGTAGTTGCAAAGCCGCAGCACAAACTCCAGGATAACCAATAATACGAATGGGAACAAAATGGCCAGCACCTTAAACAGCAGCAATTTTTTGCCTTTTGGCGCTTTTTCTTTACCTGTCATCTTCAAAATTATCGCCGTGTTTACCGGCGCGGTTTATAATATAGCTTAAAAACCGATGAAGATATGCATTTTTAGTACTTAGTAGCAAGTATCAGGTAGCAAGATTTTTGTTGGGGTGAGATTCGATTAATCCACCCAAACCGTTATCCCTTTACCCTGCCCTTCGTCAACAAACATTATCCTGTGCGATGGTAAACCGTATAAGCGCATGGTTTTTTGTCCGTTTCGGAATGCTTCGATGAGTTGCTGCTTCCTGTCGCGCGGGGTTGAGCTGTCGGTGATTTCGGCGGCCATGCCCCATGGGCATAATTGCCGTTTGCCTGGTTGTTGCTCTTTCATATCCGATATGGGTGGATAGACACGCATCCAGAACGAACCGTCGCGGTCTGAAATGATCTCCCTCCTGTCGTTTCTTTTGTTGAACGCATTGAGAATGGAGAATTGGCCGGTTATTTCAATGATCTGATCTCTCATGGCTTTGAGTTTTACAGTGTAACGAACAAATTACCTGCCACGATATGATACTACTTGGGAAAAGTTACTAACTATCAGCGAGTTACTAACAAGTGAAACTTTGTTTGAATTGATATGTTTTATTTATCCCCGTCAGGTGAAAAGCCCATCACCTGTCGCGCTCCGCTTACCCACCCCGACCTAACTTCGCTCGTCGACCCTCCCTTTGCTGCGCACAAGGAGGGCAAAAATTATTAGGGTACTAATATTCCGCCAATACCACAATATTATCACTTACAGGCGCTATCTTTTCCTTCCCACCCAAAAAACCCAACCCCACCACAAAGCTAAATCCGCTTACAATACCACCCAGTTCCTGTATCAGTTCACTGGCAGCAGTTACGGTGCCGCCGGTTGCCAGCAAGTCGTCGTGAATGAGTACATGTTGCCCCGGCTCAATGGCATCGATGTGCATTTCGATAGTTGCCGTACCATATTCCAGTTCATAAACCTTTTGCTTAACCGTATGTGGCAGTTTACCGGCTTTGCGGATAGGAACAAAGGGCACATTCAGTTTTACAGCAAGCATCAACCCGAACAAAAAACCGCGGCTCTCCACACCTGCTATCACATCTATTTTTGTGCCGCTTAACTGTTCGGCAAAGGCATCAACAATATTCTGGCATAATCCCGGATCTTTTAGAATGGGGGTTATATCCTTAAAAATAATACCCGGCTTCGGGAAATCAGGTATATCGCGTATAGCGGCTTTTATTTGCGACGTTATCATTTGAAACTAATGTATGGCTCAATTTTAGTAATAATTTCCGGGGTAATAATGGCTACATTTTTAATATCATCCATCGAGGCATATTTGCCATGCTGATTGCGGTATTCAATAATGGCGCTGGCTTGCTTGTAATTCAAATAGGGCAACTGCCGCAACGATGCAAACGAAATTGTATTGATGTTTATTTTAGTTATCGCGCCGCGGTTTATGGTCAACTGGTTTTTTATTTCGTTATACTTCTCATTATCAATGCCATACACTTCCTTCAACTGCTCTTTGTTATAGTAACCGCCCAGCCGGTAGCGGTAACGAATGATGCGCATGGCAAATGACGGGCCGATGCCGTGAACGGTCGTTAACTGTGCTGAATCAGCGGTGTTTAACTCAACTGTAGCGCCCGGTTTTAGTTTCGTGGATGTGAATGTTTGCCCGGATTCAGCGTTGTAAACAGGGTTTTTCAAAGCGGCGACGCTGTCTGCCTTTTGGGCCTTGTCGAGCAACGCGGCGGCATTGTCAAAGTTCTTAAAGTTTATTATCTTATCTTTGTGGAATTGCCGGTACACGTAAGGCGCTGACAGTACCAACGCAATCAAAATAACAAGCACCACTATGCCATTCCATTCTTTTTTAGTTAACGATAAGTAATTTTTTAGTCGTGATCTCATTCAGGCTTTAATACACCGGTAAATTAAATAAATTTGGAATATTAATTGACCATAAATTCATCTTAAATATATAAATGAAGATCATAACCACCGAAGAATTTGCCAAAGCTACTAAACTTGATAAGTTGAAGATGCCCGGCCTTGCCGAATTGCTGATGGAGGTAATGAAAATAAACCAGGTGAACGAACTGTTTGCCGAAGCACAGCCAAAGCAGGGTATTGAGTTTATCGACGCTATTTTAGCGGGTTGCGGTGTGGAGATAGAATTTGACGAAAGCGACCTGAAGAACATCCCGAAGGAAGGCGGCTTTATAGCTATAGCTAATCACCCTTATGGGGGTATTGAGGGTTTGGTATTATTAAAATTACTGCTTACCGTTCGCCCGGATGCCAAGCTGATGGCTAACTTCCTGCTTAAGAAAATACCAAATCTTAGCGATTTTTTCATAGCGGTTAATCCGTTTGAGAACATTGAACATTCATCGAGCATTAGCGGGTTAAAAAACACGCTTGAGCTATTAAACAATGGTACACCCATTGGCATATTCCCGGCAGGCGAGGTATCTACCTTTAAGATCGAGACGCAGCAGGTAACCGACCGCTTGTGGCACCCGGTAGTAGGCAAGATAATTGCTAAAGCACGTGTACCGGTTGTACCTATCTATTTTCATGGGAACAACGGGCTGCTGTTCAATTTGCTCAGCATTATTCACCCGGCGCTGCGTACTGCAAAATTACCATCGGAACTGTTCAACAAACAGGGTCATACTATAAAGCTGCGCATCGGCAAACCCATCAATATCACCGATTATCCCGAATATAACAACAGCACCAAACTACTTAGTTTTTTAAGGGCGCGCACTTATGCTTTAGGTACAGGTCTTGAGGAAGAGAAAAAGATATTCAACCCGCGTAACCTGTTCAAAATAAAAAAACTGCCTGAGGCCGTTGCGCGCGAAATAAAACCCGAAATACTTGAAAAGGAGGTTGAACCGCTGCGCGAAAATTACCGGGTGTGGCAGGAAAAAAATTACGAAGTATTTGTAGTGCCCACCGATGCCATCCCGAATGTGATACGCGAGATAGGCCGCCTGCGCGAGATCACTTTCCGCGAGGTGGGTGAAGGCACTAACAAAGCGGTCGATTTGGATGAGTATGATATTTATTACCATCACCTGTTTATTTGGGATACCGAAGCCAAAGTAATAGTAGGCGCTTACCGCATTGGCCTGGGCGATGAGATATTTTATAGTCTTGGCAAGAAAGGCTTTTACCTAACTGAGCTGTTTAAAATAAAGGCGCAAATGATACCGGTGTTAAAGAAAAGCATCGAACTTGGCCGGTCATTTATCCGCAAGGAATATCAGCAAAAACCGCTACCCCTGTTTTTATTGTGGAAAGGCATATTTAAGTTTTTGATAGACAACCCGCGTTACCGTTACCTTATTGGCCCGGTGAGCATTAGTAATTCGTTCTCCAAGTTCTCGAAGTCGCTTATTGTGGATTATATCAACCGCAACCACTTTGACCATGATATGGCGCAGTTTGTTCGCCCGCGCAAAAAATTCAAGGTCGATTTTTCAAAGATCGATACGGATATATTAATGGCCGGCGAAGAAAGCTTTAAAATACTCGACGACCTGATATCAGAAGTGGAAACCCGCAGCATGAAGGTGCCCGTGTTGTTAAGGCAATACATAGCCCTTAACGCCAACATCATCTGCTTCAATATCGACCCAAAATTTGCCGATTGCCTTGATGGTTTCCTGGTGCTTGACTTTAAGAAAGTACCCACTGAAATGCTGGAGAAATTGGCGAAGAATCTTTAAAACTAAAAAAGCGTCATTGCGAGGAGGTACGACGAAGCAACCCCACAGGATTGGTAGCAAACTGATATGTCGGCGACCTGTATCGTGGGGTTGCTTCGTACCTCGCAATGACGCGTGTGTAATTATCTAACCAACTCCTCCTTCGATGGTAACTTTGGGAACGTATTATGCGGTTCCGTCTGGTACCAATATACCACCGAACTTATCTCCGACTTTTGGTCGAGGTAGGTTTGCCCGATGTCTTTCCAGCCTAAATCCTGCATGGTAATTTTAAGGTCGCTGTTAAAACGTACGGGGTCCATTACGTGCCAGCGGTACATGCAATAGGTTGGATATTTGTCGGGACTGTCTTTCGCCGGTTTTATTTCCTGCACCAAGCCAACATAGGGATCGGTATAAGGCTCAACATCCTTACCGTTGGCAAAGCCGTACGATCCTAAGAAATAATCCTCAGTACCTGTGCCGTTAATGGTCGGGAATTTGGTATCGCCATCCATGTAAAATTTAATTTCCCCTTCACCCCACCAAAGCCAGTTGGGTTGTTTCCAGGTCATGTAAGTGCCTACGTATTGGCCGCTGCCCTTTACATTATCAATCATGGTATAAACGGAATGGTAATCCTTGCTTTGGGGGTTACTCATCCTGAACTGCGCGTGGAAATAGGCATCATCATCGGCCACTTTGGTAAGCGTATAATCAACCTGGTAAAACACATAAAAATCATGGGGATTCATATTTTCGATGGTGATCTTACATTTTTTGCGGAAGGGCATGGTCCAGTAACAACTAAAACCGCTGCCGGGGTTTACCGTAACCGGGATAGAATGTATAGGCGCATACTTGCCTTTTCCCATGCCAAAAAAATCTCCCACCGGCACTTCTACTGAAGGCTCGGTTTCACCATCCCAATAGATGCGCAGAATAGCCAGCCGCCAATTGTCGGACGGTGTCATCCATATATGCTGTATGGCGCCCTGGCCGTTTATTTCGGCGAGCGTGAACGTTTCACCCGACTTTATTTTTACGCATGGGTTCAGTTTCCAGCCCTGCCCAAGTTCACGTGCCTGGTGCGCAGCTAATGCGGCGTGGTTTTTTGTACTGTCGCTCAATTGCGCCATCCCGCCTTTGCCTTTTTCGCCCGTATAATTTTCGGGACTGATAGAGCGGGTTTCAGCTTTGGACAGTTTTTGCAAATTACCAAGCGACATACCAATGCCGGTAAAATCACCCGCCTGCTGTGCTAAAACGGTTGGTGCAAAAGCCGCTAAGAGTAGTAGTAAAATAATTCGTGTTCTCATAATCAGGTTTTAATTAAGGTTGATAATTGGTTATCTATAATTGGGAAAAGGGCAGTTCGGTTTAAATGCCGGGATCGGGCCCCGGAACTCATCCCCGGGGCCAACCCAGCCACTAAACCAATTCATTAGTTTTTATTTTTATAATTTGCAGGCGATGTGCAGGGGCAACAAACCTGGCAAAAAGGATTATAATCAACAGTGTATGCTTTAACAGCGATACTTATACAAAAGAAAAGAAATAATTGATTGAAATACTGCGAATAATTGGCGTATTCTGATAGGATATTGTCATTTAAGATAAACATATCGGCAGTATTGGCGGGGCTGTGGTTTTTATATTGATTTTTTGCGGGTGAAAGTAGTGGTAGGCACAAGTCATCTTTAGCTCATGCCTGCCGCACAAGACTTGCGCCAGTGGGGGCAATTATTCCTCTACTACCACCTTCAACGCCTGCCCTGCATAAAGCATTACATCAAATCCACTCACAACTATCCTCCCGTCATCCATATGCCATTTGGTCGCTGTTTTTTTCCCGTCAACATATAACAGAATTTTTTTTACGTTCATCTTATCGGCCAAAGTAATAGTAAACTGTTTTACCCTCAGTTCACCATATTTCAACTGCAATTCATCGGTTTGCGAACTTTGCGTTTGCTGCTGCGACATATTACCCCAGCCTTTTGCAGTGGTAAAAAAGCTTTCGAAATGCTGTGGGGTTAACCGTGGGGCGAAGGATAATTTACCTTCGGGACCATCGTAATTATAATCCTCCAATGCCAGTAACACGCCCCACGAGGCTAGTGCGCGGGCATAATGGTCGCCGCATTCAATCTCGTTCCAGGGATTGTGTTTTGTGCCGTTGTAGCGTTCATCTATCCCCTTAACTATCGAAAGCCCCTCATCCATCATACCATCGTATATCATGTTGGTAGCTACCTGGTATTCAACGCCTGTCCAAACCTCATTCTTATACATTACACCCTTTTGTAAATAGGCCGATAAGGGCCAGGTAGTTATCATTAGGCCGGGTTCATTATCGCCTGCATAAAACCTGTCGGGTGCATGAAGTTTGTTGTACGCACCAACATCAGTTGTCCAGTTATATTTCCAGGTTGATGCCAGCGTTTTTTTAACCATGTCCTCAGGATAAATATAGCCCAGGTTAAGTATGTGTGCCCATGTTTGGCCGAATAGCTGATCGGCGAGGCAGCCATCGCCATATTGTTCTAACGGATATTTTTTATCATCAACATCCTGTTTAAAATATTGTCCGTTCCATAATCGCTTTACAGTTTGCTCGCGGCCCGATTCATAGATTGCCTTGCAACTATCCGCAAACTGCTGATCGTGCATTAATACCGCCATTTTTTGTGCTGATCGTAGTGCTGCCAAGTAAAGACTTCCGACAAAAGTATTTGCGCCATAAAATGCAACATCGTAAGTATTGGGTTGCTGACCGCCTATCATGCCATCGATTTTCCCGTCCAGACTATCCTGGTGAATGGCGTATTCCGTAGCGCGTTTTATCTTATCCCAATTGCGGCTTAAAAAGTAGGCGTTGTCCGACAGCAAATATTCGCGGTACGATTTCAATATGGTGCCAATGTGCCCATCCAATATTACCCCGCCGCCGCCATTACGCGCCTGTATACCGCCATCTTCCTGGAACGAAGTACTGAAATCCGTCTTTTCACGTACATTCCTTTCCAATTCAGGGAACAGATGTGCCAGTCCCTGCTCATAGTTCCAAACGTGGGTACACGTCCCATCGCATGAGCCAACACCTTCCCATGCCCAGAATTTACCATCGGCCCACCACTGGCAGGTTTCGGTTGCCAAAGTTGATACCGGCATCATGATGCGCTGGTTGAGCCAGTAGGGCAGTGATGTATGTCTGTAATAGCTGTCGTGGAAAAGATCGGTTAGATCAGTCAGCCGAACACGGTTATCGCGCATCCAATGCGCCACATCGAGCGAACTACTATACCAGTTGGTGTACATATTGCCAATAGCCGGCCCGCGGGTATTCAATGGGAACGACCAGCCCCCACCATCATAATTCAAGGGGCGATTTGGGAAATACCAGGTGAGTATGAATGTTATCTCCCGCTCTTGCCCTGGTGCAAGCGATAAGTCTGTTGCTACCTGCCCAACCAGTTTATCGCCAAGCTTTTTGGTGCTTTCAGTATGCGCAGGGCTGTTAATGTCGGTAGATATATATCCATTCGGATATAAAACCGTAAGGGCTACGTTACCAAAATAAGGGTGTGTTTCAATATTTTCTATCAACCCTGTACCCACATTGCTAAAAACTATCCTGTCGATATTGATATGTCCCCAACCACCAACGGCATTGTCAACTATTTGCAGGCGGGCTTTTTTGCCTTTCCATTCCGTTACCTTCCAGCTTTTTGCGTCAAGCGCTTCATTATCGCTGCCGGTAGCGCTCAAAACCTTCTTACCATCAATCAGTAAATTTATACAGGCAGAATCCGGGCGGTTGCCGCCGCCTATCAAAAAATTAATGTAATCATCGGTTATGGTAAATTCCTTCGATGTCATTATCCCCTTGCTATCATCACCATTATTGAAAGAATTCACTAAATGTTCGCCCGAGTAACCCGAAACCTGCTGCTGATCTTTCAAGGTACCCTTTGCCGGTTGGGTTGAGAAAGCATCGCCGGTAACCGTCCAGTTATTATAGTTCCCATTCTCAAAATCATCGAATACGGTTTCTTTTTTTATCACTTTAGGGCCGCTGTTATCTTCGGTCATGTCCATAAATAGCGATGCGCTCTGTCCGTCGATCACAGCTCTATTGCGCAATATGCCTTTAGTCTGCCCCTTCAGCTCCATGCAAACCATGTTTTGCAGCCAGCCTGCAAGGTTGATGCTCAATTTTTCTCTGCTTGTATTTTTTAGTTTGAAAACGATATAAGTGCCCGGCGTGGCCGACTCCCGTGTATCCAACGGGATGAACGGCGTGAACACCTTCATGGCAACCGACACCGGCAAAGGCGACTTCTTATCGGCATAGTTAACCGTAGCTATGGGGTACTCGCCGATAAAGCTGATGTTGTCAAAATCTTTTTTATTTAATTCTTTGGTGATGCTTTTGCCCGATGCTGCTTTTATACTGATCCTGAACCCCTGGTCGACATAACTTTCGGGCGTATAGGTTTCGTAGCAATCCTTTGTTTTGCCAAAAGGGGTGGTTAACGTGTTAGTTTGCGGCGCGCCAAAGCCTGTATTATAGGCGTTGTTGGCTATCCACCACCGTGCGAAAGTACCATCGCCACGGATATACAATTGGCCCGCTGCTATGCCGCCAACAGGCATGCCGATTGTCGTTAGCTGTTCGCCCCGGTAAATGCGTTGAGTGTTATCGTTGTATAGGTCGTGGTACCATTGTTTGCTCAGGCCTTTGTTAGCGGGGATGGGGTCACCATTTTGCTGTGCGGATGTTTGTTGAGTGAAGAAAAAGAAAGCTACGAGAAATAAGGCAACGATGTTTTTCATTAGTTAAAGATAGGTGTTTTATCAAAAAACTTCTACCCTCTTTCCGCCAAGGGCGAAGAGAGGGTGGTCGGGCGAAGCAACGACCAGGTGAGTAAACGGAGCGCGCAAAACTTCTTCCGCATTTGCGTTAGGGATTGAAGTGGATACCGGCCCGAGCCTAATGCCTGCAGGCGTATGAACGTAAAGCCCGGCCGCAGGGAACGCCCAAACGACCACTCTTTTCTTTTGCGCGCTCCGTTTACTCACCCCGACTTCACTGCGTTTGTCGACCCTCTCTGCGGCAAGCCGCAAAGAGGGTTAAAAATTACTTATGACAATTCATTTTCATGCCCTTTACCCCGATGTCAATTTTACTGATATGCCAACGACCCAAATTAGCCACATACAACTGGTCGAAATTTTCGCCGCCAAAGGCGATATTGGTGGGATTTGATAAGGTATGCGCTTCCCAATCATCAACCAACAGTGTTATGGATTGATCGGGCAGAGCTTTGTAGACCGCGTTGGGGCAATAGCAGGCGATGTACAAATTTTCATCATCATCAAACGCCAAACCATCGGGGCACGATTGCGGGATGGTAACAAATACCTTGCGCTTGCCAGCCGTACCATCGGCGTTTATGGGCACACGTTCCACGCCCGGCAGCCAGGTACAGGCAATGTACAGGTAATCTTCTTTTTTTGACAAGGCTATGCCGTTGGCAAAATTGAACGGCCCATGATCCCATATATGGCCGGTGCCATCGGGTTCAAAGCGCATGATCTTGCCGTTTACCTTGCGGAAATTGCCGCTTTCAGATACGTATATACGACCCTGTTTATCAAATACCACCGAATTGGGGATGTTGAAGTTCTCACCGTCAGCGCCATCGGCAAACTTGGTTAGTTTGTTGGTGGCGAGTTCCAGTTTCCACAAACAATGATTGCCCGAATCGCACACCGCCAACCAGCTGGCATCGTTCGAGAACGCCACGCCCTGTACAAAGCCGCCTGTGTTGTTTATCTCCTGTACTTTCCCATCGGTGCTGATACGGTATATCTGCCCGGCTTCGCCGCCGCACCATACCGAACCATCGGGATGCACACAAACACATTCTGAATGATCCACGCCATCGGCGAAGACGGTTACGTTGTTGATTGTAAGTTGTGCCATGATACCCCCTCTAAATCTCCCCCGATGGGGGAGACTTCTTGTTTTTAGTTTATAATTAAGTTACTTTTTAAAGCCTTCTCTACCGGGGAGGGTTTGGGTGGGGCTCGCCCACTCTCTTTCCGGCAATACCCCGTACCAATCCGGCCTGCCGGGGTCACGGTCATACGGGTAGCCGCCTACTTCTTTGTAATATTCGGCGTATTGGTTCAGTTTATCCCTGTCCAGTTCAACGCCTAAGCCCGGACCTGTGGGTACTTTTATTTTACCGTTCTCGTACTTTATCAGGCTGCCTTTTATAATGTCATCGGTTAAATGGTGGTAATGCGCATCGGCAGCGAATGATAAATTAGGTGTGCTTGCACCCAAATGCAGCATGGTAGCCAGTTGAATGCCTAACTCGCCCGAGCTGTGCACCGCTACGCCTATCTGGAACTTTTCGCAAATAACACCAGCTTTCCAGGCCTGGCGTAAGCCACCCCAAAAAGTGGTATCCAACAAAATAACATCAATAGCCTCGTTGCGTATGCACGATGCGAGCTGCTCGAAATTCACTACCACCGTATTGGTGGATGTTGGTATGCTGATACGGCTTTTCACCCGGCGCATACCTTCCAGTCCCCATGTCGGGTCTTCAAAATAGTCGTTGTTCAGGTCTTCTATTTGTTTGGCTATTTTGATGGAGTCCTCCACGCTCCAGGCGGCATTTGGGTCGATACGTACCCTGTGCTTTGGAAAAGCATCTGCAATGGCACGGAATACTTCCACCTCATGATCGGGGTGAAAAACACCTGCCTTTAGCTTATGCGTGGTGAAGCCATGTTTATTTACTAGGTCCTTAGCGTGGGCTACCATTTCATCCGCGGTTTCCACGCTGCCTTTCCCGGTTTTTTCGTTTGGATAACGAAAGAAAAGATACGATGCAAATTCAACCTCATCGCGGATGGAACCACCCAACAGATCACAAGCTCTTATCCCCAGTTTTTTGCCGATAATATCCATGCAGGCAAACTCCAATGCAGCGTGCAGTTGCAGCCGGTTATTGTACAATGATGCTGTTGGATTACATATCTTCCAATACATCTGCTCCAATTGCATTGGGTCGTGCCCTATTAAATAGGATTTCAATCCTTCAAAAGCGGCCTGCGCCGATTGACCGCCGCCGCCCATTTCGCCCAGCCCTGTTATGCCCTCATCGGTTTCTATTTCAACAATAGTTCGTACAAAACGCCCCCAATGGCACCCGTTCGAATGGCGTATCGGCGCTTCCAGCGGCACCGCTACCGTAGTGGCTTTTATATCTGTTATCTTCATCAGTCTGCTTTTTTACTCCCATTTATGGTGATGCCCAAACCGCCATCCACCCTTATGTATTGCCCGGTAATAAACCCGGCCTTATCATCGCACATAAATTTTACTACTTCAGCTACATCCTCGGGTGTACCTATCCTACCTATCGGGTGCATATCAATACACTCCTGCAAAACAGCATCCGGATCGGGAGATAATGAAAATGATGTCCGCACCATGGGGGTATCAATAGTACCCGGACAAACGGCTACGCATCTAATGTTTGGTGCAAAATCAATGGCTATGCTACGAGTCAGACCTAAAATAGCCGTCTTGGCTGTAGTATAGGTCGCCACGTTCTTCTGGCTCACAAAAGCCTGTACGCTGGCTACGTTAATTACTACCCCGCTGCCACTTTTCTGTATCAGCGGGATAAAATATTTCGAGCATAAAAAGTAGCTTTTCAGGTTCACGTTCATCACTTTGTCCCATTCATCGGCTGTTGTGTCAACCACAGTGCCGTAACGCTGTATACCTGCATTATTCACCAGGTAGTGCACGTTGTTATAGTGTTGCCATACTTTTTCGGCGGCTTCTATCACTTGTGCCTCGACGGCTACATCGCATTGCAGTACCAACCAACGCGGGTCAGTAATGCCACTAGTATCATCATCCTTATCCAGCACCACAACATTGGCCCCGGCATCGAAAAACACTTTGGCACAAGCTGCACCTATGCCCTTGCCGCCGCCCGTTACTACTACCGTTTTATTTTGAAATTCCATCAGCTTTTAATGTAGTTTGAATTGTTATTTGTTTGCCGGATGTTGTGTCAGTTATTATGAGCTTATCGTTCTCAAAGTTCACATCCCCGGCCCCGGTAAATCCGGCAGGTGTGTTGCCCATAAATGCCAAATAGCTGCGGCTTTGTGTTTCGCCGGCATCGATATATTTATAGCTGTCCTCGCCAAATACGCGGTGATTGCCTTCCTCAATAATTTCTTTGTACGACTTATGCATCCCCGTTGTGCCAAACTCAAGCCCACGGTGCCGTATATTGCCGTTCTCGTCAAAATCCTGCCACAAGCTTATCCACGGGTAATCCCCACGATTCCACAAGTAGCCAATAAGTAATTTATTTTCAGGGTTATAAGCGGTTATCCAACCAAATTTAGCATCTTTTTTAATGGTAAACGAAAACACGGAACTATACGCTTTATCTGGTTTGGAAACATTCATGGTATCCATATCTTCCATTATCCCAAAAGGCCATTGCACAGCATAATCCAGCGGTCTTTTACTAAGCATGTAATTAAAGCCATGATCAGCATTACAATTTACTACCGTACTATCTGTTAAAAATGGCTTTGCTAGTGTGGGGTGCTGCACCATATTAAACAAGCGTCCAAGAGGATTAACATTGGTTACCTTTTCTGTCACTTCGAAGACGCCATTTTCATCATCCAAAGTAATAGCTCTATCCACATACAAGCCTTCCAATGGCGCAGTCGTTTGCATTCGCAATTCATTTTTTGGGGTCGATGGCTGCCGATCCCATGTTTGTGTTACCGCTTCCCCGTGCATTACTACACCTGCTGCCTTTTCACCGTCTGATGGCGGGCCCCATCGCCCTAAGCAAAGAAAATGCCCCTGGAAATTACTCCCAGCTCTTTTAAAAGTTAACGGATTGATCCCACCCTCATGCAAATGAAAATCAACAATAGCGCCGCCCTGCAGATCCACCGAAACCGAGGCTGCACCATTGCTAATACTTATTATTTGCGATGAATCGCTCATTTCGCTATTCGTTTAAGGCGCCGTAAACCATTGCCCTGAATTTATTGAATAGCTCACCGTATGTCCAGCCGCCGCCTTGTGTCCATATCTGCACCACCAGGTCCGATTTTGGGTCGAGCCAGTAACTTGAACCCCAGAAACCTCCGCCTATGTTGGTACCTACATGCCAAGGTGCATCTGCCGCGCCTTTTTCGGTGATTACTTCAAAGCTGAAACCGATCTTGTTTGCACCCCATCCGGCGTTAATATCGCCTATCTGGTTTATCCGCATTAATCTAACTATGTTGGGACTAAGTATGCGCTTCCCGTTCAAAATGCCGCCGTTTTGCATCATCTGTAAAAACAGGCAGTAATCATACGCTGTAGATGTCAACCCCGCTCCGCCCGAAAAATAGGTACCGTTCTTTACAAACGGATAATCGACGTTTATGCCCAAAGTATCGTTGGTAGTATTCTCAAGCGTTTGTAAACCCTGCTTATCGGCTGTGAATACTTTCGATACGCGCGCCTGTTTATCCGCAGGTACATAGAAATAAGTGTCGTTCATACCCAGCGGTTTAAATATCCGGTCATGGAAAAAATCGCTCAGTGTTTGGTGCGAAACTATTTCTATAATATCTCCCAATACATCCATATTCAAACCGTAAGTATAGTTCGATCCCGGTTGCAGCACTAATGGCATTTTAGCCAGTATCTTCATTTTATCGGCCAGTTTTATGTGGCGTGTTTCAAAGCCTACCGGGATGTTTGCTTTTTTATAGATGGCGGTCGCTTCTTTTGTGCCGATAACCGGGTAGGATATGCCCGATGTATGCGTCAGCAGGTCGTGGATGGTAATTTCCTGTTTTGCAGGTTCGGTAGTATAGGTCGAATCTTTGGGATTGAAATCCTTCAGCACTACAGGGTTCTTAAATTCGGGGATATATCTCGATATAGGGTCGTCGAGCAGCAACTTGCCTTCCTGGTACAATATCAATATAGCCGCGCAGGTAATGGCCTTGGTTTGCGATGCAATGCGGAACATATCCGTTTTTTGCAGCATCTTGTTGTTCTTTATATCGCTGTAGCCCGATGCGTTCCAGTAATCGATATGCCCGTGCCGCGCTACGAGGGCGCAAACGCCCGCTATTTTATGATCTTTGGTAAAGCTGTTCAACAGGCTATCGATCCGGTGCAGGTTTTCGGGCGAGAAGCCGTCGGCTGCCGGGTTGCCGACCTTTAACCCCTGCGCATTGGAAAAAACAGGGAACGCGATGCAAAGCAGCACAACAAAAACCATTTTGTGTACCGATATTTTTAAATTTATCATATTATGTAATTAGCTATGAAACTCTTCTAAACTATTGCAAATATTTCCCTATTGCCGTTGGCTTCAGCCGACGGAAGTAATAATTCTAACAATCCGGCTTCAGCCAAAACTTTGCTGTATTTTAGGCTAAAGCCTATTTACTTTTACTATTTATACCGTTGGCTGAAGCCAACGGCAATATTTATTTTACCATATCTGTTTTTTAGCCCGGTTCCCTATTCAAACTTCATCCTTAAAAAATAAGGGTGATATAAAACTGGATTAAGCTTCAGTTGGTTCGTAAAATCATACGAATTCTGATTGTAAGTGATAATCAGTTCGCCAGGTTTTGATATGCTCGGGTGCGCCTTGGCATTGTAAGTATAATACTTGGGGTTGCTTACTTTGGCCTCGTATAACTTATGTACAGAACCAAACGGCCCTACAGGGCTTGCCCCAATTCGCATGGCTACCTCGGAACCCATGCCGCCATTCAGGTATACCAGTATGTACCGGCCATCAGGCAGCGGACTTAAACTCAATTCGTTCGACACACCACCAATTAATGGGAGCGCTTTTTCCATATCTGTGTTCCATGTGCTGCCATCCCAATAGCGCCATGCCTTAAAATCCTCAAAGTCTTTCGGTTGTACCCGCGCAACTATCATATTGCCATGCCCGCGCACACCATACACATATACGTAACCATCAGGTGCCGGCGCGCCTGCCTCTTTCGTGTTAACAAATATACCCAGACCAAAACAGCCGTCGTTGCCCTGGTCCTTATAAAACAATGGCGTTTCTATTTGTTGCTGATCTTTAAAAGGTGGTTTGCTGCCTTTAGGTAAAACAATAAGGCTTGTGCCAAATTGCCTGAACGACCAATCATCCTTCGGATCAAGCGTCTTCATGCGGTAGCCGAATATGTAGGTTTTTTGCGTAGCGGTATTATAAAAGCCATCGCCAAGCCAAAAATATTCGCCTTTTTCAACCGACGGTGTATTGGGGATAAACATTGATACCGGCTTTCCGTCGGCATCTGTCGCCCATTTAAAGTCGATATTTTCTTTCTTAGGCTCATCGCCATTTAGTAATGCAACGGTATTGTGCACCATTTTATTGGGACCGAGTTTGCCATCGTTTACTTCTCCCACCATCGAATCACTGAAAATGAACATGTTTTTTGATGAAGCCCGTCCACCCTTGCTCCGCGCACCATCAGCCGGAATCAGGTAGATTCCATCGGCCCCAAACCAACCTGTTCCCGAAGTGCGGATAAACAGGTTTGTCCAGTCGGGTGCCTCTTCAACAGTATATTTTAAATGTTCAAGGTCGACGTTGGTTTTAGTTTGCGCCATAACAGCCGAGCATCTACCCAAAAAAAGCGCGGCAACAATTAAAAAGGTAATTTTTGTTTTAGGTTGATAGTTCATAATATGGTTTATAACTTATATAAATTTACAATTATTTCTTCCACTCATCCGTACGAAATGGCAATGCAGGCAAGCTGTCCTTATTCTCAAAGTTCGTAACAGGCCCATCCGTAAATGCGTAGCGTACTGCAATTGGCTTATCCACATGTTCCGAACCCAGCACTACATTATCGCCCACAATTTTTGCATCAGCAGGGTAGAATACATGATCATCTCCCGCCACATAAAAGTGTCGTGGGGCCTTACCATCTTTGGTTGTTAAGCCCGATTTTATGCCATCCGACTTAAAAAACAAAGTAACCACATTACCATCAACCCTGAACCTTGAGATCTCCGGCCCCTGGTAATCCACATCTTTCAAGCCATAAGTTTTATTCAGCGCAGTAAATGCCAGCCGTTCGCCTACACTCCTTTTATCGCGGGGATGCACAAAACGGGTTTCGCCCACATCCATCGTTATTGCCATGCCGGTGTTCTTTATTTTTAGCAATTCCTGTTGTGTTTCCCTGAATACTGCAGTACCATATTTTGTACTATCATCACCTTCAAGGAACGGTGCTATCTGCACATAATAAAAAGGGAGATCGCCTTGCTTAAAATCCTTGCGCCAATCGGCTACCATAGCAGTGAACAGCGGGATATAAGTTTGCCGTTTATCGGCCACATTCGACTCCCCCTGGTAATACGCCACCCCTTTTATGGATAGGTTAAGCATAGGGTATATATCCGCGTTGTATAACAACGAAGGCTTGGTAACTTTGGTAAAAAAGCCCATGCTATCAACCGCCGCCTGCGATTTAAACATATCGATGAACGGGTCAAGATAAGGGTGTTTTAAAAGCGTGTCGCTTTCTAAAATCTCCTTTTTTGTAAAAGCTTGTGTAGATGCGCCTGCCGCGGCGGCCTCGACCAAACCGATCGGGATATTCAGCTTTAAGAACAGTTCCCTGCCGAAAAAATAACCAACCCCGCTAAAATCGCCTATGGTTTGCGGGGAACATACCTTCCATTCGCCATGGGTATCGGGTACGGGGCTTATTTTGAAATCCGCATTCGCCTTATATATCCGTATAGCCGGGAAATTGGCCGCGGCTATTTCATCCTGGTAATTCAGTACACCGCGATAAGTGAGTATAGGCACAGCCGTAACCGGCATATCCATGTTCGATTGCCCCACGCAAAACCACACATCGCCTATCAGCAGGTTCGATAGTTTGATGTTGTCGTTACCATCAATAATTACCAAAGTGTGCGGTTTAAAATCGCCGGGTTTTGCTTTAGGCACTTTGATCTGCCCTATCCAGTTGCCGTTTTCATCGGCATGGGTGGTAACAACGTTGTCGGTCCAGTCGGCATTAATTTTAATAACATCACCGGGCTTTGCAGTGCCCCACAGGCGCAAAGCTTTGCCCTGCTGCACAACCATGTTGCTTTGCAGCACATTGGCCAGCTTAAATACTGTTTGCGCATGGCTTCGCTCAATATATCCCGACAGGATAAATCCTAAACCCAATAAAATAATAGCCTTTATTGCTCTCATTGTTTACGCTAATGTATGTACGGATCGGCCTTTTGGCACTGGCTTATATTGTTCGGTTAATGTTGTTAATTATCAATATTAGTTTACACCCCAGTTATGGTTTGGCTGGCTGCCCATTACCAGTTGCAGCGTACCGCCGTTGGTAATATCCTTATAGTCGATAAAGCAATGCCTGTAAGGTTTACCGTTCAACATAGCACTTTGTATATACACGTTTTTGTCCGAATTATTTTGCGCGATAACCGTAAACGTTTTGCCTTTTGCATACTTTGGGTCGAGCCTGTAAGTTACTTTGCCGAATACGGGGCTGGTGATCTCATACCTTGTATCGCCGGGGCAAACCGGGTGGAAACCGCTGGCTGCCAAAACATACCACGCCGACATTTGCCCTACGTCTTCATTTCCCACCAAACCGAACACTTTGTTATGATAAGCACGTTCGCAAACCTCCCTGCTCCATTTTTGGGTGAGCCACGGTGCGCCAAAGCGGTTGAACAGAAACGGAATATGATGCACGGGTTCGTTCGCCTGGTTGTAGTAATTGTTCCATACCATGTTATCAGGCGTTTTCTCGAACATATCGTTCAGGTCGGCAATCACTTTTGCCTTGCCGCCCATTATTAGCATCATCCCCGGAATATCATGCGGTACAAACCATCCCTGCTGGTAAGGGTTACTTTCAATGGTGCCATATTCAATTTTCAGCCTGCCTTCTTTCGGCCATGGCAACCATGAACCATCTTCCGCACGCGGCCTGAACCAGCCTACTGATGGGTCGAACACATTCTTATAATCTTCGGAACGTTTTAAATATTTGGTTTCATTTGCCCTGTTGCCCACAGCTGCCGATAATTTCGAGAGGCACC
>Ga0207142_1013_pt1 | contig 38833 bp, 35 predicted proteins | sample Alteio_BWMinHeat_2_FD_153561 | JGI IMG/M metagenome (GOLD analysis project Ga0207142, IMG submission 153561) | Enriched cells from forest soil in Barre Woods Harvard Forest LTER site, Petersham, Massachusetts, United States -... | ecosystem: Environmental > Terrestrial > Soil > Temperate forest >... | reverse complement strand
TGCTTCTTTACTGTTTAGTGCGCTTCCTACGCCATCGAAAATAGCATAGATATTATATATTTCATTTTCAATTGCGAGGTAATTATCCTCATTATCATCTTTACGTATCCCCTTTAAGGATTGGTAAATATGAGCATAGTTGTGTTTTATCATCATCTGCGGCTATCTTAAGGTTTTCAGGATAAAATTTGGGCCACAAATATACTAATAAATTTAGCAATTATTATTACACCAAATTAAATTTAACAGTCGTAACGTGATAATCAAATCTAATATTTTAAAATCATTAATCGAAAATATTATTAGCTGATTAATTGACGCGAGTATGTAGCCATAGACAATGCGGTTGAGTGCCCATAACTTTCTTGCCCGCTACACCGCGTTAGGGATTGCAGCGGATACCGGCCACTTCGAGAGCCTCAGTGCAGGCGCCGTGGCTAAGGCCTGGTGCAGTAAGGAGCGTAAAGCCTGACCCGCAGAGAACGCCCAATTTATTAGTCTTGAGTTAAAAGTAATGCGGGATGACCGCTGCTGTTACAGTTTCCTGAAATAGACTCCACTCGCATACAGCCTCTTGCCATTATCAATTTTTTCGCGCCAGATAAGCTCAATGTTATTGTCGTCAATAATGATGATACCACTCACGGTGCCCTGGTCGTCGGTAAAGGTGTGGTTGGTTAGGGAATAGGTAAAGGGGGCTATGTTATTGGCCAGGCCGGGAAACTCGGAAGTAATACCGGTGGTAGCGGTTTTAAATACCAGGGTATCGTCTAAATTAAAGGCCGGGTCGTAATCGGGTTGTGGGTTTGGCTGGATGATAACATTGGAGGAGCCAACATTGAGGTAAAGGGTATCGCCAAACATGGTATTGCATTGTATATCGTAAAATACACCATTGTTGGGCTGGTAATTATAAATGGTGTCGATGAATTTGTATTGTTTAAATTTTTTGCCCATCAACTGATTGGTGGCCGTGTTATTTTTTGGCGACGAGCCCGATTTGCTGCAACCAAATAATAATGAAGCGAGTGCAATTATAATGTACAGGTTTTTCATGCGATGTAATAAGGTTATGGGTTGATGCGCTTTCGCGTTGGGGTAAATATAGCGCTTTTTTGGGGAATAATGAAAGGGCATTGTTGCTTCCGGTAGCTTCATTAACACCCTTAACTGGCGCGAATATGCAGCGGTGGGACGTGCGGTTGAGTACTCGTGACAATTTGATTAACATCCTTACTACATTAGCACAGCTAAAAACGTCCGCCAGTTTTCTATAGTGTTTGTACCTAAAGCGGACGGACGGATGTCTGAACCATGATTGAACGGATTTAAGGATTGCCCTGATAAAAGCTTCAGGCATCCTGTGCATCTTTTAATCTGTTTAATCAAGGTTCGGACAATAACCGCGAGCGAAGTTCGCGTTAGGGATTGCAGCGGATACCGGCCTCGTGGCTAATGCCTCGTGCAGTATGAGCGGAAAGCCCGCCCCGCTTCTACCGGCGGGGAACGCCCTTATCGAGTCAAAAGTTCAAAGTCGAAAGTCAAAAGTTGTGACTATGGACTATCGACTATGGACTGAATGCTTCAGAATCATCAACCGTAGACGAGGTCGGTGCTTTGGCCCACTTCGATGATGTAGCCGTCGGGGTCGCGGATGTAGCAGCGTATCTCGCCGTACTTGGGGATGGGCGGGGTGATAAACTCGGCGCCGCGGCTTTTCCATAATTCGTAGCAGGCCTGTATATCGGCCACGCGGATGTTCATAAAGCTGTTGATGTGGTCGGGGTTGGGGGTGCTGAGGGTTACGGTGGGCTTATCGGGTGTGGGGCCGCCGCCAACGTTTACCAGGAGCCAGGTATTGGCTATCTGGAGGTATGCGGGCGCGCCATCGGTGTCGCCCGTGCTGAGGATGCGGCCGTCGAAAACTTTTTCGTAGTAGCGGGCCGAGCGGTCGATGTTAGCCACGGTGACGAAATGTGCAATGCTGATGCCTTTGAGCGGGGGCATTTGGTAGGTGTTTTGGTCGATTTGTACAGGGGTATCCATATCGGTGCGGATTAGTGGTGATGGTACAAAGTTTCGGAAATTGAAAAGGGAATTGCAAGAAAAAGGCGGGAAAAAAGTTGAAAGTTGAAAGTTGAAAGTTGAAAAACTGCGTGGTGAACCTGGCGCGCTCCGTTTACCCTCCCCGACTTAGCTTCGCTCGTCGACCCTCCCTTTGCTGCGCACAAGGAGGGTGAAAAATAATTTTTTCTTAGCTTAATGATATTGGGTTAAGGGCATGGTATCGGTAATGAACGCGCTCCGTTTACTCACCCCGACTGCGCTGCGCTGGTCGACCCTCTCTCTTCGCCTGCGGCGGAAAGAGGGTAACTTCTGCTATGGACTATCGACTATGGACTATGGACTTCCTCCCCTACCGCTTACTCTTAAAAAACTCCCTTACCAGCTCGGCGCATTCGTTTTCTTTGATGCCGCCGGTGATGATGGTTTTGGGGTGGGTTACCTGTTGGTTTAGTCGGCCAAAGCCGCGCTTTACGTCGTACGCGCCGAATACTATTTTGCCCAGCTGGAACCAGTAGGCGGCGCCGGCGCACATTACGCAGGGTTCGAGGGTTACGTACAGGGTGCAATCCTTCAGGTACTTGCCGCCTATGTAATTTGCGGCGGCGGTGAGGGCCTGCATCTCGGCGTGGGCCGATACGTCGATAAGGCGCTCGGTAAGGTTGTGGCCTCTGCCGATGATCTTGCCCTGGCATACGACTACGGCGCCAATGGGTATCTCTTTTTCGGCAAGGGCCAGGCGGGCCTCTTTTAGGGCCTCGTTCATAAAAAACTCGTCGGGCGAGATGGACAGCGGTTCATCGCCAAAGTTTATGTACCTCATCTGCGGCGTTTAACGGGTGGTTTAACCTTTAGGTTCTTTATGGTTTTCTTCAGGTGCTTCTCGGTGGCCATTACCATGGCTATACCCACCCCCATCGCCCCGCCGAATAGTATGATATAGCCTATCATTTGCCGGGTTTGGAAATCGGTTACGTAGGTTATGGTCAGCACGTTTATGGCGAAGCCTACGATGAGCACAAATGCCCCGGCTTTTATCATGTACAGGGCCGAGTAGCGGTTGCCCTCATCCCACGCCTGCTGACTGCTGCGGGCGGTTAACGTGCGGTAGCCGTACCAGCGGTTGATGTTTTTGGGCGGCAGGTAGCGCTGCAACAAGCCTATTACTATAAATAATGCGCCGATGAGGTGCGGGCCGATGAGATAGATGGAATAGTTCATTTTAATTTATTTATTAAATCGCTTTATTAACACACCCCTGCCCCCTCTCGAGAGGGGAACCGCACCTGGCCGGACCTTTTTGTATATACACTTTATTATATAGGTTATTTTTCAATTTATATGAGTTTACTGCCGTTTGGCACGGGTTTGTCGATGGTGGTTAGTACGATGTCGCCATTTTCGTCGGCCATGCCGGTTACCAAAAACTCGGACATGAAGGTGGCTATTTGCTTTTTGGGGAAGTTGATGACCCCTATTATCTGCCTGCCGGGCAGTTCATCCTTGGTATAATGCTTTGTTATCTGGGCGCTTGACCATTTGATGCCGTGCGGGCCGAAGTCGACCTTTAGTTTATAGGCGGGTTTACGGGCCTCGGGAAAGTCGGCTACCTCGAGGATAGTGCCGGCGCGGAGCTCTACTTGTTCAAAATCATGCCAGGTGATGAGTTGCATAGGGGCAAAGATACGCACCCCCTCTAAATCTCCCCCCAAGGGGGAGACTTTTTTTTACCTCACCTAAATCTTACCCTCTTTACGCGCAGCGAAGAGAGGGTGATCGAGCGGCTTAGCGAAAATCGGGTGAGTTTAATAAAGCGATATTGGCGGTGATGCATTGGCGCTCCGTTTACTCACCCCGACGGCGCTGCGCTGGTCGACCCTCTCTTCGCTGCGCGGAAAGAGGGTGAGGACGACCTCACCTAAATCCTCTCCAAAGGAGAGGACTTTTTTATGTTAGGTAGGTTATATTTGTATAGATGGAAACGCCTGCAAAAGATCACCGGAAGATCATTCATATTGATATGGATGCGTTTTATGCGTCGGTTGAGCAGCGGGATAACCCGGAGCTGAGGGGCATACCTTTGGTGGTGGGTGGGTCGCCTGAGGGTCGGGGTGGTGTGGTGGCAACGGCGAGTTATGAGGCAAGGAAGTTTGGGATACGGTCGGCCATGCCGGCTAAGCAGGCTTTGCAGCTTTGCCCGCATGCTGTTTTTGTCAGGCCAAGATTCGCGGCTTATAAGGAGGTGTCGCAAAAGATTAGGGAGATATTTAGTAGATATACTGATTTGATTGAGCCATTATCGTTGGATGAGGCTTATTTGGATGTTACAGAGGATAAGCTGGGTGTTGGCTCGGCCATTGAGATAGCGAAGCAGATAAAGCAGGCGATAAAGGATGAGCTGCAGCTGACGGCCTCGGCGGGGGTATCCATCAATAAGTTTGTGGCGAAGATTGCTTCGGATATGAATAAGCCGGATGGATTGACTTTTATAGGGCCATCGGCTATTGAGGGGTTTATGGAGAAGCTGGCGGTGGAGAAATTTCACGGTGTGGGCAAGGTGACCGCTGAGAAGATGAAGAAGATGGGTTTGTTTACCGGGGCCGATATTAAACAGTTGTCGCAAGAGCAATTAGTTGTACATTTTGGCAAGGCTGGTAATTTTTATTACCGGATAGTCAGGGGCATTGATGAGCGCGAGGTGCAGCCGCATAGGGAGACGAAATCGTTAGCGGCGGAGGATACGTTTGCTTATGACTTAACCACAACAGAAGAAATGGAGGCCGAACTGGATAAAATTGCTGAAATAGTATGCGGACGCCTGCAACGTTATCAACTGAAAGGACGGACGGTCACCCTTAAAATAAAGTATAGTGATTTTAGGCAGATAACCCGTAACCGGTCATTGACAGCGCCGGTTAACGACCTGGAAACCATTTGTTCAATTGCCAAACAACTACTTGCTGCCACTGATCCGGAGGATAAGAAAATAAGACTGTTGGGCATCTCGATTTCAAATTTTCATGAGCCGGAAACGAAGCCGCGCGAAGAAAAATGGCCCGACCAATTAAAATTGTTCCCTTTGTAAACTTCCTGTTACAAAACTGTTAAAAATACGGTTATCCCATTTTGCATCAATTAATTTCCTTTAACAACATAAATTTTATTTTATGTAAAGTTTTAATCTTTTCAAGGATGATTTGCAAACTTTAAAAACTTATTAAAAAAAAACTAAAAGTATTTGGAACTATTCATTTGTTTTAATTAAGTTTGGTAAAACAAAATCAAAATTTCTCTTTTTGAATGGAACTTAAAACTAAAATTGTAAAAAGTGCCGAATTAAAGAATTTAATTATCAAGTGCCTGTACTTTGATAAGTCCCTTTCATGTGCCGAACTGAGCGAAATTTTGGATAAGAGCACTCCTTCCATATCAAAAACTATAAATGAATTAATTGAGGAAGGCTTTGTTATTGAACAAGGCTACGCGCCATCGAGCGGTGGGCGCAGGCCGCTGATGTACGCGCTGAACCCGCAGGCCATGTACATTTTGACAGTAGCCATGGACCAGCTATCGACCCGTATACAAATGGTTGACCTGCTGAATAACCCGGTTTCGGAAATATCAATGATGGAGCTGAAACTACTTGATAATCCACGGGCGCTTCCTCAGCTGATAAGCTACATCAGCGATTACATTAAAGCTACCGGTATAGCCAGGGACAGGATAGCAGGTATAGGCATAGGCATGCCCGGCTTTATTAACGCCCGTGAAGGAATAAATTATACTTACCTGGATGCAGACGGACAAAGCCTTACACAACTGATCACTAACGAGACCGGGGTACCCACCTATATCGAGAATGACTCGAGCCTTATTGCTTTTGCCGAACAGAAGTTTGGTATAGCCAAAGCGCAAAAGGATGTAATGGTGATAAATCTGGGCTGGGGCATTGGCCTGGGCATGATAGTTAACGGCGAGATATACCGCGGCCATAAAGGCTTCGCTGGTGAGTTGAGCCATATCCCTTTATCAGATGGCGACGGTACACTTTGCACATGCGGTAAACGCGGCTGCCTTGAGGCAGAAGCATCGATGTTAGTGGTAGCCGAGAAGGCTATACGCGGCATAAAAAAAGGACATATCTCCAGCTTAAAACATACGGATAAGGACCACTCAAAAGTGGTGGGCAATGCCATAATGGAAGCCGCCAATAACGGCGACCAGTTTGCAATAGAACTGCTATCAGACGCGGGTTATAAAATAGGCAAGGCCCTGGCCATACTGATACACATCATGAACCCCGAAAGCATTGTATTGAGCGGTCGCGGCGCCATGGTGGGTAAAATTTTAATGGCACCCATACAACAGGCATTTAACAAATATTGCATACCACGGCTGGTGAGCAGCACCGAGGTACTGATATCAGACCTTGGGTTTAACGCTGAACTGATAGGCGCTGCCGTACTGGTTATGCAAAATTTTGACAAAGAAAATAAAACACAATTAATAACAACTAAAGAAGCAACTATGGAGAAAGCAACAAAAAATTAACTCAAAAAAACTCATTAACACTAAACTAATTCAAATTAAAATGAAAAAATTATTACCACTAATGTTATTAGTGCCATGCATTGCGTTTGGGGCAAACAGTCACCAAAGAGCCAGCGTGGCCACGGGCACGAAAACAGGCACGAGCCTGACTGTGCCAAACGCCACCGCCATAAAAGGTGTGGTAAAAGACGAAACAGGGGCACCATTGGCCGGTGTAACGGTAGCCATAAAAGGAACCACTATCGGTACACAAACTGATGTAAACGGCGCTTTCACCCTGAATGCTAAGCCGGGCGATATAATAACGATCTCGTACATTGGTTATATAGGCAAACAAATAACCTATGCCGGCGAAACTACGCTAAACATTACCATTACTTCGGACACAAAAAGCCTTAACGAGGTTGTTGTAACAGCGTTGGGTGTTAAACGTTCAGAAAAATCGCTGGTTTACGCAAACCAGGTTGTTGGCGGCGACCAACTGAACAATGTAAAATCCGATAACTTAATGAATGCATTAAATGGTAAAGTGGCCGGTGTGGACATTTCACCAAGTTCATCAGGTGTAGGTGGTTCGGTTAAAGTAATTTTACGCGGTAGCAAAAGCATCACCGGTACTAACCAGCCTTTATATGTTATTGATGGTGTGCCAATTACAAATACATCAAACGGAAACGGCCAGCCAGGTGGCACTTATGGCGGTTCGCCGGATGGTGGTGACGGTATCTCGAACCTTAACCCCGATGACATTGAAAGCGTTACAGTGCTTGAAGGTGCAGCTTCGGCAGCACTTTACGGCAGCCAGGCCGCAAACGGTGTTATTTTGATCACTACCAAAAAAGGTAAATCAGGTAAAGCCGAGATCAATATAGCTTCATCATATACCAGTGATGCTATCTCATACAAACCACAGTTCCAGGATGAGTATGGACAAACAGCAGCAGGTGCAAACCAAAGCTGGGGACCAAAATTATCATCGCCTGCAACTGCTGATAATGTTGGCGATTATTTTCAACACGGAAATAACTTTACCAACTCTATTAATTTTTCGGCAGGAAATGAAATGGCTACAAGCTATTTCTCATACGCTAATACAACTGCCGACGGTGTTCAGCCTACTAACAGCCTGAAACGTAACAACTTTACCTTTAGGGAAGTGGGCCATTTTTTGAATAACAAATTAACTGTTGATGTAACTCAGAGCTACATTAATCAAAAAGTGATCAACACCCCCGGCGAGGGCTTTTACTTTAATACGCTGCCAGGCTTATACCTGTTCCCGGTTGGCGTTAATATCGCCCCTTACAAAAACAATTATGGGGTGCCGGACGCCGGCCGTAATGGCTTGTTAACCCAAAACTGGATAGCGAACGAAGACGTACAGCAAAACCCATGGTGGATATTATACAAAAACCCTAACTATGGCGTACGCGACCGCTCATTAACCAATGCCATTGTAACTTATACTGTAGCCGACTGGTTCAATATACAGGCACGTGGTAACCTTGACCGCGTTATTGATAACGATGAACAAGATCTGTTCGCAGGAACAAATCCGGTGCTTACCCCCGGGCTCAATGGTTCATATCAACGCATAGAAACCACTCTTACCCAGATATATGGAGACGTAATAGGCAACTTTAAAATACCACTAAAAGGAGCTTTTAAAATTGATGGTTTAGTAGGTGGAAGTATAACTGATGATAACACTATAGGAACAAGCTTTGGCTCGGGATTGGGTTTATTTATCCCGAACGTGTTCATACAGCAAAACGTAGCAACATCAGGTGGCAGCAACGTATCAACATTGCCAAGGGACCATAACCAGGTACAATCATTATTTGGCAGTGTAAACTTTTCATATAAGAATTGGGCATACTTAACCGTTACTGAAAGAAATGACTGGTCATCAGCACTTGCATTTACTTCAAATGAGTCGTACTCATACCCGTCAGTTGGTTTATCATTTATTGTGAGCGATATGGTTAAGCTTCCACAATTTATAACTTATGCTAAAGTACGCGGTTCATACGCCGAAGTAGCAACACCGGTTTCACAATACATTACCAACCCAATCAACTACCTTGGCAGTGCAGGTTCGGTTAACTTTAACAGTGTTGAACCAAACCCGGAATTGAAACCTACCGATACCAAATCATGGGAAGCAGGTACTGACCTGAGGTTCCTGGATAACAGGCTTACCTTTAACTTCACCTGGTACAAATCAAATAGCTACAACCAGTTCATTCAATACACCCCGGCTGCCTCAACAGGTTATAGTGTAGGTTACCTTAACGCTGGTAACATACAAAATACCGGCCTCGAAGTAAGGCTTGGTTATGACATGGTGAAAAGCACCGCGTTTAACTGGAACACAGCTTTCAACTATTCAAACAACAAAAACAAGATCATTGAACTTAACCCTGCCGCTCCTACGGCACCAATTGAATTGACAGGTGCCGGTGCAAATGCATACGAATCGGTATTACAGCAAGGCGGATCATACGGCGACATCTGGGGTGTTAAGTATGAAAGAAGCCCAACCGGCCAAATTGAGGTAGGTACCAATGGCGCTCCAATAAACAGTGGTAAATTTGAAAAGGTTGGTAACGCAAATCCTAATTTCCAGTTGGGATGGGATAACACCTTCTCGTACAAAAAATTCTCATTAGAATTTTTAGTTGACGGAAAATTCGGCGGCCAGGTTTTATCAATGACACAAATGCTGATGGACAGTTATGGTGTATCGGTTGCCAGCGGCCAAGCCCGCGACGCCGGTGGCGTTACTGTTAATGCAGTTGACCCAAGCGGTAAAGCAGTTACTAAAGTTGATGCTGAAACCTGGTATGCAGGCCAGGGCGGCCGTTCAGGTATTGCCGAACCATATATGTATAGCGCAACAGTTGTTAGGCTCCGTTCTGCTTCATTAGGTTATTCACTGCCCATTTCAAACAGCTGGATAAAAAGTGCCCGGTTGTCGCTTATCGGCAGTAACCTGATCTATTTTTACAAAAAGGCACCGTATGATCCTGAGATCACGATGTCGACAGCTAACGGGTTAGCAGGGGTAGACGTGTTTAACCAGCCTACCACCAGGAGATTTGGAGCACAACTAAATCTTTCATTTTAATAAATAGTTAATCTTTAAAATATTAATGATGAAAAGGATAAAATTTTCAAACGACAAGTCGACGGGGCTTATCACTTTCAGTAAGTGGTTCCTGGTTGCTTCGTGTTTCATTTTGTTGGCCGGATGTACCAAGAATTTTGAAAACATGAATACCGATAATTCCGGTATAACAAATGCGCAGTTAATTCCCGATTTTAACAGTATCGGTTTATATTACCCGGGCATACAACAGCACATTTTTGGCGAGGAAGGCGATTACCAGCTTTGCCAGAATTTGAACTCAGACGCTTATTCGGGTTATTATATGTCGCCCGATCCGTTCAGGGGTAATATCAACAACCAGGACTACGCATTGGTTGATGGCTGGAATACAGATATTTACGGCATGGCATACGGTTCGGTAATGGGCCCTATAAATACCATAGCTAAAAAAGGCACACGTACCTCGTCGCCACACTTTTGGGCAATCGCTTTAATATTGCAGGTACAGGCTATGAGCAGGGTTACCGACTATTATGGCCCTATCCCTTACAGTAAAGTTGGTCAGGGTGCAACTACACCGTATGATTCGCAGCAACAAGTTTACAATGAATTTTTTGCCCAGTTAGATACCGCGGTAACTAATCTTAAGGCTTATATTGCCGCTAACCCCGGTGTTAAGCCATTTGCAAAATTTGATATGGTTTACGCCGGTGATTACACGGAATGGTTGAAATATGCCAACTCGTTACGCTTAAGGCTGGCTATGCACATTGTAAATGTTGATGCAGCAACCGCTAAAACACAGGCATTAAAAGCCATTAACGACCCGGGAGGCTTAATAAGCACCAATGCAGATAATGCAGGCTTAACAGGTTACGGCTATCACAGCCCTATATGGTGGATAGGCACCAGCTGGACAGATTTGGCTGCAGGCGCTTCATTAACTGCCTATTTGAACGGATATAGTGATCCGCGCGAATCAAAAATGTTATCGCCAGCCACTGCACCTGCCTCTATTGCCGGCCAGTATGTGGGTATACGTATAGGTACGCCTGTAGGCGGCAAACCGATGTATGACGGCTATTCATTACCAAATTTTACAACCATATCTGAATATGCACCTATGATAATGATGAATGCAGCAGAGGTTTGGTTCCTGAAAGCAGAAGCTGCATTAAGGAATTGGACAACGGAAAGCGCACAAACAGATTATGAAACAGGTGTAAGCACATCAATGGCACAGTGGGGCGCCCCAGTAGGCAATTACCTGAGCGATAAAACAAGCAAAGAAGCTGATTATGTTGACCCGCTAACACCAGACGCAGGTACGCCAAATGCCAGCATAAAAGCAATGTCGACCATTACCATTGCCTGGGATGCTGCAGCAACTAACGAACAAAATTTAGAGCGTATCATCACTCAAAAATGGATAGCTAACTTCCCTTCAGGTGGCTGGGAATCATGGACAGAATATCGCCGCACAGGCTATCCACGGTTATTCCCTGTTGTAGTGAATAATAGCGGTGGTACTATTAGCACCACTTTACAAATACGCAGGGTATCATACCCATCAACTGAGTTCACAAGCAATGCAACTGCTGTTGCTGCTGCGGTAGCGACACTTGGTGGCCCCGATAATGGTGGCACACCGGTATGGTGGGATACAAACAAGGGACAGGCTGTTCCAAAGAATTTCTGATCGCTTAGTTTTTTTGGATGCACACTAAAACAAGTGACCGGTTAATTTAGGTTAATTTAGGTTGATTGAAATCCCCGCTCCGGCGGGGATTTTTTTTTGCTTTTCGCTCCCGGCGATTAAATTTCATGCTGCAAAACCCCATTATATGGCCAAACTGAACTAAAATTTTAGAAACTCGGCCTACTTATTAAAATAATTTAAAAAGTATTAGGATTTCTAAAAATGTTTTGATTAAGTTTGTTTAAACCAAATCATAATTTTTTCTGTCGGATGGAACTTAAAACTAAAGTTGTCAAAAGCGCCGAATTAAAAAATTTAATTATCAAGTGCATTTACTTTGATAAGTTGCTTTCGTGTGCCGAACTGAGCGAAATTTTAGATAAAAGCATCCCCCCTATATCAAAAGCGGTAAATGAACTGATAGAAGAAGGCTTTGTTGTTGAACAGGGGCATGCGCCATCGAGCGGGGGGCGCAGGCCGGTAATGTATGCGCTGAACCCCCAGGCCATGTACATCTTAACCGTAGCAATGGACCAGCTTTTGACCCGCATACAAATGGTTGACCTGCTGAACAACCCGGTTTCGGAAATAGCCATGATAGAATTAAAGCTGGCAAATAACCCCAATGCGCTTTCAACCCTCATAAATTATATTAACGATTATATAAGCGCCACAGGAATACCAAAGGATAAGATTGCGGGTATTGGTATTGGCATGCCCGGTTTTATTAATGCCAGCAAGGGTATAAATTATACTTTCCTTGATTCGGGCGGGCAGAGCTTAACACAACTTATTACCGCTAAAACAGGTGTGGCCACTTATATTGAGAATGACTCGAGCCTTATTGCTTTGGCCGAACAGAAGTTTGGTATAGCCAAAGCGCAAAAGGATGTGATGGTGATAAACCTTGGCTGGGGCATTGGCCTGGGCATGATAGTTAAAGGTGAGATATACCGCGGCAATAACGGCTTTGCAGGAGAGTTTAGCCACATTCCCCTATCGCAGGAAGATGGTTTGCTTTGCAGCTGCGGTAAGCGCGGTTGCCTTGAAACGGAAGCATCGATGTTAGTAGTGGCCGAAAAGGCGAGTGATGATATAAAAAATGGGTATGCATCACACTTAAAACATACGGATAATGACCACTCAAAAGTGGTGAGCAATGCCATAATGGAAGCCGCCAATAATGGCGACCAGTTTGCGATAGAACTATTATCGGATGCGGGTTACAAAATAGGCAGGGCGCTGGCCATACTGATACACATTATGAACCCTGAAAGCATTGTATTGAGCGGCAGAGGTGCTGTGGCCGGCAAAATATTATTGCCCCCCATACAACAGGCCTTAAACCAATATTGTATACCAAGGCTGGCCGCAAATACCAAAGTATTGGTATCGGGCCTGGGCTTTGATGCCGAACTGATAGGCACTGCCGTACTGGTTATGGAAAATTTTGATAAAGAGAACCAAAATCAATTAACAAACACTAAACAAACAATTATGAAAAAAGCAGCAAAAAATTAAAAATCTACTGAAACCATTAACACTAAATTAAAATTAAAATGAAAAAACTATTACCACTAATGTTATTAATACCTTGTATTGCATTTGGGGCAAGCACTCATAATAAAGCAAGCAGCAGGGTTAGCATCACAAAAAAAGGCGGCAGCCTTACTGTGACAAACGCCGCGCCCGTAAAAGGGGTGGTTGTTGACGAAACCGGGGCACCCATAGCCGGTGTAACCGTTGTTATAAAAGGAACAACATCCGGAATGCAAACAGACGCGAACGGCAAGTTTTCCCTGAACGCATCGCCGGGGGATATTTTGGTATTCCGGTCGATTGGCTATGACGCACAAGAAATAAAGGTTGGTGATAAAACCAATTTTTCGGTTACACTTAAAAGTAACACAGGCGCTTTAAACGAAGTTGTTGTTACGGCTTTGGGTATAAAGCGCGAAAAAAGATCGTTAGGCTATTCGGCCCAAACAATTTCGGGGGCCGATATGGATAAGGTAAACCCGCCGAACATTGCCACAGGCTTAATGGGCAAAATAGCAGGTTTGAATATTACCCAGCCAAATGGTGTGGAAGGTGCATCAACCCGAATTGTGATAAGGGGTAACAACAACCTGTTAGGAAACAACCAGGCCCTGATAGTTGTTGATAACGTTATAGTTGATAACGAACCTGTGCAACCAAGAGGAGCTGTTCAATCTTATACTGACGCATTAAGTAAAGGTAATACGGATGTTTCTCAACCACCGATAGATAATGGCTCATTCTTAAACAGTTTAAACCCTGACGATATAGAAAGTATCGACGTACTAAAAGGCCCCACCGCGGCAGCCTTATATGGCGCACGCGGTGCAAACGGCGTAATACTTATCGTTACTAAAAAAGGTAACAAAAAAAGTGGTTTTGGTGTTGATTACAATTACACCTATCGCGCTAATGACCCATACCGTTTTGTAAAATTACAGGATGAATATGGTAACGGTATGACGGAAGACCTCTATTCGGCCAATCCTGAATTTTATCAGAATGGTGACGGAAAAGACAGGGAAGAACAAATAGGCGGCGACCCATACGGATCGAAGGGCAATATTCCGGGCGCTTATGTTAGCCCTGGTGTTACGAGCGCTGCCGGCGGGCCATTTTATAATTATATCGGTTTTCCCGGCGACGGTGCATCATGGGGCCCGAAAATGGAAGGCCAGCCATTAGTTTGGTGGGATGGCACAACCAGGCCTTACACCGGCAATTCAAATATCTTCCAAAGCTTTTACAGAACAGGTAATACCCAAACCCACAATATATCTGTTTCGGGCGGCGGTGACCTTGGTACTTTACGCGTATCGTATACCAGGTCGACAAATGAAGATATAACCTATAACAGCAATAATGCAACCAACACTTTTAATATAGGTTCATCTATCAACATCAGCCCAAAAGTTAAAATTGATGCTACAGCAAGCTACATTAACCTTACTAAATTTAACCCACCAAATATATATGGCGAAAATGGCGGCGGAGGTAATATTGGCGTTGGTTACATGACCATTTATAACTTACCGGCCGATTACAAGCCAATTGAACGTGGCCTGACCACTTTGCCAGACGGCTCAAGAAATCCTATACTTGGAAATTCGCCATTTGAATACGGCCAGCAATATTACTGGTGGAATACTTTCAATGACACTAATACACTTACGCAAAATCAATTTGTAGGCTCTATTTCGCTTAATGCTGAAATTACTCCATGGTTAAGAGCGGTAGGAAACGTTGGATTGGATTATTATACTAACCAGTATGTAACTGAAAATTATCCGACGGACGCGGCAGGCCTGCAGGGCACATACGGTTATGACCTGGCACGTACATCAACAAATAACCTTGATGGCCGCTTGATCTTCCATAGAGACAACCTGATAAAAGACTTTAATGCAAGCCTTTCAGTAGGTGCAAGGCACTATTATACCAATATGTATGATATTGCATCGAACAACCCCGGCCCTTTCAACTACCCGTTTGTGTTCAACCTTACAAACTATGCCGGCAACACGCCAACTGCACTTAATGCAGCTGAAAACAGGTACGTAATGGAAATAAACACTGTGTATGGTTTGCTTAACCTTTCATATAAGAATTACCTGTTCTTAGATCTGTCGGGAACTAATGACTGGTCATCAACAATACGCCCATCAAACTGGAGCTATTTTTATCCTTCGGCTAGTTTGAGCTTTGTGTTTAGCGACGCATTTGATATGAGTTCGGTAAAAGACTGGTTTAGCTATGGTAAATTAAGAATAAGCGAAGCGGAAAGCGCCAACGCGTACCTGCCTTATCAAAATAACGTTCCATACGTTCCTACTACAACCGGGGGCTTTTCAACCGGCTTGAATTTACCGAGCACCTATCCCACCAATATTCAACCTCAACGTTCAAGATCGTTTGAAATCGGGCCGGACCTGGGCTTTTTTAATGACAGGTTAAATGTTAATTTCACTTATTACAACACCTATTCTGATCACCAGATATTAACTGTTCCGGTTTCTCAATCATCCGGTGTTAATAGTGTTTTAATAAACTCGGGCGCATTGCGTAATAGAGGTATTGAATTAACACTGGCCGGAAAAGTTATTAAAGGGAAGGATTTTTCGTGGGATGTAACCGTAAACGCGGCACATAACCAAAATAAAGTTGTGGCGTTAGAGCCGGGTATAAACTCACTGCAATTAGGCAGCTGGTTTGGCGGCGATGGTGTAACCATGAAAGTTGATGTTGGTGATAATTATGGCAGCATATATGGCTATGGCTATAAATACGCGCCAAACGGCCAAAAAATAGTAAACCTGATTTACGCTGATGGTACTAATACAGGCAATGGCCCTGTACTGGGTTCGCAATACGCCACTTCGAGCGATATTGTTAAATTAGGCGATGCTACACCAAAATTAACAGGTGGTATTTCACAAAACTTCCGTTACAAAAATTTCAGCTTGTATATTTTAACTGATTTCAAGATCGGCGGACAAATATGGTCGGGTGATTATGCTACCATTATGGGGCAAGGTATGGCACCTGAAACAACTTACGAAAGGGATGGTAACGGATTGCCATACACTTATCCCGACGGAACAAAAGCCAATGTGGGTGTAATTTTACCGGGCGTTGTACAAGGACCAAATGGTTATATACAAAACACAAATGTTGTAAACGCATGGTGGAAATATGCCGGCAATTATCAATCATGGGATAATGACCCTATTGTACGCGCCAATTCCATATTCAATGATTCATGGGGTAAATTGCGCGAATTATCTATTACTTATGCCCTGCCAAGAGAAGTTGTACAAAAAACCAAGGTATTCCAAACCCTATCATTCTCATTAATAGGGCGCGACCTGTTTTACCTGTTTACCACTTTGCCAGATAAGATAAACCCTGAAAGTACTGTTGGAACAGGAAACGTACAGGGGATACAGTTTGGCGGTTTACCGGGTGTACGTTCTTACGGTTTTTCGGTAAAAGCAGGATTTTAACATGATTTTTAAAAAATTAAAAGATAACGTTATGTTTAAGTATCATAATATAAAACGATGGACAGCAATGATAGCCACTACGGCATTTATTGCTGCAGTTCTTGCGTCATGTACCAAGAATTTTGTAAAGGAAAATGCACCATATAGTGGCCCGGCGACAGCCACTTTGCCACAACTTTATGCTGGCATTGGGTCTAACTTATTTCTGGCTGCTGATGTTGGCGACTGGAGTGAAGCCAGGTGGTTATACCCCATAACTCAATTGGGCGCGGTATATGCAGCATCGGATTACGCTTTTGTTGAAGGGCAAAACTGGACTTATTTTTATCAGAATTTACCTGCCATGAATCAAATGCTTACTACCATGACAACAAGCCCCGATTCAGCTACCTACACTAATGCTATTGCCATGGTAAAGGTATTGAGGGCGTACCAGGCAATTGAGCTATCAAATACTTATGGCGATATGCCTTATTCAAAAGCAGGAAAAGCGTTTTCAGGATCGACGTCTGACCTTACACCAGCTTATGATAAGCAACAGGCTATATATTTATCATGTTTAGGCGACCTTACCTGGGCTGTTAATCATTTTACCACTAGCAGTAGCCAGTATTCGTTTGGCTCGGCCGAATTTCTTTTAGGAAATGACATTGGCCAATGGACAAAATTTGCCAACTCGCTGCGCCTTCGTTACGCCCTAACTATGTATGATAAAGATAGCAATGATGCCGGGCCGATAATTGCCGATGCGCTAAAAAAACCGTTACTAACGGACGCCATTGCTGATGAGATTGGCATTGGCCAGGCGCATGTTCCCACACTATCCTTTGATTTCAGGGATTTCTTCTTCCGCCAGGAAAGCCGCGCAAGAATGGGGAGCCTGCTTTGGAGCTTATTCAGTAATAATAATAATACTGACGGCAGCGGCATTTTTGACCTGAGGTGTAAAATATTTTTTGAAACAAAGGGAGATACAACAGGTGATAAAGGCGTACCGCAATGGGTTCCTTACCCACAGAACCCTGCTACACCTGTAACAGACGCCGGCGACCCATATAATACCTCAAGAGATGCGAATTGGTCGGATCAAAAATACCTGAACGGTAATGAATATTCAAACTATAATTACTATTGGGGCAGAGATGGAAATATAGGCGGATCGAGCGGTGCATGCCCTGAAATTTTTATGTCGGCAGCTGAAACGGATTTCCTGGTAGCTGAGGCTTATGCAAAAGGCACGGGCGTAACTCAAAACAATAGTTTAGCACAAGCCGCATATACAGCCGGGGTAACCGCTTCGCTTACCTTCTGGAAAAATATGGCATTCACTTCGACAGTTTGGGTGGTGAATAAACCCACTTCGGGCACACCAACCCAGGCAGAACTTAATGCTGTATTAAATAATGCAAAAGTTACCTGGAGTGATGCTACCGGCCTTAGCCTTATTTACGCGCAGGAATGGGTAGACCTGTTCCGCCAGCCCTGGGTAGCCTGGACGTTGATGAGAAGGACCGGCTATGCAACGCCACAAGATACAAACGACCCAACAGGTTATACCCAAAACTATGGCAGCCTGCAACGCTATCAGTATCCGGGCGATGAGCAGCAATTAAATCATACTAACTGGGAGGCGGCAACCGGAGGTAAAGATTTAACCAGCACTAAAATTTGGATAACCAAATAATTACTGCCAGTTAATGCAAAATTTAAATACAGTATATTAACAAATAACACCGATTGCCCTTGATGAAAATTAAGGGCAATCGTTTGTGTAAACGGCATATTAGCCTTTAAATCACCCATATATTATATATCTTTACACAATTTATACACTCTCTACAAAACAACATGGCCCGATTAAATTTACTCGAAGAAACACGCTATGAAAAGCTGCCGGTAACGGTGTACAAAAATCAGAAAGAAGCATCGCTTGCTGTTGCGGGGCGTATAGCCGCGCTCATCAGGAGAAAAAGCGAAAAAGGTGAAAAAGCCGTCTTGGGCCTTGCCACCGGCGCAACACCCATTGGTGTATATGCCGAACTGGTGCGCCAACATAAGGAAGAAGGCTTAAGCTTTGCCAACGTTATCACCTTTAACCTTGATGAGTACTTCCCGATGCAGCCGACTGCTGTACAGAGTTACGTAACCTTCATGAATGAAAATTTATTCAACCATGTTGATATTGAGAAAAAGAACATCCACATACCCGACGGCACCCTGCCGCAAGATGAGGTGGCTGCCTTTTGTTTGAACTATGAAAGGCAAATAACCGAACTTGGCGGCCTCGACCTGCAGATATTAGGGATAGGCCGTACCGGTCACATCGGTTTTAACGAGCCGGGCTCGGCGCCAAACTCGGGAACCCGTTTAGTTACTTTGGACGACTTGACCCGTAGCGACGCTTCGCGCGATTTTGGTGGTAAGCAAAATGTACCTACCAAAGCTATTACCATGGGTGTGGGCACCATATTCAAGGCCCGCGAAATTATACTGATGGCCTGGAGCCAGAAGAAGGCATCGATCATTAAGAAGGCCGTTGAAGGCGAAATATCGGGCGATGTTCCTGCTACCTTCCTGCAACTGAGCGACCATGTGGATTTTGTGTTGGATGAAGCAGCAGCAAGCGAGCTTACCCGCTTTGATACGCCGTGGCTGGTGAAGGATTGCGTGTGGGATAACATGTTAAAGAAAAAAGCAGTAATATGGCTGGCACGAACCGTTAAGAAACCGATATTAAGACTTACCGAAGAAGATTATAATAACCACGGCATGGCGCAACTTGCAGTTGAGCAGGGCCCGGTTTACAACATAAACATTGATATTTTTAACCAGGTACAGCATACCATTACCGGCTGGCCGGGCGGCAAACCCAATGCCGATGACAGCCAAAGGCCTGAAAGGGCGCTGCCTGCCAAAAAAAGGTCGATCATATTTTCGCCGCATCCTGATGACGACGTGATATCGATGGGTGGTACGTTCATCCGTTTGGTTGACCAGGGGCATGATGTGCATGTGGCTTACCAAACATCGGGCAATACGGCGGTTTGGGACGATGACGTGCTGCGCTATATGGAATTTGCCATTGATTTTAACGAAAGCATTGGTGAGGATAACAGCCACCTGAAAAGTATTTACAGCGATATGCGCAAGTTTATCGCCACCAAGAAACCGAACCAGATAGATACGCAGGAGATACGTAACGTAAAGGGCTTTATCCGTAAAACGGAGGCCATTGCAGGCGCGCGTTATGCGGGTTTGCCTGATGACCATATCCACTTTATGGCGCTGCCTTTTTACGAGACCGGCAAAGTGAAGAAAAATTCTGTTGGCGAAGAGGATGTACTGATCACGATGGAATTGCTGCAAAGAGTTAAGCCACAGCAGATATTCGCGGCCGGTGATTTTGCCGACCCGCATGGCACCCACCTGGTTTGTTTTAAAATTATATTGGCCGCGCTAGACCGCCTTAGGGCTACAGAGGATTGGGTGAACGACTGCTGGCTGTGGATGTACCGCGGCGCATGGTTCGAGTTTGAAACCTATGAGATAGAAATGGCTGTGCCGCTTTCGCCTGAAGAGGTGCTGCGCAAACGCATGGCGATTTTCAAGCACCAGTCGCAAAAGGATGTACCGGTGTTCCCGGGTGATGATCCGCGTGAATTTTGGGTGCGCGCCGAGGACCGCAACCGCGAAACCGCCCGTTGCTATGACGAACTTGGTTTAGCTGAGTACGCGGCTATGGAGGCTTTTGTGAGGTATAAGTTTTAGCTCGCCCCCTAACCCCCTAAAGGGGGAATTTTTTAAGAGCATGATGGAAATTTGAGGCTGTCTCATGATGAGACAGCCTTTCTGTTTTTAGGGGCAAAAACAGGTATTTTTTAACGATTTTTGGCCACTTTTTTAATGATTTTGGGCGTTTTTTGGGCTGAAAAAGGCTAAAATAAGGCCTTTTTAGCGCGTTTTTTTGGCATTTTCGGGGCAAAAACGGGCAAAAATCAACTTAAAACTTCATCATATAAGGCTAAATATCCCCTTGCAGTTTGCTGCCAGTCGAACTTCAGGGCATGGGCGATGACTTTTTCTGCCATGTTTTTGGCAGCAAATTCGGCCATGCCTTTGGCAAATGCAACCTGCATATCGGCGGGTTCGAAGGTAGGGAAATAGAAGGCGGCATCGCCGCCGATCTCGGGTAGCGAGGTGTGGGTCGACAGGAATACCGGCTTACCAAAGTGCATGGCCTCAATAACCGGCAACCCGAAACCCTCTGCTATTGAGGGGAATACAAAGGCCGTACAGTTTTTGTAATACCAGGCTTTATCGTCCTCGCTTATAGTACCGGTAATTTTAACACGGTCGGTTACGCCAAATTTTTCGGCTTCCTCCATAATTATGCTTTTATAAGGGGTTTCAACGCCTGATATGATGAGTTCATGATCGTTCCCCACCAGCAACGCGGGCAAAACATGGAAGTTTTTTTTGGCCGATATATAGCCAATGGTAAACAGGAACGTGCCTTTAGGCTGATAGGCCGGGGTATGATTGGCGGGCACCGTTAATTGGTCGGCGCCATTGTATATTACCCGTATCTTGCCTTCGGCTTCGGGGAAATATTTCAGTATATCATTGGCCACAAAATGCGATATGGTTACAATTTTATCGCAAATAGTTATATAGCCGCGCAGTTTTTTCAGGTGCTTTTCAATTTTATGGGCAGGTTTGCGCAGCTCATGCACGGGGTTAATATCGTGTATGGTGAGTATCTTCTTCCCGGTAACTTTTTGCGGTTTCAGGCGGCAGTACTGGTCGGTAAAATGCACCAGTGCAAAGCGGTCGGGCCTCGGGAAAAATAGCTTATGCAGCTTTGAAAGGTATATGAGGTTAACTTTTTTATTAAATAAATACGTCGACCGCCTGTGTACGTAATAACTCAGTTTATACCTGTTCCGGTTTTGCTCCACTATTGCATCCCCCAGGCTTTTCCCGAAGGAAAAAAAGCCCGAGTTTGGGTATTTCATTGAATCGAATGTAAGCAGTATGGAGGGTTTTGCCACTGTATAATTTTTATGCTGTAAATATTCGCTTTTTTATTGAAACAAGTTATTTAGGGGCAAATATTAAATATCTTGTGCTAATTTTAGCCATCAGCAAATAATTAAAGTATAAATTGGAAACTGTACCGGGCATTTTATCGGGTTTAAATACCGCCAGCTTTAAAACAGTTGCGCGGGCATTAACCATTGTAGAGAATGACCTGGCCGGTGCCAATGACCTATTAAAAGGACTGACTTTCCCAAAAAAAACACCTATAATAGGCATAACAGGGCCACCGGGCGCAGGCAAAAGCACTCTTGTAAATGCCCTGATAAGTTTAATAAATGATGGCTCAAAAGTAGCGGTGCTGGCTATCGATCCTACATCGCCCTTTAATTTTGGTTCGTTACTTGGCGACCGTATACGCATGTCGGGGCATTTTAATCATCCTGATGTGTTTATCCGTTCATTGGCTACACGGGGTTCGCTGGGCGGTTTATCTGCTAAAACCATTGAAATGAGCGATGTGCTGCGTGCGGCAGGGTTCGATTATGTCTTTATTGAAACCGTAGGTGTTGGCCAATCTGAAGTTGAAATTGCCGGGCTTGCCGATATTACGATGGTTGTTTTAGTGCCCGAGAGCGGCGATGAGATTCAAAATATTAAATCGGGCCTTATGGAAATTGCCGATGCCTTTATTGTAAATAAAGCCGACCGCGATGGCGCTGATATTTTCGCCAATAACTTAAAAAAAATAAGTCAACAAAAGGGTGAAGGCTTAACGGTATTCAAAACTATAGCTTCGCAATCATCGGGGATTGATGAAATAGCTGCCTTTATAAAATCGACCCAAAATATAAAAAACACACGCGCTGAGTTCTTATTGGCCGATAAAGCTTATAAACTTATCCAGCAAAAACGCATGCGCAACATTGATAAAGCTGAATTACGCAAAAAAATAGCCGGGGCAATGTCCATCCCCGGCTTCAATTTATATGCCTTTATAGAAAAATATTGAACCGTGATCAACTGTTCATAATGCTCTCTATTTCGTCTGCTTCAACCGGTATATCAGCCATCAGGTCGATATTTCCATCTTTCGTTATCAGTATATTATCCTCAATACGTATACCCAAACCTTCCTGTGGTATGTAAATGCCCGGTTCACAGGTTAGTATGTTCCCCACCTCAAATGGCTTGTATCGGCTGGCAAAATCATGCACATCCAAACCTAAATGATGCGAGGTGCCGTGCATAAAATACTTTTTATAGGCAGGCATTTTAGGGTCCTGTTTCTCCACATCATGTTTATCAAGCAAACCCAGGCCAATCAGTTCACTGGTCATTATCTTGCCAACCTCATCATGGTAGTCATTCCATACGGCCCCGGCTACTATTAGTTTTGTTGCTTCGCGCATTACACGCAGTACCGCATCATAAACATCGCGCTGGCGTTTAGTAAACCTGCCATTTACTGGTATTGAACGGGTCATATCGGCATTGTAATTGGCATATTCGGCGCCATAATCAAGTAATATCACATCGCCATCATTACAAACCTGGTTATTTTCAATGTAATGCAGCACAATAGCATTTTTACCCGATGCTATTATAGGCGTATAAGCATGGCCGGTTGCGCGTTGCCTTAAAAATTCGTGGGTAACTTCCGCTTCTATCTCGTATTCAGTAACACCTGGTTTTACAAATTTCAGGGTGCGGATAAATGCGTCACGGGTAATAGCGCAGGCTTTTTTGGTCAGCTCGATCTCGATGTCCGATTTTATAACACGCAGGTCGCGCATAATAGGCGCCGAACGCTCGTAATGGTGTAACGGATATTTTACGCGCAATTCATCAAGCATCCGCAGGTCGCGGTAAGGCACTGAAAATCCAAAGCGGTCGTTTTCGTTAGTGTTTATATATATATTATCGGCATAGTTAATAATACTATGCAAAATACTGTCAAACTCATTAAGCCAGTATACACTTTCAATTCCTGATGTTTTCCGTGCCTCCTCTTTAGTATATTTATGGCCCTCCCATACTGCAATATGCTCATTGGTTTGTCTTAAAAACAGTACTTCTCTGTATAGTGAATTAGGACAATCAGGAAATAAAATCAATATACTTTGCTCCTGGTCTATACCGGTGAGATAAAAAAAATCAGCATTTTGCTTAAAAACGAATGTTTGGTCTCCACTGCGTGGAAATTCATCATTTGAATTAAATATAGCTATAGATGCCGGTTTTATTCTTGAAACGAAATTTTTTCTATTATTTGTAAAAAGATGCTCATTTACAGGCAGATATTTCATTATTTATATATTTATTAATTTTATTTAAACAATTTTTTCAGTTTATTTGTAATAGTATTACAATTTTGGAACAAATTTTGGTATTCGTTTCAAACATAATTACTAATTTTGAAAAAAAATCACAATTAAATTGTTTAATCTTAAAACTATGAATTATTCTACATTAAAGAAAACAGTAGCATTATCAGCTGTAGCTTTGATGGCTTTTGGTGCAGCTAACGCACAAACGGCCACAACAGATACAACCAAGATGTCTTCTGAAACGTCATCTGCCAAGGTATTTGGTGGAATTGGACAGTACAACCATTTGAGTATTGGAATTAACGTAGGTGTTAATAACCCTATTGTTAACTTCGGTCACAACGCTGTAACCCACACTCAAATCTCATTAGGCTACGGCTTATCTATCAGGGATCAGTTATCACACTTCTTCGGCTTAGAGTTAAACTATAACGGCGGAACAGTAAAAGGTAACGATGATGGCTATAAATACGGTACCAAATATGGTCAAGATGCTTTTTCTACTAAAAACAACCAGGTTACCTTAAACGGTATCATTGATTTTGGTAGTGTTAGCTTTGGTCACCGCAACAATTCGGTTGATTTCTACGGATCAGCCGGTGCGGGTTTGGCTTTCTACAAACCAACTACACAAGCTGCTGCAGGCGGTGCATTTACCCCTTCTAACGATGGTAGCACTACAAAAGAATTGGTTGCTCCAATTGGTGTAGGTGTTAAATTCAAATTATCTGACGCGTTAGCTTTGAATGTTGGTTACACTGTTAACTTCATCCAGGGTTATAACTTTAGTGGTGCCTCTACCTATCCGTTCTTCGATCACTACTCATACAGCTATGCTGGTTTAGAGTACACTTTCGGTCCTAGCTCGAAAAAGAACGTAGATTGGGTGAACCCAATTGCTATGATGTATGATGAATTGTATGATGCAGCTTTACGCCAGGAAGTTGAAGCTTTAAAAGGCCGTGTAACCAATGTTGAAACTGCGGTTGCTGATCTTAAGAAAGATTCTGACGGTGACGGTGTTGCTGATCAATTCGATAAATGCCCTAACACTCCTGCCGGTAGCGTAGTTGATGGTTCTGGTTGCGTTATCGTATTCCCTAAAGATACTGTGAAAGTTGATTCAGCTAAAGCTGTTGCTAAAGCTTACTCTAACATACAGTTTGAGTTTGACTCTTCAGTGTTAAGGACTTCATCTTACCCAGTGTTAGATGCTACTTCAGCTGACCTTAGGTCTTCTGGTAAAACCATCACTTTAGCTGGTTATGCTTCATCTGAAGGTACTGCAGCTCACAACATGCGTTTATCACGTGACCGTGCTAACTCAGTAAAAACTTACTTAGTTAACTCAGGTGTTGAAGCTAAACACTTAAAAATTAAAGCTTACGGTGAAACTCACCCAATAGCTGACAACTCAACTGAGGAAGGCCGCGTTGCTAACCGTCGTGTTGAATTCCATTAATTAATATCTGTTCTAAAACAATATTAGCCAAAGGCTTCCCGATAACGGGAAGCCTTTTTTATTTTGTATCAATTCCATTTATTAATTTAGAATAGTGAAGATTTTAAAAAATCAATCATTCACTAATTCACTCAATCAATAAATAATGTAATTTTGTATATGTACTTTTTCAGAAAAAAGGATCCTAACCGGCCAACCAGTTTTAACCTGAAGGTAATGCACGCTATAAATGCCATTGCCATAACCGTGTTTTTGCTGGGCATTATCTGGAAATTGATCGACTGGTTCTTGCTGAAAAAATAGAGCCTGCGCCGCTAAAGTATTATATCCATCCCTCACAAGCTTATTACCATTTAACATATATTTGATGAAAACAATAATTAACACCGCTAATGCCCCTGCCCCTATAGGCCCATATAACCAGGCCGTTATAGCCGGCAATTTTGTATTTGTTTCGGGCCAGGTTGCTATCAACCCTGCAACCGGTGAACTGGTGCTTGATGATATTAAAACTGAAACCAAACTGGTAATGGAGAATATTAAAGCCATATTAACGGCAGCAGGTATTGATTTTAGCCATATTGTAAAAACTACTATATTTTTGAAGGATATGGGCAGCTTTGCCCAGGTTAATGAGGTTTACGGTTCGTATTTTACTGCTGATTTCCCTGCGCGCGAAACGGTAGCCGTAGCCGGCCTGCCTAAAAATGTAAATGTGGAAATTTCAGTTACCGCGCTAAAATCCTGATATTTAAAGCATATAATCCAGTAGTGTAATTTGAACCCGTTTCAAACCCCCATCGAGTATTTGAAAGGCGTTGGCCTTAGTCGTGCGGATGTTTTAAAAAAAGAACTGGGTTTAGCTACTTTCGAGGATCTTTTACGCCACTTCCCTTATAAGTATATCGACCGTACGCGGTTTTATAAAATACGCGACATCGAACCCGAATTACCCTATGTACAGGTAATAGCGCGCCTTACACACAAGGAGCTGCTTGGTGAAAAACATACCAAGAGGTTGGTTATACAAGCCCAGGATGATACCGGGGTAATGGAACTGGTATGGTTCCAGGGCATACGCTGGATGGAAAAGGCGCTTGTACCCGGCAAAGCCTACATTATTTTTGGCAAACCCACTTTTTTTAACGGCAAGGCTCAAATGGCGCACCCCGAGATGGAGTTGTATTCGCCGGCGGCGTTGCTTAATAAAGGTAATTCAACCTTACAGCCTGCCTACAATTCAACCGAAAAAATGAAACAGTTCGGTTTGGATAGCAAAGGCCTTCAAAAGCTCACGGCTAGCCTACTGGATCAATACGCGAAGGATATACATGAAAATTTACCTTTGTATATCATCAACAGGTTTAAGTTAACCTCGCGGGCCACCGCCTATCGCAATATTCATTTCCCCGAGGACCCCGCCGCGCTAAACGAGGCACAACACCGCCTTAAATTTGAAGAATTATTCCTGTTGCAGCTTAAACTGCTACGCAACAAGGTATTACATACGCAAAAATTCAAAGGCAATATATTTGGCACGGTAGGTAATTTATTCAATGAGTTTTATCACCATAAATTGCCTTTTGAACTCACCAATTCGCAAAAAAAAGTACTAAAAGAAATAAGACAGGATACCCAGCGAGGCGTACAGATGAACCGTTTGCTACAGGGCGATGTAGGCAGCGGCAAAACCGTAGTGGCGTTAATGAGCATGCTCATCGCTATTGATAATGGCTTCCAAACCTGCATAATGGCGCCTACCGAGATATTGGCCACGCAGCATTATGCAACCATAAAAAGCTTGGTGGGCGACGATTTTATTGAAGTAGCACTGCTTACCGGTTCAACCCCGCAAAAGGCAAGAAAGGTACTGCACCAGCGATTAGAAAGCGGCGAGCTGAAGATATTGATAGGCACCCATGCGCTTATTGAAGATAAAGTGCAATACAAAAACCTGGGTTTTGTAGTGATAGACGAACAGCACCGCTTTGGCGTTGAACAGCGTGCCAAGCTGTGGCGGAAAAATGCCATACCACCCCATGTTTTGGTGATGACGGCAACACCTATCCCCCGTACGTTAGCCATGACACTGTATGGCGATCTGGACATATCCGTAATTGATGAACTGCCGGCTGGCCGCAAACCTATACAAACGGTACATTTTTTCGAGAACCAACGTTTGCGCATGTTTGGTTTTATGAAGCAGGAGATTGCCAAAGGAAGACAGGTTTATGTGGTTTATCCGCTGATAAAGGAAAGTGAAAAGCTCGACCTCAAAAACCTTGAAGATGGTATAAACGTAATGGCGCATGAATTTCCACTGCCTGATTACCGCATAAGTATTGTACACGGCAAACTAAAACCTGCCGAAAAACAATTTGAGATGGACCGTTTTGTAAAAGGCGAAACACAGATCATGGTAGCTACTACTGTAATTGAGGTGGGAGTAAACATTCCGAATGCCTCGGTTATGATCATTGAGAATGCCGAACGCTTTGGTCTTTCGCAACTGCACCAGTTACGGGGGCGCGTGGGACGCGGGGCCGAGCAATCGTTCTGCATATTGATGAGCAACCAAAAGCTAAGTTACGATGGCAGGATAAGGCTGAACACCATGGTTAAAACCAATAACGGCTTCGAGATTGCGGAGATAGACCTGCAATTGCGAGGACCGGGTAATATAGAAGGCACCCAGCAAAGCGGTGTGCTCGACCTTAAAATAGCCAACCTGGCAACCGACCAGGAATTGTTAATAGTGATACGCCATGTGGTGGAAGATATTTTCAAAGTCGATCCGCAACTGGCACTGCCCGAAAATCAAATATTACATAATTCGTTACAGGAAAAAGGGCAGGGACTAAGCTGGGATAAAATATCCTGAGCCCTATTTTACATAGCCGTATCATCGCGGTTTATATCATCCAAACCCAACGGCAATAAGTTTTTTGTTTTCAAATAAGTAACCGTAACTACCGTTAAGGTGATACATCCGCCAAAAATAACTGCAGGTACAGTGCCAAGCAAACTTGCCATGGTACCCGATTCAAAATCGCCTATTTCGTTTGATGAACCGATGAACATCGAGTTTACGGCTGATACCCGCCCGCGCATTTCATCAGGTGTAAGCAATTGCATAATGGTACTGCGGATGATAACACTCACTGCATCAAAAGCGCCTTCGGTGAACAAAAAGAACAATGAAAAGTAAAAGCTTTTTGATAACCCAAAGCAAATGATGGACAAGCCGAAACCGGTAACCGCAATAAGTAGATTGCGCCAGGGTCGACTCATAGGCGAAAAGCGCGACATCGCCAGCATGGTTAAAACCGCCCCCGCCGAACCGGTAGCGCGCATAATACCCAACCCTTCGGGACCCACCTTTAATATCTCGTTGGCAAATACAGGCAGCAATGCCACAAAGCCTCCAAAAAATACCGAGAACAGGTCGAGGCTCATGGCGCCCAGCATCATTTTATTTTTAAAAACAAAGCTGATGCCCTGCTCCAGGCTTTTCCATATATTCTCTTTTGGCTTGAAAACAGCCGGGTATTTCTTCAGAAAATACACCATCACCAGCGATACCATGATAAAGAACAGGATAACGATGAAAGTGGCCGTAATACCTGTAAGGCCGGTATATTTATCAGCAAAACCATATATCAAACCACCCGCTGCCGGGCCAAGTATCGATGCTATCTGCCAGCTTGAACTGCTCCAGGTACTACCGTTCGGGTAAACCTCTTTGGGGATACTGTTGGCATATACTGTAAAGGTTGCCGGCCCCAAAAAAGCGCGTGCTACACCGTTACAAAATATCATGCAGTAAATTATGGGCACTATCCAACCGGCATGAATGTAGGCATGCATGCTGTTAAGCGTTACTACAAACATCACCAATGATGAAAGTAAAACACCCGCATAGATCAATAGCAGCATTTTTCTTTTTTCGGATTTATCGGCAATATAACCACCGTACAACGCAATGCCTACCGCAGGTATAGCCTCGCAAAGCCCAAGCATCCCCAGTGCAAAAGCACTTTTAGTAAGCTGATAAATGTAGAACCCGATAACAACGGTTTGCATTTGGTACGCAAACGTAAAGAAGAAACGCATACCTATATAAGCGCGAAAATCCTTGTAACGCAAGGCTGCAAATGAATCTTTTTTTTGTGGCTGCGGGTCTCCGTCGGGCATTGGGTTGTGTTAGATGTGCTGCAAATTTAGAAAAAACTAAGCGATTGTGTAAAGGTAGTTTCAATGTTACGCTTCAACCTCGATCTTCTCGCCAATCTGTTGCCTCCACATAGCATAATACAAGCCCTTTTGATTAAGCAGATCAAGGTGCCTGCCCGATTCAATAATGTGCCCTTTTTCAAGCACATATATCCTGTCGGCATGCATAATGGTTGATAAGCGGTGAGCTATTAGGATAGTAATATGGTCGCCGAATTCCGATACATCTTTTATGGTATCGGTTATCTGTTCTTCGGTGATAGAATCAAGTGAAGAGGTAGCCTCGTCAAATACCAATATATCGGGCCTGCGCAATAGCGCACGGGCTATCGAGAGGCGTTGTTTCTCCCCGCCTGATACCTTTACCCCACCCTCGCCAATAACAGTGTCAAGGCCCTTATCTGCCCTCGCAAGCAATGTTTGGCAAGCCGCCTTCTGCAAGACTTCCATACATTCCTCATCTGTAGCGTCGGGGCGTACGAATAACAGGTTTTCGCGTATAGTACCGCTGAATAATTGCGTATCCTGGGTTACGAAACCTATTTTTTCGCGCAGTTGATCAAGATCAATGTCCTTACTTAATATACTATTGTACAAAATATCCCCTTCCAATGGTTGATATAAACCCACCAGCAATTTCACCAATGTAGTTTTACCCGAACCTGAAGGCCCTACAAAAGCGATGGTTTCGCCGGTATTGGTTTCAAAACTGATATGGTTAAGCGCATTGCGATTGGCAGTTTGATGTTTAAAGGTTACGTTATCGAATGTAAGTGTCTTAACATGCTCCAATAAAACAGGCTTCTCGGGTTTTACATCAATAGGCGTACTTGTTATGCGCTCGAAGTTTGCCAATGAAACTTCTGCTTCCCGCCAGGTTACAATTACATTGCCCAGCTCTTGTAAAGGATTAAACAAAAAGAAAGAGTAAAACAACAAACTAAGGTATTGACCGGCAGTAATAGTTTTATCGTGAATAAGCAGCAATAATACAACTACCATCACACTGCGCACAAAGTTTACTGTGGTGCCCTGCACAAAGCTCAGGCTTCGTACATATTTTACTTTTTTCAGCTCAAGCCCTAATATTTTATAAGTGGTATTATTTAAGCGCGATACTTCCTGCTTAACCAAACCAAGGCTTTTTACCAGTTCAATATTTCTTAACGATTCCGTTGTCGAACCTGCCAAAGCAGTTGTTTCGGCCAAAATGCTTCGCTGTACCTTTTTTATACGCTTGCTTAACGATGTACTTACAAATGCAATAACAGGTATAGCGCCCAAATAAACTAAAGTAACCTTGTAGCTTACAAATAAAGAGTACACAATAACAAAGGTCATTCCCGTTAAACTCACAAACAATATCCCGATAAAAGCGGTAATAAACGCTTCTGAATCCAACCGTACCTTTTGCAATATGCCTAATGTTTCGCCGCTGCGCTGGTCTTCAAATACCTGGTAAGGTAGTTCAAGCGAATGCTTCAATCCATCGGCATACATTTTAGCGCCTGTTTTTTGGGTAATGATATTGGTATAATAGTCCTGGAAGTTTTTTGCTATACGCGATACCATAGCAACGCCAATTGCCAGGCCAACCAGTTTTAACGCGCTGGCTAAATATTGACTTAACGGAAGTTTACTGCTTTGGTTGATAACCTGGTCGAGTATGCGCCCTGATATATAGGGATCCATCAGCGAAAAGCCGATGTTTAGTGCTGCCAGAAATAGGGCAAAAACAACAATTCCCCGGTGTTCTTTAAGATACGATAATAATATTTTCATAATTTTTACAAAAATAAAAAAAGGGAACGGCTAAGTAGCTCATTCCCTTTAATTTGACATTCAGTTAGTATTTTATACCGTCATCACATCTTTTTCCTTAGCCTCAGCATGCTGATCTACTTTTACTATGTAGCTGTCAGTCAGCTTCTGTATCTCGCCCTCACCGGTTTTCATCTCATCTTCCGATACACCTTCTGATTTTAATTTCCTTATTTTCTCGTTAGCATCCTTGCGGATATTACGAATAGCAATTTTACCTGTTTCTGCTTCGGCTTTAACCTTTTTAACCAGGTCGCGGCGGCGTTCTTCGGTAAGCGGCGGTACATTTATACGGATAATAACACCATCATTCTGCGGGTTTAAACCCAGGTTGGCTTCTTTAATAGCCTTTTCAATGGGTGCCAGTAACGATTTTTCCCAGGGCTGCACCACAATGGTACGGGCATCGGGGGTGTTTACGTTGCCCACCTGGCTCAATGGCGTAGGTGTGCCGTAATAATCAACTGTAATATCATCAAGCATAGCAGGGTTAGCTTTACCTGCACGAATTTTTTGTAATTCACCTTCGCAATGGTCGATAGCTTTATCCATCAAGCCTTTTGCATCGGTCACCTGTTTTTTAATGAGTTCGCTCATTGGTATAGATTTTTGACAAAAATAATAAAAAGTATGATTTTTGGAGTATGTAAATATCCTGGTATTTCTTAGCCTCCATTACCAGATCACTTTAACAACATCAGGATATAACTTGAATTTTTCATCAGAAGATATAATCGCTAAATCTTCCGCACTTGCTGTAGCTATTAACAGTCTGTCAAAAGGGTCACGATGATCTACAAGAAGGGTGATATTATTATAATTATAAATGTGCTGATTTTGAATATTAAGGAATGTAAACCCATCTTTTATACACTGTTGATATATCTCCTCAATAGTTGCGTAAAATGCCGGAAGCTTCCCGATCTTTTGTTTAATTGTTATTTCGAACAAACTAACCTGACTAAATAAGATGGTATTATCAGGATTTTGAATCAAATCCATAATTGATGTAGGCATCTTAGAATTATCTTCCTGAAACCAGATTAAGGCATGTGTATCTAAAAGATAATGATTTGAAGGCATTACATATAATCTTTCAAATCATCTAAAGGGGCATTAAAATCATCAGGAATAGACACTTTTCCCTTTAACCCCCCGGGAACTCTTTTCCCTTTTGTTTCTTTATCTTCTTCGGTGAGAAAAGTAATTATAACATCAGTTTTTGACTGCACAGGGGCATTCTCTTTCATAAAGATTTTCCCTTTTTCGTAATATCCCTTAATGGCAGTAAGCATAAAAAAATCTCGTTTATACAAATATACGATAACTGGCATTTAAATAGCAAACGTCATTATGCGGATTATAATTGTCCTACTTCACCAAAGTCCCAATAGCTTCACCTTTCGCTATCTTCATAAAATTACCTTCCTTGTTCATATCAAAAACAATTATCGGCAAATTATTCTCCTGGCAAAGGGTGATAGCGGTCATATCCATAACGTTTAGGCCTTTGTCATAAACTTCCTGGAATGATATCTCATCATAGCGGGTTGCATTCGGGTCTTTTTCCGGGTCGGCGGTGTAGATACCGTCAACACGGGTACCTTTCAATACTACATCGGCTTTTATTTCAATAGCGCGCAGGGATGCGGCAGTATCGGTAGTAAAATAAGGGTTACCCGTACCGGCACCAAATATTACAATTTTACCTTCCTGTAAATGGTGCATCGCACGGCGACGGATGTACGGCTCACAGATCTGTTCCATTTTTATGGCCGATTGCAAACGGGTTTCAACACCAATGCTTTCCAGCGCGTTTTGCATGGCCATACAATTGATTACGGTGGCCAGCATACCCATATAATCGGCCTGGGCACGTTCCATGCCCGACTTTTCGGCACTCAAACCCCTAAAAATATTTCCGCCCCCTACTACTACTGCTATTTCAATGCCCTGGTCGTGTACGTTTTTTATGTCTTTTGCGTATTGCAATACCTGGTTGTTATCAATACCGTATTGCCTGTCGCCCATTAAGGATTCGCCGCTTAGTTTCAGGAGGATTCTTTTGTACTTCATTGAGGTGAGTTTGTCAAAAATATAGAAATAAAATTACTGTTAAAATTTTATGCAGATTTTGTTAAGTAATTACCTTTAAACACCGTGCCCTGCACTTCAAAAGCATCGTTAAAAACAATCATATCAGCATCAAAACCGGCGGCTATCTTGCCTTTTCTGTCCAGCGATACCAGTTGCGCCGGGTATAATGAAGCCATGTTTATAGCTTCGGCAAGACTAATACCTGCCAGTTCAACCCCGTTTTGTACAGCCTTAAGCATAGTAAGGCACGAACCCGATAAAGTACCATCGGGCATTACATAACGGTCGCCGGTAAACTTATGTTTGTAGGCCCCTTCATTAGTAGCAGTAACCGCATCGGTAATAAAAAATAGTTTGTTGCCCAATTCGCGCTTCGCTAATCTTATCATCGCAAAATCAACATGGATGCCATCCGCAACTATGCTGGTGTATGGCCTTTCTTCAAAAATAGCGGGGATGTAACCGGTATCGCGATGATGCATGGGCGGCATGGCATTGTATAAATGCGTAACTGCCTTCACCGGGTTGTTTAAGAATGATTTGCCTTCCTTATAAGTAGCATTACTATGGCCCGATGATAATACAACGCCGTGATCGTTCAGGTAATTTATGACTTCCTGATCCTGTAATTCAGGGGCGATGGTCATAAACTTAATTACTCCATCAGCGCTTTCAACCCATTTACGAACAAGTTCAATAGTCGCTTTCTTAATGTATTTTTCAGGATGTGCACCCTTGCGAATAGGATTCAAAAATGGACCTTCCAAATGCAGACCTAAAAAATTGCCCTTGCATTTATCGCGATATATTTTGGCCGATTCAATACCCTGCTCAACTATCGCATCTGTATTGGTACCGATGCAGGCAAAAAAACCGACAGTTCCCTGCGCTAACAGGTCATCTTCCATTTGGGCCAACGCCTCAACAACAGGCGTACCGGCAAATAACTTACCACCGCTGCCGTATATCTGCAAATCAATCAGGCCCGGCGCAACGTTAGCTCCATTCAAATCAATGGTATTCGCATCCTGTGAAATTGTAGCTTCACCAATAATATCAATGATCTTATCGCCATCAATCAAAATGGCTTTGCCCCGGGTTATGGAACCATCGGAGATGAGTTGAAGGTTGTGGTAGGCAGTTTTCATATTAATTTTTATGTAGAAACGCAATACCTTGCGTCTTTTTAATTAACACTGCAAGAGACGCAAAGTATTGCGTCTCTACAAATTAATATCGCAAAAAAAATCCCTTTCGAATTAACGAAAGGGATTAAATATTTAAGCTCCTAAAGCTACCCGCTTAAAGGCGGTTACCGTCAGGCCCTTTTCAACGGTGCTCAAAAACTGGGCAACGTTTTTAGATGGGTCCTTTACAAACTCTTGGTTTAGTAAAGTCGAGTCTTTATAAAATTTGTTCAGCTTACCTGCAGCGATCTTTTCAACCATTTCTTCAGGTTTGCCTTCAGCGCGAATTTGCTCTTTAGCAATTTCAAGCTCGCGTTCGATAGTAGTAGCATCCACACCGTCTTTATCAACGGCAACAGGGTTCATGGCTGCAATTTGCATAGCAACGTCTTTACCTGCTTCGTCAACACCGGCAGCATTAGCGCTCAAAGCAACCAATACACCTAAACGGAAGTTACCATGTATGTAAGCAACAACTTTTTCGCCTTCAACAACTTCGTATTTCGATACGCCTATCTTCTCGCCAATTTTACCTGTTTTTTCAACGGTTAGTTCGCCGATAGTTGAACGTGTATTTTCAACGTCAACAGATAGTGCGTTTAATTCTTCGAGTGATTTTGGGTTAGCCTCAACAGCTGCATTAGCAATCGCGTTAGCAAAAGCAACAAACTCAGCGTTTTTAGCCACGAAATCAGTTTCGCAGTTTAATTCGATGATCACACCGCGTTTGCCATCAGCACTTGTACGTGCTATAACAACACCTTCGTTTGATTCCCTGTCCTGGCGACTTGCTGCAACTTTAGCGCCTTTTTTTCTTAAAAAATCAATAGCAGCTTCAAAATCGCCATTGGTTTCAGTTAAAGCTTTTTTGCAATCCATCATGCCCGCACCGGTTTGCTGGCGCAGTTTGTTCACATCAGATGCAGATATTTGTACTGTAGACATGTCTTTTAATTTTTATTGTATGTTATCTGTTGCAAGTTGTGTGTACAATACTAATACACTTTAACCGCAACATTATAATATGGTTAACAATATTGAAGGTTGTATATTGATGCGATAAGAAAAGATCCTACAACACGCAACACACAACCTTCAACTTATATTATTACTCGTTCTCAGCTGGTTCAGTGCCTGTTTCGGCTGCTGCTTCAGCAACCGAAGAAGCTTCAACTTCAGCACTTACTGCTGATTTACGGCTTCTTTTGCCACCTTCGTTCGCCGAACGGTCAGGAGTGATAGCTTCAGGAGCATCAGCTTTAGCTTTCGCTGCTGCTGCTTCTTTTTCAGCTTCGTCTTCTTTTTCACGTTTGCGCTCATCCAAACCTTCTTCAATTGCTTTGATGATGATACCGGTGATCAATGAAATTGATTTGGTAGCGTCATCATTCGCAGGGATAGGGAAATCGATGTTCGAAGGATCAGAGTTGGTATCAACCATTGCAAAGGTTGGTATGTTCAGCTTTAATGCTTCTGAAACCGCGATGTGCTCTTTCTTAACGTCGATCAGGAACAATGCTGCCGGTAAACGGTTAAGATCCGCAATACCACCTAACAAAGTTTCTAATTTAATACGCTCACGCTGTATCATCAGCCTTTCTTTTTTCGAAAGGTTGCTGTAAGTACCGTCTTTGGTCAATTTGTCGATGTTCGACATTTTTTTGATAGACTTACGTACAGTTGCAAAGTTGGTTAACATACCACCTAACCACCTTTCGGTGATGAAAGGCATGTTTACACCTTTTGCATATTCAGCCACAATATCTTTCGCTTGTTTCTTTGTAGCTACGAATAATACCTTACGGCCCGATTTTACAATTTGTTTTATAGCTGCAGCAGCTTCTTCAACCTTAGTTAAGGTTTTATTTAAGTCGATAATATGGATACCGTTACGCTCCATGAAAATGTACTGTGACATTTTCGGATCCCATTTGCGGGTAAGGTGACCAAAGTGTACACCTGCGTCCAGTAACTCGTCGTATGTTGTTCTTGCCATTTTGTTGTCCTCCTTTGTTGATTAACGTTTACTGAATTGGAATCTCTTACGCGCTTTCTTGCGTCCTGGTTTTTTACGCTCAACCATACGGTCATCACGTGTCATTATACCTTTAGCGCGTAATGCTGGTTTCTTTTCAGCATCAAGTTCAACAATAGCTTTCGCAATAGCTAAACGAACGGCTTCTGCCTGTCCTTTTACACCGCCACCTGCAACATTTACTTTAACATCATATTTACCGGTTGAGCCCGAAACTTCGGTGCTTTGGGTAACGATGTATTGTAAAGGCAAAGTAGGGAAGTACTCTTTGTAATCTTTACCGTTAACGATAATGGCGCCGCTGCCATCTGTTAAATAGATGCGCGCAACGGCTGTTTTTCTTCTGCCTGAAGTGTTAGTTGTTGGCATTTTCTTTTTTCTCCTTTAAAAATTAAAAGTTAAATAGCTTTAGGGTTTTGTGCTGCATGAGGATGCTCAGCGCCTGCATATACATGCAAATTGCCAAACAATGCTTTGCCCAAACGACTTTTAGGTAACATACCACGCACCGCTTTTTCAATTACGCGTGTTGGATGTTTTGCCATTAACTCCTTAGGAGAAATGAAACGCTGACCACCCGGGTAACCGGTGTAAGAAACATATTGCTTTTCGCTGAATTTGTTTCCGGTCAACTTTACCTTGTCTGCGTTGATAACTATTACATTATCACCACAGTCTACGTTCGGGGTGAAATCTGGCTTGGTTTTTCCCCTGATGATCATTGCGATCTTAGTGGACAAGCGCCCCAAAATCTCGCCTTGTGCGTCAACAACAACCCACTGCTTGTTAACGGTTTTTTTGTTGGCTGAGACAGTTTTGTAACTTAACGTATTCACTTGCTTTAAATTAAATTAATTAAACGTTTATTATACCCCGCATTTTCGGGACTGCAAAGATACGCTTATTTGTATGATTTGCAAATGGTTTTTAAGGAAAATTGTAAGTGACGCCTTTGTTGGTGTTGTCACCAACAAATCCTAATCTCCTTCACGAACAAAATCACTATCTTAGTACATGGGCCGCCTTTGTTCCTCGCCTTTGCCGCCTTTGTTGGTGTTGTCACCAACAAATCTCAATCTTGTCACTAAGAAAATCACTACTTTAGCAAATGGCCGATATAAACTTCGACAATCACCCGCAATTTTTCACCGCAACTATATTACAATGGAAACCACTACTAAAGGATGATGAGTATAAGGACATCATTATAAACAGTCTGCTGCATTTAAAAAAAGCCGGAAGTATAAAGGTATATGCCTTTGTAATAATGCCCAATCACATACATTTACTATGGCAAATACAGGACGGACATAAAAATGTACAACTACGGTTATTAAAATTTACAGCGCAACAATTTAAGTTCAGATTGAAAGATACGGGCAACACATTCTTAAAAACTTTTGAGGTAAACGCTAAAGACAGGCAATACCAATTTTGGGAAAGAAATGCGCTAAGCGTTGATCTGTGGACACCGCCCGTCTTTATGCAGAAGTTAGATTATATTCATAACAATCCGATCCAGGAAAAATGGCATTTGGCTGAATTACCTGAAGGCTATAAATATTCATCAGCAAAGTTTTATCATACAGGAGATGATGAGTTTCATCTATTGGATCATTATAATGGTTAATGATTGGTGTTTGTTGGTGACAACACCAACAAAGGCGGAAATCTGAGTAAAACGTTTGAGACGGAGAATTAATTCCTCTTTTTATCTTTGATAATTTTTCTCCATTTTTCGTCAATTTCCTTTCCTGTTCCAATATAACCTCTTTTATAATATTCATCATTAGTCAAATCCATAATTTCTCGAGCAACAAAAACTTGATTCCAGGTTTTTTCGTTTTCCGGATAATATTCTTTCTCTATATCTGGTAGGTAATCTTTTGCTATTTCATAGGATTGTATAAGGTCATTCAATGTTATATTGTAAGCTAAAAAGTCATCTAATAGAGTGCTCGTACTTTGAATGTCCTTTTTTCTATCAGGAAATTCATTATCCAAAAAAGCCTGCAAACTATCTAAATTCAACTCAACTTTTGATTCACTTTTTACTTTTTCAACAACATCTTCTTTGTAATCATTTATCGAATTCTTCAGTTCTTCAAACTGTTCATCTGCTTCTTCTAATTTAGCACTAATTCTATATAGCTTTCGTTTAAA